>CESD01031500.1_pt1 | contig 16808 bp, 19 predicted proteins | sample 531191 | NCBI WGS metagenome assembly CESD01 (sample SAMEA2622021, study PRJEB7988) | marine metagenome | biome: marine biome (ENVO:00000447); feature: deep chlorophyll maximum layer (ENVO:xxxxxxxx); material: "saline water (ENVO:00002010), including plankton (ENVO:xxxxxxxx)" | depth 188 m
GAAATCACAATTCCATCCCTTTGAAACTCTGGTGCTCGGATTTGTGGTGCTGTAATGATTTCTCCATCTAATACAATCGCTAGGCGCCCATTTGTGAATCCAGGAAGTTGTGGGCATGATTCTGACCCGATATAGCATTGTGTTGAAACTGAATTGAAAGCTTCAATCCCGTTCTGGCCGGCTTTAAGGGCAAGACTTATCTGCCATTGATAGTCGAAGAAGTCAGCTCCAGCATCACTAAGTGCTTCTCCTGTGAGCACACTCGGACCAAGTAGGTAACTCGCCCCTGGGTCATCTTTGGAACTTAAAATGACAAAACTGTTGGCCTGGTCTGCTTCCTTTGGAGTTAATCCATCAGTACCGGTAACTGGTTGTATCTCTCCATTGATTGCTTGGACGCAAGAAGCCAAAGGGGCAGCCTGATAACTATTGCCTTTATTTTCTTCGTTTTGGTTTCCAGCAGAAGAAAATACGTTGCAAACGGGGCGGAATCGCATTTCAGCTGTTGTACCGACTAATTCAAGCGCCCTGTCTTGGTCCTTGACGCCTGGCAAAGACACCATTACGCCACCCTCTATGCGAGATATCTCTGGTTCCGCCACTCCCAGACCATCAACACGATTACGAATTATTTCTACAGTCTGGTCAAGCATCAATTCGTCTGCAGGTTGTGTTGCGATAAGTCGTACAGAAACTCCCCCTTGAAGATCAAGACCGAGTAAAGGTTCGTTCTTCCAAAGAACTGTTCCTGCTATTGAGACAATAGTTAATGCAAGAATGCCTATTAGAAGGGTTAGCTGTCGACGCATTTTAGTTACCTTATGAGGACTAATCCTCTAAAGAACTCTCATCCAAATCTGTTTGAAATTTTCGCTCTACAGCAGTTCGGAGCACTTTTAATTCAAGATCTTGAGCTACTTCAAGCCATATGATCCCGCTCTCCTCTTCGACTTCTTTAACTACTCCGTGAATACCTGAGTTGAGTAGCACTTCATCTCCTGCAGCTAAGGAACGCACCAGAGCTTGTTGTTCTTTAACGCGTTTTTGTTGTGGTCGTATAAGAAACATATACATCAACAACATGATTATTATGAGTGGCAAAAATGACATTTGGGCTCGCTAATCTAGGGAATATTTACACTTAATATCTTACGCCGACTGGGGATACTAAAGTTCGAACTTACTGACTTCAAGACCAAATATCTAAAGTTTCCTTTCGGAAATTATTAAATTCATTTTCTTTGATTGATGTCCCCATTCGTTCCACGAAGTTGAAAAGCCATGCAAGATTGTGCAAAGTCAAAATACGTGCTCCGGTTGGTTCATCTGTAGCCATCAAATGCCGCAAATAGGATCTTGACCAATTGTTTCCAGGACTTTCAGGAAATCCAGGGTCAAGTGGGTCTTCATCTTTGGCGAAACGAGCATTCCCGATATTGATTCTTCCTGCTGAGGTTAAAACAGTGCCATGTCGTGCTAAGCGAGTTGGCAAAACACAATCGAACATGTCTATTCCTCTCTCGACAACATTTACTAGACCAACTGGGTCGCCTAGTCCCATGAAGTACCGCGGTTGGTCTTCAGGAATTAAATCCGTTACCACCGAGACCGAGTCAAGCATTTCATCTCTACCTTCACCAACACTCAGTCCGCCTATGGCATAACCGTCAAAACCAATTTCCAGAGTACGTCTTGCGCTTTCAGCTCTCAGTGCAGAATTAACTCCCCCTTGAACTATGCCGAATTGACTTTGCCGTAAAGAAGCTTCTGGGTGATCAATAAAGGTTTTTCTTCCTCTCTCGGCCCATGCAGCGGTCATCTCTACAGACTCTCTTATAGTCTCTTCTGGTGCTGGCAAAGCAGGACAAATATCTAAAACCATCTGAACGTCTGCACCAATGTCAGCTTGTATATCAGCAGAACTTTCTGGGGTTAATTTATGATAAGAACCGTCATAAACGGAACGGAATGTTGCGCCCTCTTCCTCTATTTTTGGATCAAGTGAAAATATCTGATATCCACCTGAATCTGTTAATGTCAAACCCTTCCAATTTGCAAATGAGGCTATACCACCGGCATTTTTTACTATTTCTGCTCCTGGTCTTAGCATTAGATGATAGGTGTTTGCTAAAACTACCTGAGCTCCCAGGTCTTCTAGATCTAATGACGATAGATGTCTGACTGACCCCCTCGTGCCCACTGGCATGAAGCAGGGTGTTTTAAAAGAACCGGTTGCAAGTCTTACGGTGCCCGTTCTTGCCTGTCCATCTTGGTTCTCTAAATCAAAGTCAGCTCTCATTTGTTACATCCTAGTTTCTGAGAAATTGTCTTTGGACAAGCATGGCATCTCCAAAAGAAAGAAATCTGTAATTTTCATCCAGTGCTTCTTGATATAGAGATTTCCATCTTTCCCCTAAAAATGCATCAAGCATTATAAGTAAAGTTGACTTTGGGAGATGAAAATTAGTTAAAAGAAGGTCAACAATTTTAAAATCGTAGGGTTGCTTTATGAAAATATCGGTTCTCCCCTCTAATTTTCCTATTGCTGCCGTTTCGAGGGCCCGAACTGTTGTTGTACCTACGGCTATTACTCGCTTAGCTTCTTTGCATGCTTTAATGACGTTTTCAGGAACATTGTAAAACTCAGAATGCATTTTATGCTCTTCAATGTTTTCTGAATCAATAGGTCGGAAGGTGTCTAATCCAACCACAAGTTCAACGAATTCTATTCTTGCGCCTTTTTCAACACATCTGTCAAGCAATTCTTTCGTTATGTGTAATCCTGCTGTAGGAGCCGCAGCAGATTTTGGTTTTTCACTATAAACAGTTTGATATCTTTCTTTATCATCTAGTTTTGTTTTTATATATGGGGGGAGAGGCATCTCGCCATACTTTTCGATTGTTTGAATAAACTCGCCTTTTACATTTAACTGAACTTTCCGCAAGCCCTTTCCAAGGTCATCGCGAACTTCTATTTCGAAATCTTCACCAAATTTGAAAATAGTTCCAGTATCTATTTTTCGACTTGGTTTAACTAATGCTTCCCATTGATGTTCGTCTTCACTTTCTTCCAATAAAAGAATTTCTACTTTGCCTCCAGTAGATTTATATGTTTGGAAACGTGCCGGTAGAACTCTCGTGTTGTTCATTACAATTAAGTCACCTGGTTTTATGATTTCGGGAAAATTACAAACTTTAGAATGGTGAATCTGATTTTCAATATCGATAAGTAGCCGAGAGTCTGTTCTGTCCAATAACGGCTTTTGCGCTACTGCAGATTCAGGCAGGTTGTAGTCAAACTCATTAAGATTCATCGCGCATTATTTTAGAAGGGTTTTAATCTTTATCAGTTGTCAAATAATGACTGTTTTTTATCCGATGGGACGCTTAGTCCTAAATGTTCATAAGCGGTTGATGTCGCCACTCTGCCTTTTGGAGTTCTAAGAAGTAGCCCCTGTTGAATTAAATACGGTTCGTAAACATCTTCAACAGTATCTTCTGGTTCACTAACGCTTATGGCTAACGTTTTAATGCCAACTGGACCTCCAGAAAATTTCTCGCATAATGAAATCAAAATAGATCTTGAGGCTTTATCTAAACCAAGATTATCAACTCCGAAAAATGTAAGACCGTCTCGTGCTACATCACCATCGATTTTTCCTTCTCGCTCCACTTGAGCGAAGTCACGCACCTGTCTTAATAGCCGATTTGCGATTCTAGGAGTGCCTCTTGAACGTTTCGCTATTTCAGCGGCTCCATCAACATCTATGTCAACTTCAAGAATTCCTGCAGTTCTTTGAACTATGGACTGCAATTCTTCGGATTCGTAATAGTCCAATCTTGCCGTAAGTCCAAATCTGTCACGCAACGGTCCTGTAATAAGTCCAGTTCGAGTTGTAGCCCCAACCAAGGTAAATGGAGGTAAATCAAGTCTGATTGAACGTGCTGCAGGTCCTTTTCCTAGGACAATATCTAATTCAAAATCTTCCATAGCTGGGTACAAAACCTCTTCCACTGCTCTTGCAAGTCTGTGAATTTCATCGATGAAAAGAACATCCCCTATGTCGAGTTTTGTCAAAATAGATGCTAAGTCGCCTGCCCTTTCGAGAGCTGGACCAGAAGTGATATGAAGCTCAGCCCCCATTTCCATAGCGACGATATGAGCTAATGTTGTTTTGCCTAGTCCTGGTGGCCCAGCAAAAAGAAAATGATCTGAAGGCTGCTCACGTTCTCTTGCTGCCTCTAACATCACTCTTAAATGACCTTTTAGTTCATTTTGCCCAACGAATTCAGCTAAGCCTTTAGGTCTTAGACCCACTTCTATTTCACTTTCTATCGGTTCTTTGTTAGGGGAAAGCAGTTCTTCACGCATGATAGACCTTAAGCAGTAGCTAGTTTCTGGAGAGCTTCTCGAAGCAAGACAGAGGAATCATCACCGGCAAGGTCGCCTAAAACCGAACGTATCTCCTCTGGTGAATAACCAAGTCCATCTAGGGCTTCTTGGACTTCTAATATCGCTGATCTCCCGATTCCTGTATTGTCAGCTTCGATAGATATTCCTTCAATTGGCATTTTCAAAACACTTTTCAATTCGACTAAAAGTCTTGTTGCTGTTTTTTTACCTACCCCTGGGACTAAACAAAGAGAAGAAATATCATCATTGTTGACGACCTGAAAGAGTTCATTTGGACCATGGACACCTAGAACTGCTAAAGCTAAAGAGGGTCCCACTCCATGAGCTGTTAGAAGTGCTTCGAAACAGATTCTTTCGGCACGATCCAAAAATCCATAAAGAGCTTGATCTGCCTCTCTAATCAAATGATATGTATATACAAATACTTCGCTTCCTTCTTCTCCAATTTTCACAGCGGTGGTGGGAGTCACGATTATCCGGTACCCAATTCCTGCCGTCTCGATAAGAACCTCACCTTTTTCTGCTTCGGAAAAACGTTCCAAAAGCAAGCCTCGAATCGAACCAATCATCCTGCTGCTGCCTTATATTGCCCTGGAATCATTGCTAAATGGCATAGGGCTATTGCGACTGCATCCGCTGCGTCAACAGGTTTCAAGGGCGAGTCGATCTTGAGTAACGTCTGGACCATCGTCTCTATTTGATCTTTTCCGGCACCGCCCCAGCCAGCTACAGCTGATTTAATCTCATTAGGTGAATAGAGAGTTACAGAGCATCCTGAAGCTGCACCTTCTGCCATGATCACACCTGAAGCATGACTGGTTTGCATAGCAGTTTTTGCATTTACTTGGAAAAGAACTCTTTCCACAGCAATTGCATCTGGTTTTTGTTCCTCGATGAGAGTACGAATATCGTATTGAAGGTCAGCTAGGCGCTTAGCAAGCGCATCGTTCGGATCGGTTCTAATTACCCCTGCGGCTTCTGCAGTAAGTTGACGTCCTTCTTTTCTGACTAGCCCATAGCCACAACGTGACAAACCCGGATCCACTCCCAAAACGAACATATGTACGATTGTATACGAACCTTAGGTTCGATGTTGGTATTATTTGAAACTTCCAAAACTACAAGTTTTCTAACACCTCATCAGGTATATCAAAATTTGCATAAACATCCTGTACATCATCGTCTTCGTCGAGAAGATCTATAAGTTTCAACACCGCCTTGGCCTCTTGTGAATCGCTTACTTCAACAGTTGATGTTGCAAGCATTGTGACATCAGCATTTTCAAAAGTAATTTGGGCTTTCTCCAGAGCTTCTCTAAGTACAGGCAGATCGCTTGGCGAGCAAGTTAATCGCCAACTCTCTCCTTCCTTGACTAGATCTTCAGCACCGACTTCAAGGGTTGCCTCCATAACCGCTTCTTCATCTATAGGGTCTGAAAAAATAACTATTCCCTTCCGCTCGAACTGCCAAGCAACAGATCCTGGCTCTGCTAAAGAACCGCCATTTTTCGTTAAAATTGTTCGAATTTCAGATGCGGTTCGATTCCTGTTATCAGTCAAAGTCTCTACGTAAAGAGCCACTCCATGTGGCGCGTACCCTTCGTAAGTAACACTCTCGTAAGCGACCCCTTCTAATTCGCCAGTCCCTCTCTTAATCGCCCTCTCAATAGTGTCAAGAGGCACCGACGAGTCGCGTGCTTTTTGATACATGGTTCGCAAGGTTGGATTGGCGTCAAGATCTCCTCCGCCTTGACGAGCTGCCACCTCAACCTGCTTTATCAATTTGGCAAAAAGCTTTCCACGTTTTTTATCAGCTGCACCTTTTTTATGTTTTATGGTTGCCCATTTAGAATGGCCTGACATTAAGTTCTCCTATCGGGAAGCTGAGCTCATCAACTGTTAGAAACCATTTCTAAGAATTCTGCATGTATTCGGTCATCATCCGCTAGCTCAGGGTGGAAAGAAGTGACAATTGTTGATTCTTGTCTGCACATAATAGGTTGTCCATTTAGTTCTGCTAGAACATCTACGTTTTCCCCTACACTCTCAACAAGGGGAGCTCTGATGAAGACCCCTTTAAAGAAATTTTCGAAACCTTTTACCATTAGGTCTGACTCGAAAGAATCGATCTGTCTTCCGTAACCATTCCGTCGAACTTCTATGTCTATCAATTTCAAAGGTTTTTGATCATTTCGACCATCTGTAATTTTTGATGACAATAAAATCATCCCTGCGCAAGTACCCAAAATTGGCATCCCATTATTTGAACGTTCCTGAAGGGCTTCGAAGATACCTGATGATTCAAGCAGGAACGACATCGTTGTCGATTCGCCACCGGGAATTATTAATGCTTGTGAAGCTTCAAAGTTTTCAAGAGTACGAACCTCTATTGCTTCTACTCCGAGTCTCTTTAAAGCTTGCACATGAAGCTTGAAAGCTCCTTGGAGCGCTAAAACTCCAACTTTCACGTCTTACCAACCGCGCTCTGCTAACCGAGTTTCTATCGAATCCATTTCTATACCTGTCATTGGTTCACCCAATTTTCTGCTAACTTTTGCAAGAATTGACGGGTCTAGATAGTTCGTCGTAGCTTCAACTATTGCACGCGCTCTCGGAGCTGGGTCTTCGCTTTTAAATATTCCTGATCCTACGAAAACAGCCTGAGCACCTAACTGCATTACAAGAGAAGCGTCAGCAGGTGTTGCTATGCCGCCTGCACAAAAAATAGGAACAGGCAATTCACCAGTTTCTGACACTTCTTGAACCAGAGGCAAGGGGGCTTGAAGTTGTTTTGCCCAATCGAAAAGTTCTGCAGAGTCAGCTTGAGAAATTCTCCCTATATCTCCAAGAATCGATCTCAAATGCCTGACTGCTTCAACGATATTACCTGTACCAGCTTCTCCTTTTGAGCGAATTAAACATGCTCCTTCTGAAATTCTTCTCAATGCTTCACCTAAATTTGTAGCACCACACACAAAAGGGGCATCAAATTTCCACTTATCTATGTGATGCGCTTCATCCGCTGGAGTTAGAACTTCACTTTCATCTATGTAATCGACACCAATTGACTGCAGCACTTGTGCCTCAGCGAAATGCCCTATCCTAGCTTTAGCCATAACCGGTACCGTGACAGCATTTTTTATCTCTTCAATCATTTCAGGGTCAGACATTCTGGCAACGCCCCCATCGCGACGTATGTCAGCTGGCACTCTTTCTAATGCCATAACCGCAGTTGCTCCTGCATCTTCAGCAATTTTGGCTTGGTCTGCGTCGACAACATCCATGATTACCCCGCCTTTTAGCATTTCTGCAAGGCCTCTTTTAACTAAACGGGTTCCTGTATCACGATTAAGTTCATCCATGATTTAAGTCTAGAAGAGGTTAGGTGATATACCTTTCGAAAATTTAAATGGTTAACTTTTGCTTTTATCCAGTTAAAACTGCTGCTTCCACAGGAGTCAACAAAGATGCTTCTCCTAGTTGTGCCAAAATGAACCACGTTCTCCCGTAGTCAAGATTCACTGATTCTCCTGTGTCATCATCGAAGAAAGACCATTTCAAAGCCTCAAATTGTCGATCCCATGTGATTCCCACAATTTTTCCGTTTCGAAGAAGCCATCCGTCTCCACTGCCCGTACTTTGAGCTTGAGGGGAATTCGGATCAGCATTTGATCTGGAGTAATCGACGTAAAGAAGTACAATATTTTCCGAATCCAACTGAATGCCGTTGGAGTCGATCATGGGAGAGCCGTCCTGAAAACGCTTCCACTTTGAAGACTGCTGATCCCAAAGGTACTCGACAACACGTCCATCGGTTTCCCAACGCAATCCGAAAGTTGACACTGCAGTAACCGGAAGTGCTCCATAATCAAATACTGCAATTGGTGCTGAAGCCGGAACATCACCGATTAGATAAGCAGGGTTCAAGACACCGTCATATGGTGAGTTCCCTCTTGAAGGGTCGCGAGAAAAAGCTCCGGAAGAATTCACTTCAGCACTTTGCCTGACAAAAGTTCCACTTCGTTCTGCTTCTTCGACTTCTACCCCTACTCCTTCATTGCTGCCCCAATACGCAAAATGCGGGTTGCTTAAATTACCGATAAGGCTGATATCCGTAGACCGTGCTGACCTGACCGGAGCTATACGTTCAGGCAACGAACTCTGATAAATGCCTAAAAATCTTGTTTTACCTGCTTCTATGAGAGCCTCATAAACTATGTCAGCTTCTGCAAGTCCTTCGTGTGGAAGGGAATTAAAGTCATTGTTGCCTATCTTCACTGCTAAAGCAGGTCTGGGAACTATCCCTTCCAAAGCTGGCAAACCGGTAAGTGGGTGTTTAGGACCTACCCACTCTTTAGGGTCAATTGTTGTTGTAGTTGCAATCACAGCTTCAGTGCTAGTTGTGACCTCAACAACTGAACTAGTTGTTGACGGAAGTGTTGATGGAGGCAAAGAAGTACTCGTCGTATTAACGCTAGTTTTTTGACTACCTCCACATGCAACTACGAAAAGTAGACCTGAAACCCCTAAAAGAAAACTTTTTGTCAATGCAAAATTTCTTGTGATTCTCACAATTCCTCCATTGCTGAGACTCTTTCCTCAGTGGATGGGTGCGTATCTTCAGTATTCAAACCTTTTGGGCTCATTAACCATAGATGGGAAGTCGATTTGGGTGCATCTTCAATTTCTGTTCCTAGATCCTTAAGTGCTAAAAGTGATTTTTGAACTCCTGGAGGGTACCGAGTCAGTTCCGCTCCTTTTACGTCTTCTAGCCGGACATCATTTACATATTTCTTATTGTCAACAAAAACGCCAATAAAAGGGAGCCTGAGAAAAAACGCTTCCACCGTTTTTTTCGGTAGACGCTTATCAATACACTTTGCAATCAATTGAGCTAAAAGACCTTCGATCTCAATAAGATTTAACGAATCTATTGCTCCCGTAGTTAGAACAACTGCTTGTGAACGCTTGTCGGCAACAGCGGCCGCATTACCTCTAGGATTATCTATTACATAAACATCCGGTTTATCTAGACCGTGATTTACGCAAATCCCTTCAAGAGCATTGTGCAGCCGAGGGAACTGTTTTTCGTTAGCGGGAATACTGTCAAATGATCTAAGAACAGCACCTGGAGCAACACGAATCATTATTAAAATCAGCAAAAAAGATGAGGCCAGAGCAACAACTAAGGGTATAAAAAAAGATTTCTCTACAAGAAAAAATACCGGAACCCCAACCAACAGCGAAAGAAACAAATATGTAAAAAAAACTGGGGATCGTATGTCGAAATTATTCATTTTTACCTAGGTGTAAATAGTTATACCTCTTCTAGGCATGTTAGGCATTTATTCGAGTCAACTGTGGTCAATTAGTCAAGATCGCTTCATAAGATTCCAAATACGTCTCCGCCAAACGTCGCATTGAAAAAAATTCTGCTCTTTTCATACCTCGGGTAACCAATTCTTCGGCCTGATCAGAATTTCTAAGAATTTTTTCAATGGCACCGGCAAGGGCCTGCGAATCACCAGCCGGCACCAAAACTGCATCTTTCCCCTGGCTCGCTACTTTCGCATAGCCGGGAATATCACTTGCCACAACCGGAGTCCCACAAGCCATTCCCTCTAACAAAACAACTCCAAAAGATTCCCCTCGCAAAGAAGGTGCGCACAATATATCCGCTCCCTTCATCCGTGCCAGTTTCTCCTCTTCACTTATTCTCCCTAACCACTTAACTCTATGATCTCCTGCCGATTGAGCTTTAAGTTCTGCTGTCTCAGGTCCTTCACTTGCGACCCAAAGGTGGGTATCCGGTGGAAGAAAGGACATAGCATCAAGTAAAACATTTAGACCTTTCCGAGGTTCATGCCTGCCAACAAAAAATATTGTTGGATTTTTTTTCGGCCACGAATTTGCTGAGATGTATCTGTCTATCTCAACCCCATTGAAAAGAATCTCGTACTCTCCCCCGAGAGCAGTGTGGGCCATTGTTGCTGCATCCTCAGATACGGCAAAAGCATAATCGAGTCGATTTCTCAACCACTTCACGGGACCTTTCAGTAAGTCATATGCCAAACTTTTACCCGCTGCGTGAAATGTTCCCACCATAGGTCCCTGCGCTAGAAACAAAGCTGTCAATGTAGGCCCAGGTGCTAATGGTTCGTGTAAATGAAGAATGTCGAACTGTTCGTCACGCAAAGCTCTGATTGTCCTTAATGCACAAGGAACGTCAGGAGCAATTGGAGCGACAGATCCATTTGCTGTCGTAGGTATACTCATACCCAAAGGTGTGACTCCAGTATCAGGTGGTGGACCATCACAAGGTCCTAGCACTCTGACAGAATGGCCCAAGCTTCTCAACATTTTCGCTAAGCCTAAAACCTGCCCCTGGACTCCCCCGGGGACAGTCAGACTGTAAGGACATATAAGACCTATACGCATACTAGACTCTACCTTTTTCTGACTTGGAGTCAGAAGGCCAGTTTGGTTGCATCAAATGCCACTGTTCTGGAGCTTTTCTGATCAAGAATTCCATCTCTTCCGCAATTGTTTGGGTAATACGTTTCACATCGGAACGAAATTTTCCTTTTCTTTCAAGAGAAATAGCTGGGCGGACGACTCCGTGGCAACCATCACTCTTGTTGTATATCGCTACTGGTAACAAAGTCGCCCCAGTCCTCAAAGCAAGAGTTGCAGGTCCTGCCGGCAATAGTGTTTTTTCACCAAAGAACTCAACTTCAACAGAAGAACCCCCGATATCACGATCTGAAACGAGCACAATAACTCGCTTGTCAGATATTGCTTTAATCACTTGAGATCCTGCGTCAGGGCCTACAGGTATTACCTCCATACCTAGAGCATTTCGACTGCGTTTAAACCATTCAAATAATTCTGGCGGCTCGAGTGGTTCCACCACAGCAGTAACCGGAACACCTTTGATTTTAGAGATCCATAAGCCACCCCAATCCCAAGCTCCTAAATGAGGTAAAACCAAAATGACGCCGGGATCTTCTTTAATAGCTGTTTCGATTAACTCCCAGCCATCGTGAGAAAAGGTCCTTTCTAACTCCTCTTCAGTCATGTCGATAAGCCGGAAAGTGTTTAGCCAATAATGTGCATATGACTCAAATGTCTTGCGGAGAAAATCTTTTACTTCCTTTCTCGAAAACTCAGAATCACTTAACCGAGCAGCATTTCTAATCACTTGACCCCTGCGTTTCTTATCAATTCTTGCAACTGCATGCCCCAAAAAAGAAGCAACGCTCAATCCAATTTTTCTAGGAAGCTTTCGCGATAGTAAAGCTGCCAGTTTGTAGCCAAAAAGGGCCGTTGAGGCCAATTTAACCCTGACGCTGTGAAGATCGGCGCGCTGCTAAACGCTGGCGGCGCTCTTTTCTACGATCTAAACGAAGTTGACGTCTTCTCTCTGAATTCTGATGAAGCGGTGTCTCTCTAACTGCACTCGCTTGCTTCCAGACTTTAGCAAATCTCTGCACAGCCGTAATGGAGCTTAAAACTAACATGATCCACAAAATGACTATTAGAGCTTCTGCAAAAAGCAACCCTATTGCTAGGACAATAAATCTCTCTGCTCTCTCCATAAGACCACCTTTGGCCTCAAGGCCCAAGGACTCAGCTTTAGCTCTCTGATAGGAGATAAGAAGGCTTACAAACATTACTGCGACCGGAAGCATCACCGTATATCCAGGTTCATCACCGATCAAAAACCAAGCAATTCCTCCTAATAAAAGAGCATCAGTTAGACGGTCAGAAACCGAATCAAAGAAGGCCCCTCTTAAAGAAGCGGCTCCTGATGCTTTTGCTACAGGACCATCAAGCGCATCTGAAATACCTGTCATTACAAGGAGGACAAAACCTAGACGCAAGGAACCCAATGCCACAGATATGGAAGCAGCCACTGCCATTAGTATCCCAATGATTGTCACCACGTCTGCCGTGATACCCGCTCTATGCAAATTTCTTCCGATAGGACTTAAACCTCTATCGACTACGTTTCGCCAATTTCCATCTAACAATTTATTCACCTCAAATCGCTGCGAACAAAAGACCTGTTGCAACAAAATACATTTTAGGAGACAAGCGGGAAAAAGAAGTAGACAGTCTTAAATTCATAAAATGATTAAAAACTACCCCTACTAGTCCTGCCAAATCTCGGGGTTTTTCTCAAAATGACTTTCTATTACTGAGCCTTCAACAGCATCGATCATCACCAATCCCCTTTGAGTTGGCGGTGACTCACTGGAGTACAAAAGAATACGCCATACAGGTCGACTTCTTATTCCACGCCAAACCATCTGAGCCGAAGCATGACCTACCGGAAAACCTGCAGTTTTAGCAGCTTCGATCAGAGCTCCTGTTTCATCAATGGAAAGTTTCCATCCGGCCTGCAGATGGTAAATACCGACTAAAGCCAAAGTAATTGCCGAAGCAACATAACCCCAGTTAATAAAAGGGGATGAATCAAATAATTTTGAAAATAAGAAAAAAACAATTGATAAAAATAAGTACAGAAAACCCGGTATACGCCGACGACTGTTATCTGGGAACTGGTACGGACCTACAAAACCATGAACGTCAAGATCATCTGGAAGCGCATCAGTTACTTCTTCATCCTTAATTTCATCATTCATCATTCGACTCTAACCTGTCACTCAGGATCTATAAATGAAATCAGTTTGGCTACTGATTTACTGGGGTCTTGTAAGCCATCGATAATCAACTCAGATGAATCCCTAAATGGTTCAACAAATTTCTTATGCATAGGCAATACAGAAGCTTCGAACTGTTTTCTTACGCTTTCTTCAGTTCTGCCCCTCTCATCCATATCTCTCTTTATTCTCCTTTTAAGCCTTGTTTCATCAGGAGCGTCAATAAAAACTTTGAAAGTTAAGCGCTCCATTATTTCTTTAAAAGCCATTATTAAAATTCCATCTACAATCACGAATTCCTTGGGTTCTATTTTTTTAGTTTGCTGCGTCCGGGTGTGGGTTGCGAAATCGTAAATTGGGGCCTCTATTGGAGTGCCTTCACTTAACAAATCCAAATGTTCAATCAGTAACTCATGATCTAATGAATCAGGATGATCATAGTTAACCAGTGCTCTGTGTTCTGCATCTAAATGCCCTTGATCACGGTAATACCTATCAAACTGTAGAACTGAGATTCTCTCAACAAGATATTTCGCCAACTGGTCAGCAATAGTAGTTTTACCTGAAGCTGCACCTCCAGTAATCCCTAGAAATTTAACTTTCATGGCACAACCGTTTCTGAAAAATTTCCACTACTCAATCAATATTTATAATGTTGAGACTTATAAGGTCCGCTAACTGGAATTCCAAGATAATCAGCCTGCCCCTCAGTCAATTCTGTCAATCTGACCCCTAGAGAGTCAAGGTGAAGACGTGCAACTTTTTCATCAAGTTCTTTGCTAAGCGTAAATACACCCAACGAAAATTCTTCTGCATTTTTATGAAGTTCCATTTGAGCTAAAACTTGATTTGAAAAACTAGCTGACATTACGAAACTTGGATGTCCAGTCGCATTCCCAAGATTTAGCAAGCGTCCTTCAGACAAAAGTATTATTGAGTGCCCGTCTGGGAAAACAAACTCATCTACCTGTGGTTTTATATTGACCTGTTTAACATCGGACATCTTCTGGAGACCAGCCATATCAATTTCGTTGTCAAAATGTCCGATATTGCCGACAATTGCCTGATGTTTCATAAGACCCATATGTTCAGCTGTAATCACACCGTGACACCCCGTAGCGGTAATGAATATGTCTGCTTCACTTATTACCTGTTCCAAAGTGTTAACTTCATAACCTTGCATTGCAGCTTGCAGTGCGCATATGGGGTCCACCTCGGTAACAATCACACGTGCCCCTTGACCTCTTAGCGATTCAGCACACCCTTTCCCGACGTCGCCGAAACCGCATACAACTGCTGTCTTACCTCCGATCATCACATCGGTTGCACGATTAATACCGTCGATGAGGGAATGTCTGCATCCGTACAAATTGTCAAACTTTGATTTTGTAACCGAATCGTTTACGTTGATTGCCGGAAATAAGAGTTCTCCAGATTCTTGCATTTGATAAAGTCTTTTTACACCTGTTGTCGTTTCTTCCGAGACACCTTTTATCTGATCAGAAATTTTTGTCCATCTTTTAGGGCTGTCATCCAAAGATCTTTTTAATGTTTCTAGGAAAACTTTCCACTCTTCCGAATCTTCATCTTGAGCTTCGGGAACCTCGCCTTTTTGTTCGTATTCTCTACCTTTATGAACGAGTAAGGTAGCGTCACCTCCGTCATCAAGAATGAGATTAGGTCCTTCCCCTTGCCATTCGAATATTTTTTGTGTTGCCCACCAGTACTCTTCAAGTGTTTCACCCTTCCAAGCGAAAACTGGAACACCTTTCAAGTCTTCTGGATTTCCATCTGGGCCACAAACCACTGCTGCCGCTGCGTGGTCTTGAGTTGAAAAAATGTTACAGCTAGCCCAACGAACTTCTGCTCCTAAAACCACTAGGGTTTCGATAAGTACCGCTGTTTGAACGGTCATATGAAGCGAACCTGCTATTCGCGCTCCTAAAAGTGGTTGCTCATCGAAGTACTCAGCCCGTAAAGACATCAAACCTGGCATTTCATGTTCAGCAAGTCGAATTTCCTTACGGCCAAACTCGTAGAGATTTATATCGGCGATTTTGTAATCATTTTCATAAGACATATGTAATCACGATATCGGGTGACACTTAATAGGAGCCGGTTTCGCCTCTAACTAGAAATGCGCTTCCTGTAGTCTCGATTGTGTAATCCGAGTCTTCTCCATGAATCAAGAAAGCCTGTCCTGATTCCAATTGCATCTCTTCTCCATTTTCAACTTTCGACACTCCAGTTGTAGCCAAAATCAAATCGATACTCTTTGAACCATTTACTTCTATTTTCGTATCCTCTATTCTTCTCACCGTCAGATTGTCAACCGGTCCTGTATATTCATGATCTTCTTCACTAGCGTTTTGCACCTGAGTTTCTTCTGCTTTGACATCCAAGAGAGAAATGAACTCGCTTTTATCAGTATGTTTTTTTGTTAGACCTGCCCTGAGCACGTTGTCGCCGGGTTCCATTACTTCGACTGCCATTCCTTGAATGTAAATATGAGCAACCCCAGGTTCGACATGTATGGCGTCACCAATACCTAGTTCGTGATAATTCATAAAAGGAAGAAGCATGATGGATGCGTCTATTTTATGTATTTTCGCAATTTTGATAATTTCCTCAGCTTCTTTCTCTCGGGTTTCATCAACACCACTCCTGCAACGGTAAAGCAAATCTTCAATTTCTTGATTCCATTCTCCTGAAAGAAGACCAGCGATGACTTTGCCCCATCCCTTTTCTCCATCTGTCTTCAGAGGAGCAAAAAATTCTTTCGGCAAGTCAAATATCTCTGCTGATTCAATCGCAGAATCTATTTCGCGTAGCCCACAAAACGCTTTAAATGGGGTCAGTGCACATACCAGTTCTGATTTTGACTTTTTATCGCGATATAGACGGTTGGGATCATCTAGTTTGATTCCCCTAGCTTCTTCAAGTTCAAATCCTCTTGATGCCTGTTTAGCATTTGGATGCAGTTGGAGGGACAGAGGTTTTTGTATTGCAAGAATTTTCACAAGCCACGGTAAATTTTTTCCAGGCCCAAACCAAAGTTCTGCTTCTGGTTCCCCACTAGGAGGAATTCCTCTCAACTCTGCAATCGCTGTTTTGGAACCCCAGTCGTAGTGTTTAAGAGTTCCTTCTAGACGAGGCATTTTTATTTCAATTAAGCTTCAAAAGTGAATGAGATTCCATCTGACTCAACTTTTTCGATGATTCTTTTATGCTCATTCTCGTCAACTTCATCTGCTTCGTCTATAAGCATGATCGGGATGTCATCTTCTACGCGGTAGATCCTTTGTAATCTTGGATTATAAAGAGAGTTCTCATCTTCAAGATAAAACAATGGTCCCTTATCTTCAGGGCAGGCTAAAATCTCTAGCAACATTGGATCGAGGGGCATACTTTCTCCTAACTACTCATTTCAGGTTATTGGGTTAAAAGGGTTCTGACTTCCTCTATTGCTTGTGCACATATTTTTTTGTTATTTGCTTCAATATTCAGTCTAAGAAGAGGCTCCGTGTTCGATGGTCTTAAATTAAACCACCACTCACCCACATCTACTGTCAATCCGTCTAATCGATCAACTATTGATCCCACATAGTGCTCTTCTATTTTTTCTATAGACGCCTCCACATCCGTAACTGAAAAATTTAGTTCACCAGAACTTTCATACCTTTTAAATGGTTCTAACAGTTCACTTAATTTGCCCTGATACTGAGATAA
>CESD01007890.1_pt1 | contig 16739 bp, 15 predicted proteins | sample 531191 | NCBI WGS metagenome assembly CESD01 (sample SAMEA2622021, study PRJEB7988) | marine metagenome | biome: marine biome (ENVO:00000447); feature: deep chlorophyll maximum layer (ENVO:xxxxxxxx); material: "saline water (ENVO:00002010), including plankton (ENVO:xxxxxxxx)" | depth 188 m
AAAATGAGTGAATTAATTTTAAATGATGATTTAAGAAAAAAAATGGGTAAACAAGCAAGAGATCATGCGAAAGAAGAGTTTTTTTGGCCATTAATTATTGAAAAATATAAAGATCTCTATAAAGAACTTGCAGATATTAGAAAAAATTCATCCAAAGAAGTTGAAAGTATTAAGAAATATAATTTACCGTCAAGTAATCTCGATCCTTCTTATATATTTGAAAGTTACCCAAGTTTTCAGTTAAATAATGAAACCATTCTTCAATCTGTTAAACCACATGAAATAACAATTAAAGAAATTTATGATTTTGAAAGCGTTAGTTACATTAAAGATTTTTTACCAAAAATTGATATTTTAGAAAATATTCGCTCAAAATTAGAAACAAAAAAAAGTATAGATGATTTAACAAGTATTATTGATCAAGATATTTCAATTATTTATAAGGCTGTATCATGGCTATTAAAATTTGGTTTTTTAAAGGTTAGTGAGAATAAAAATGACTAAAAAAATTCAAATTCTATTCATACATCAAAATTATCCAGCTCAATTTAAGTCATTGGCTCCATATTTAATTAAAGATAAGAGATTTGAAGTACATATAATGCATGCACGTGACAAAAATGAAGAAGTAAATGAAAAGGGTGCTATTATGCACCGTTATGGCTTTAATCGTGATACTACTCAAGGTATTCATCCTTTAGCAGCTGAATTTGAAACAAAAATGATTAGAGCAGAATCAGCATATGGTGAAGCTAAGAAATTAAAAAAAGAAGGACTAAACCCAAAACTTATCATTGCTCATCCAGGCTGGGGAGAGGCATATTTATTAAAACTTATTTGGCCAAGTACAAAAGTTTTGTCATATCATGAATTTTATTATTCCATTAAAGATTCTGATATTGATTTTGATACATCAAATCCATATTCTGTTGAGGATAGCGAAGACATTCAAAAGAAGTTAATTGCTAGGAATGCACCACTTTTAATGTCTTTTAATCAAAGTGACGCTATGATATCACCAACCGATTTTCAAAGAAAAACAGCTCCAAAAATTTACCATAATAAGATTAATGTTATTCATGACGGCATTGATACAAATATAGTTAAAAAATATCCAGATGCATATCTTAATTTAAATAAGGATGGGAAAGAGATTAAAATCACAAAGAAAGATAAGATCGTATCATTTGTAAACAGAACATTAGAACCTTATAGAGGATATCATAAGTTTATAAATAGTATTCCTTCAATTCAAAAAGAGCATCCAGATACTTATTTTATATTGGTAGGATCTTTTGATAAGGATACAGTTAGTTATGGTGCACTTCCTCCAAAAGGAGAATCGTTCAGAGATTTATTTTTGAAAGATATCATTGATGAAATAGATATGACTAAGGTTTTTTTTCCAGGAAGAATACAATATGATCACCTCTTAACCTTATTTAGTATAACTTCTGCTCATATTTATTTTACATATCCATTTGTTTTATCCTGGTCCATGCTTGAAGCCATGGCGTGCGAGGCATTGGTAATAGGATCATCTACAGAACCAGTTAAAGAATTAATAAAGCACAATAAAAATGGTTTAATGGTTGATTTTTTTGATATTGAGGGCCTCTCTAAAACAGTAAATACTGTTTTATCTGACCCTAAAAAATATGATCAATTAAGAAAAAAGGCTAGAGAGACTATTTTGAAAAATTATGATTTAGACACTATTTGCTTACCAAATCAGTTAAAGTTAGTAGAAAGCTTAATTAAATGATGATTAAAAAAATATTTAGTGATGTCAGTTATATTGAGCTAGAAATATATAAAGATGATAGAGGTTCTTTTTCTGAAATATTCAATGAAGAGTTGTTTAAGAAAAATAATTTAAAAATAAATTATATTCAGGACAACTTTTCTTTCTCAAAATTAAAAAACACAATTAGAGGTCTTCACTTTCAAAAAAAACCATTTGAACAAACAAAACTTATAAAGGTTATAAACGGCAGTATTTTTGACGTTTTTGTTGATTTAAGAGAAGATTCTAATGATTTTGGATCTTATTCATCAATAGAGCTTACTCAAGATATGGGATGGGTATTAATTCCTAAGGGATTTGCTCATGGGTTTAAAACTTTAGAGGATAATACATCAGTATTATATAAAGTTGATCAATATTATAATCCAGAAAATGATAGCGGTATTATTTGGAATGATAATTTTCTTAATATTGACTGGAATTTATCTTCAGATCCAGTGCTTTCAGAAAAAGATAAGAATTTATCAAACTGGGACACAATAATTACTGAATTAAAGGAATAAAAATGTCTGAAAATTGTATTTTAATATCAGGTGGATGCGGCTTTATAGGAAGTAATTTAATAGATTATTTAAAAGATAATTCAGATGATAAAATTATTAATATAGACAAAATTTCTTATGCATCTAATGAGATGATTAATGAAAAATATAAAGATGATAATTATCATTTTTATAAAACTGATATCAATAATATTGATGAACTGTCAAAAATTTTTGATGAACATAAACCTGATACAATTTACCATTTAGCTGCGGAAAGCCATGTTGATAGATCGATAGATGGACCTAAAGTTTTTATTAATTCCAATATATTAGGAACTTTTAACTTATTAGATTTATCTTTAAAATATTTCAATTCTCTTGAAAAATCTAAAAAAAATAATTTTAGATTTATTATGGTTTCAACTGATGAAGTTTACGGTTCTATTGAAAAAGGTGAAAGAGCTAAAGAAATCAACCCTTATAAACCCAGCAGTCCTTATTCAGCGTCGAAGGCTTCAGCTGATAATTTAGCAGAAGCATGGTTTAAAACCTATAATCTGCCTGTAATTACAACAAATACTACAAATAATTATGGGCCCTTACAGTTTCCTGAAAAACTAATTCCATTAACAATATCTAAAATTTTAAATGAGCATGAGATTCCCATTTACGGAAAGGGAAATCAGATAAGAGATTGGATTCATGTTAGTGATCATGTTAAGGGTCTTATTTATGTAAGAAACAATGGAAAAATTGGTGAAAAGTATAATATTGGCAATGAATGTGAAAAAACCAATTTAGAGGTTGTATCAGATATTTGCTCTAAAATAGATATAAAATTAAAAAGCAAAAGAGATAGCTCTAACTTAATAACATTTGTAGAAGATAGACCTGGTCATGACTTTAGATATTCACTTGATAATGAAAAAATCAAAAATTTAGGCTGGAAACCTGAAATAGACTGGAATCGCGGTATAGAAAATACAATAGATTGGTATATTAACAATAATGAGTGGATTAAAAAAATACTAGAAAATAATTATAAAGGTGAAAGATTAGGTCTTGATAAATAATTATGAGAATTCTACTTATTGGAGAAAGAGGTCAATTAGGACAAGAAATAATCAAAAGCAATATATTTAGTGATTATGATCTTTTTACCGTAAATTCAAATGATCTAAATCTTGAAGATGAAAAAAATATTAAGCAGTATATTCAATCAATAAATCCAGAAATAATTATTAATGCTGCCGCATATACGGATGTTGATGAGGCAGAAATTAAAAAACAAAAAGCACATTGTATAAATGCTGCTGCTCCAAAAGTTATTGCAGATTTAGCAAAGGAATTGAATATTTTTTTCATTCATTTTTCTACTGATTATGTTTTTGGAAAAAATAGTATTGGTCCGTATGACACAGATAGTATCACCATTCCTTTAAATTACTATGGAGTAACAAAACTAGAAGGGGAAAACAATATACTCAATTCGCATTGTAATTCATTGATCATTAGAGTGGCTTCTTTATTTAGTATGTATGGTGATAACTTTATAAAGAAAATAATTTCTCTTATGCAAAATGAGGATAAAATTAGCGTAATTAATGATCAAAAAATTTCTTTGACTTATGCCTATGATGTTGCCAAACATTTAAATAAGATTATTTCTTATTATTTATCAAGAATTGAAGAAGAAAAACTCTGCAAAGAGGTTATTCACCTCACAAATTATGGATACACAACATGGTTTGAAATAGCAGAGAAAACAAAAGAGTACATTTTATCTAATAATTATGAGAATATTAATTGCGATATATTTCCTATAGGTCATGAAGAATGGCAGTCAAAAGCGATAAGGCCAGTCGACTCTAGACTGAAATTAAATAAAAAGTTATTTAATAAAATGGACTTTAGCGTAAGCAATTGGGAAGATAGTTTGTTTTTATTTATAGATAAATATTACGATGGAAAATAAAGATATTAGCAACTTAAAGGGAGTAGTTCTTGCTGGTGGCGCTGGAACAAGACTGCATCCTTTAACAAAAGTAACATCAAAACAACTCTTACCAATTTATAACCGACCAATGATATATTTTCCTTTATCTACCCTTATAAATGTCGGAATAAAGGAAATATTAATAATTACAACACCTGAAGATTCTGAAAAGTTTAACTCTTTATTAAAAGATGGCAGTCAGTGGGGAGTGCAAATAACTTATGAAGTTCAAAAATCACCCGATGGTATAGCTCAGGCTTTAATTATAGCTGAAGATTTTTTAGACAATAAAGATTGTATTTTAATTTTAGGTGATAATCTTTTTTATGGCCCTGATTTATCAAATAAGATCTCACAGGCTTATCAGAGAAACTCAGGCGCAACTATTTTTGGTTATGAGGTTCAGGATCCAGAGAGATATGGAGTAATTGATTTTAAGGATAATAAAGTTATATCCATTGAAGAAAAACCTTTATCACCCAAATCAAATTATGTCGCTACAGGTTTATATATTTATGATAAAGAGGTAACAAATCTTGCAAAGATTTTAAAACCCTCTGAAAGGGGTGAACTTGAAATCACCGACCTCAACTTGATGTATTTAAAAGATAATAATTTAAAATTACAATTTCTAGATAAAGAATATTCATGGCTTGATACAGGTACATTTGATGCCTTATTAGAGGCTTCAATATTTATTAGAGATGTAGAAAAGGTTTTAGGTAAACCAATTACAGTAATTTCATAGTTATTCTTGCAGAGCTCTTTGAGAGAGTTTTGTTATAGGATTGGTGATATAACTAAGAACTGTTCTTTCTTGGCCAATTATAGAAATATCTGACATCATTCCAGATTGAAGCACCACAGTCCCGAGTTCTTCAAATTGTTTTGAGTCCATTTCGATAACAGCAGGATAAAAAACAAAATCTTGATTATTTCTTTTTTCAGTAACGGTACTCTTAGCTAATTTAGTAACAATTCCATCAAATTGACCAAAGATAGCCATATCATACGATTGAAAGGCAATTCTGGCATTTTGGCCTATTTTTACATAAGCAATATCTCTAGGCATAATCGAGGCCCTAATTTTAAGGTTATCGTTCTCAGGAACGATTTCTGCTAATGTCTGACCTTGATCAGCAATTGTTCCAGTATTTGTAACATTAACATTACTAACTGTACCATTTACGCTAGCCCTTACTTCAGAAAGATTTAGTCTTCTCTCAGATTGATTATACCTTTTTCTTGCATCTATCAATTGTAATCTTTCATCAATAAGTCTCATTTCTGCTTCTGAACCTTTAGAAACTAGATTTTCAATAATTTTTACTTTTTTCTCTCTAGCCTTAACCTCTTGTTTTGATATTAAAAATATTTTTTCAGCTTGATTTCTATCAACATGGAACAAGATCTGGTTTAACTCAACCTTATCACCCAATTGTATATTAATTTTTTCTACAGGACCTACAAGCGAACTTTGTATCATATGGACTTTAGAGTCAGGTATAACTTCTCCTTGAGCCCTAACAACTTGATTGATTTCTGCAAAAGCTGCCCATATTACAAAAACAATTGAAAAAAGTGCTATACCCCAAAATAAAATATAAGATTTTTTATAATCGAGCCAATTTTCAGGTAATAAATATTCCAATACTTTTCCATAGTCAGTATCTTTTAATTTTGAGTATAAGTTTGCTAAGTATCTTTTTATTGAGCTAATCATTATTTTGTACCTTAATAATATTCGAAGGGTGATCGTAATTTTGCAATTTTCCATCCACCATTAAAGCAACTTTATCAACATTCAAAAGATATGATAATTTATGAGTAGAAATTACTATTGTAGGATTATAATCAAGATTAAAAAGATTATTAATTATTCTTTCTTCTGAGGCATTGTCCATAGAGCTCGTTGGTTCATCAAGTACCATAATTTTTGGTTTTCTCAAAAGACACCTTGCTAAAGCAATAGATTGACGCTGACCACCTGATAAGTTACCTCCATTATCTATTATATTGTAGTTGTATCCACCAGGTAATGTTCCTATAAATTTGTGTGCACCTGCGAGATCACATGCCTCAATAACATCTTCTTCATTTGCTTCATCAAATCCAGCGACTATATTATCATATATCGTTCCACTAAATAACTGTATTGTTTGTGGAACATAACCTACATCCTTCCTTAATATAGAAGCAGGAATATTTTTAATATCATATCCACCAATAGTAATATCACCTCTTGAAGCTTCATAAAAACCAATTAAATTTCTTAATAATGTAGTTTTTCCACATCCAAGATTTCCTATCACTCCAACTTTCTCACCATCATTTATTTGAAAGCTAATATTATTAATAATTTCATTTTCATCCACCATATAACTCAAATTAGAGATATTGATTTCACCTGATCTTATTTTTATAGCTAAATTTGATTCATTTTCCTCGTCTCTTGTAGATGCTAGCATTAAATCATCGACTTTCTTATAAGCTGCTAATGCTGTATTTAATCTTGTTAGTAAAGTACCCGCTTGAACAAGAGGAGACAAAACTCTACCTGATAAAATAACGCAAGCAACTAATGCACCGGATGTTATTTCTAGAGCCCCAATAAGAACTACGCCATAACACACGATAGCAGTTTGACTCACTTGAAGGCTGCTTTGAGCAAAAGTAACTGCAAAATTAACTACTGACCTAGCTGACATACTAGTTTTAGTTTGTTGTTCAATGGTGTCATTCCATTTATTTCTTAAATCATCACCTCCAGCTATAGTTCTAACTGTTTCTACATTAGTAACAAGTTCTGCAAGAGAATTCATTTTATTAGATTGTTTTTGTAAGTTTTCTTTACTGTATTTTTTTAATAAAGGTTGAGTTATGCCTGCTACTAAAAAAACAAGAGGTACAATTAATAATGGAACTACAGCCACCGGACCAGCAATCATATAAATTACACCAATAAAAACAAACATAAAAGGTAGATCAATAAAAGCAACCATACTTGCCGATGTAAAAAAATCTCTAATACCCTCAAATTCTCTAACAGTATGAATTATCCCGGATCTTTTGGATAAAAAACTATGATCATGTGAAGATATTTTTTTAAAAAGACGGTTACTTACTTTCTTTTCAAGATTTGCTCCAGCAACATCGACAAAAAATGATCTTAACATTTTTATGATAAAATCAAAAATAATGACAACTCCCATTCCTATAGTAAGAGCAATTAATGATGAATAGGCACTATTAGGTATAACTCGATCATATACTGTCATAATATAAAATACGGACATTAAACCCATAAAATTAATAAAAAGAGAGGCAAGGAACATCTGAACATAAATGGCTTTACTATCCCTTACTGATCCCCAGAACCAATGCTCTTTTTTGTCTTTATTATCTATTTTCTCGTTCATTGACTAAGCCTAAAATAACTAATAAGTCTTTGATTCTGGTGAAGTAACTCAAAATAAGAAATGATTAAACTTTTCTCTGAATTAAGTAGTTTTTGTAATTGAATTAATTCATCTATAGAGCTTTCTGCAAAAGAATTCGCATTAAAACCTGTTAACTCTATTCTATCTTTAATAATATTTCTTTGGGAAACAGTATCACTAAATGAATTCTTTAATTGATCTCTTATGTTTATTAAGTTTTCTACTGTTGAAAATACTTCTCTCTCCCTTACTTCATCTTCTTTATTCTTGACCCTAACATCATATTCTGCAGATTTTGATGTTGCTCTTGCTGCAGATATTTTTGCACTTGCTTTACCAAATGTAAAAATAGGGGCATTGAAATAAATCCCTCCTCTAATATCATCTTCTCCAAGATTTTCATTTAAATCATATCTTGTATATCTAGTTGAAATGCCAATTTTAGGCCTATATTCACTTTTCACTAAAACTTCATCTTCCTTTATCGATAATAAGTTTTGTTGAGCTAGTTCAACCTCATATGATGATTTATCAGGTGTGTTTTGCCAATTTGAAATTAATATTTCAGGAAAATTAAGACCTGCGTATTCTTGTTTGAAAAAGTATTCGAAAATATCCTTATCTCTGTTGCTTAACGCCTTAAGTTCTTGATACAAATTTTCAAACTCATTGTATTTTATAGAAAATACTGCAAGCTCAATAGGATCTGATAGGCCTGCCTGTACTCTATCTTTCACCTTTGATAAATATGGTTTTAAATCTTTTCTAATATTTTCAGAATATTGAAAAATAAAATCACTAATAACGGCAGATAAATAAATTGAATTTGCTTGTATTACTAATGTCGATAATGTCTTTCCTTGTGAATAAACTGACTGTTTTTTTCTGGCATTAGCCTGCCTAATCTGAGCATTAATTGATCCACCTGTATAAATAGGTTGATTAAGCTCAACAACTCCATCAAAACTATCATCTTGTCTTTTCCTAAGAGAAATAGCATCGCTTACATTTCTTTCAAGAACTTGATCATTTATAACTCTAGTAGATAAATCAGGTAATCTCTGTCTTTTTGCAAATTTTACTAACTGATTTTTTTCAAATATATCGGACTGGCTGTATTGATATTCAGGTTGATTTATTACATTCGCTCTAATGAAATCAAAATACTCACTTTCAGATAGGATATTTTCAATTACTTCAATTTCAGAAAATGTTTTTATTCCTATAAATTGGTTAGTTTGCTTAGGTATATCGGTAGCATTTACTTTTGATACTAATATAATAAGCAATAGCAATATTGATGTAATAATTACCTTTTGGATTTTGAGGCTTGAAAACAATTTAATTCACAAAGAAGTTATTTCTTTTTCTTTGATCCTTTTTTATCTTTTGCTTCAGGCTTTTCACTGCTTCCATTAGCTTGTGATGAATCTTCCATTTTTTCAGAAATTTGCTTGGTAGCATTAGCTATTAAATCAATAACGGGACCAACCCTGTTTCCAGGTATTTCTATGCAACCATTACCTTCAAGTTCTCCACCAGCATTAATTTGCATAGTTTCAAGTCTTAATATTCCATTTACAAATGTTACTTTTCCAACTCCTTCAACGAGCATATCTTCCTCCTATTTTATTAGTTTAACTTATATGGTTAGTATAAAAAATAATTCAATAGCTGAATTGTAATTGATTCGTATCATAAAATTTATTTTATTATGGTGGGCGTGGTTGGGATTGAACCAACGACCCCTACGATGTCACCGTAGTGCTCTCCCGCTGAGCTACACGCCCGAAACTAATTGATATAAAAAATTATTATAAAGCCTTATATTAATTGATCTACTTTGTTAATGAATTTTTTTAAAATTTCCTTATTCTCATAATTATTTTGCATTTCTTTGATTATTTTAATTACATCTGGATCCTTGTGAACTGTTCTACGCGTGTTTAACTTTATCAGAAATTGAACATTTTTATTGTTTGCTTGATCTTTGAAATCTTTTATTGGGAAAACCTTACCATTATCGGGTTTAAGGTCATTTAAAATAAAAGAGGTCAAGAAAAATAGAGCCTCAGGTTGTTGAGTAAGATTATGAACGGAACGATCGTTAAAAAATGACTCAATTAATACATTTAAAGCTTCAGACTTCTCATTAAGATGATAGTAGCAATTTGCAATATTGAGATAAATTTTTTGAGAATTTCTTCTTGCGCCATCATGTTCTAAATCGAATAACTTATAACTATGCTCAATACATTTTTTATATTCTTTTAATTCAAACATAGCTAATGATAAATAACTCCAACCCGTTAGAACATTTGGATAAGAAAGTACATATTGATGAGATAATTCTTTTAATTTTTCGTAATCTTTCTTTTGAAGGCTTGCAAGCATTTTATCAAGGATTTCTTGTGCTGCATCAACAGTATTATTGTTTACTTTTTTATCATTATCTAATTCTTCCATTCATTATCTCATGTAAATTAAAACATTAGGTTATATTAATTTATAACAATTTTCGCTATAAATTTATAATGGATAAAAAATATCATAAAAAACCATTTACATTAATTGAACCAAAGTATTTCAAATATCCAATAATTATTAGCTCACCTCATTCCGGAAGATATTATCCAGATTCATTTATAGATAAAATTAATGTAGATATTTATGATTTAAGAAAATTGGAGGATATTTATGTAGATAAGATTGTCTCATTTATTTCTAAAGAGCTATCTATCCCATGTATATCGTCAGTGTTTTCTAGATCTTATGTTGATCTAAATAGAGATGTTAATGAAATCGATATAAATATGATTTCTAAAAATTATATTAATAACAATTTAAATCACTCGATGAAAGTTAGGTCTGGTTTCGGTTTATTTCCCAAAAAAACCTTAGAAAATCGAAATATTTACGGTGAACCATTATCGTGTAAAGAAATAGAGTATCGTATAAAAGAAATATATTATCCTTGGCATTCTAAACTCTTAGAATTATTAGAAAAAACTATAAAAATATTCGGCAAAGTTCTTTTGTTAGATTTTCATTCCATGCCCTCAAACCCATTTAAAACGATTAATAGTATAATTACCCCAGAAATTTGTATAAGTGATTTACATGGTAGTAGTGCAAAAAAAATATATGTAGAAAAATTAAAAGAAAATCTCTTATCATTACATTATAATGTGAAGGAAAATTATCCTTTCTCAGGTGGTTATATTGCTAGGAATTATTCTAATATAAAAAATATTTCTGTAATTCAGGTTGAAATAAGAAGAGATATTTATGCCGATGAAGACAAATTAATTTTAAATCATGGTTTTGATAAGCTGAAAAGAGATATGTTAGTTTCTGTTTTAAGTTTAGCTAATGAGCTTGATGATGAGCAAACCTTTGCTGCGGAGTAGTTCGATATTATGAACGATAGACCTAAAGTTCCTTTTGACTCAAAAGATTTTTTTAAATTTGAAACAGCTCATTTTTTTATGTTAACGCAGCTCTTTCCTCATGAACCCGATCGGATAAAAGTTTTTAATGCACTTAAGGATATTGCAGAAGTTTCAAAAGCAAACCATAAGGACTCTCATGCCTTTATGAATGATGAAATGTTGATCTTTGGCAAAAGTTTAGGTTTTCTTCGCGAGAAAAAATTAATAGATGCATCCGATGGCTTACTCGTTGAACCATGGGATAAAGCTACTATTTGGAGAAAGCATATTTTGACTTGGGCAGGTGATCATTGTGTAAAATTAGATGGAGATTTTTTGGAATTTGGCTGTTATGACGGTAAGGGCTCAATGTTTATTAATGAATATAATGAACTAACAAAACGAAATATAACATTTCATTTATATGATTGCTTTGAGGCCCCACCTGACTCAGAAGCATTTCCAAAACACTCAAAAGAATTATACGGTGAAGTTAAAAATTTTTTTAAAGAAAAGAATAATGTCAAAATAATAAAAGGAGTTCTTCCAGACTGTATTGAGATTATACCTGAAAAAATATCTTGGGTACATCTAGATTTAAATAATGCAAAGGCTGAAATTGGCGTTTTGAAAATAATTTATGATAATATTGTATCAGGTGGCATGATAGTTTTAGACGATTATGGTTGGATTGGTTATTGGGAGCAATACGTTGAAGAAAAGGAATTTTTTGAAAGTAAGGGTCTTAGCATTTTAGAATTACCTACTGGTCAAGGTTTAGTTATAAAACCTTAAGATCAGTTAAAAAATTATCAAAATGTTTCCAAAAAATTTCTCTCAATTTATCTTTTTCCATCAAGATTTCATGTTGTACACCATTGATATTTATGATTTTACAGATTGGTAATTTATTAGCAATTTGAATAGTTTTTTTTGAATTTACAACTTTATCTTCAAGAGGATTAATAATAAGTATTCTTGTCTGTATTGATTTTAACCAACTTTCTTGTCTAATTTTTATTAAATTTTTTTTTACAGCACTTACCCATGAGTTTGTAACACCCCAAAGCCTGATATTAGGAAGCTTACGAACAAGTTTCTGTGTACGGGAATATCTTTTTGGATCGCTAGTCAGCTCATTATCCTCAAAAGTAGTCTCATTTCCCATATTTGGTTTTGAGCCAGGAAAATAACTTTCCTTATTACTAAAGATGTCTGTTAAGCTTGATAATGTAAAAAGTATTGTTTCATGACTAAACCCAAGCATTGGGGCAGAAAGGATTAAAGCCTTAAATTTTTCATTCATTAAGCTTTTTGAAGATAACAAAATATGCCCACCCATAGAATGACCAATGCCTATAAGCGGTTGTTTAAAATTTTTTATTATTATTTCGTTAATTATGAATTCTAAATCACTGTTATGAATACTAAAATCCTCAATATATTGCTTATGTTTATCATCGATCATTTTTTCTGATAAACCTTGCCCTCTCCAGTCAAAGCAGATTACATTAAAGCCTCTGTTTAAAAGTTCTTGAATAGTTTCAAAGTATTTTTCTATAAATTCGTTGTGCCCTTGTTGTAATAATATCGTTCCTCTTTTTTTATTATCATCTATAAGATTAACCCAATATATTAATCTTAATTTCTTATTATCCTTCATAGGAATAAAAACTGAGTTTATTCCTTTAGGGGCTTTATAGTCTTCTAATTCAATATATGGAGCTGACTGATATTCTTTCATTATATAAACTTTAAATAATTAGTTTTCTTTATTATCATAGCAAATTAATTATGTGAGAAAAATAATGTCTTGGAAAGATGAAGTTAAAGAAATTAAAAAAAGAGAAAAACTCTCCTTAGAACAAGGGGGAAAAGAGTCAGTTGAAAATCAACATTTAAAAGGAAGAAAAACCCTAAGAGAAAGATTAGAAATTATACTTGATAAAAACTCATTTAATGAACTAGGGCGAATTGCTGGCTCATCTAGCTATAATGAGATAGGAGAATTAATAGATTTTACTCCTGCAAATTTTTTACTTGGTTTTGGAAAGATTAATAACAGAGATGTCATAATTGGTGGAGAAGATTTTACACTTAAGGGAGGGTCTCCTAATCCTGCAGGACTCAGAAAAAGCATTTACACAGAAGAATTAGCATTGAAATATTTGCTTCCGCTAATAAGACTTCATGAAGGAGGAGGGGGCTCAGTCACAGGCTCAGGAGGAAGCTCAAATAAACCTCAAATACCAAATAGTGAACCAGTATTTTCTAAAAATCGATTTCAAACTTTAGCACAATGTATGGGTATTATTCCAGTTGCAACGGCAGCTTTAGGTCCTGTAGCTGGTTTACCTGCTGCTAGATTAGTGTCGTCTCATTTTTCTGTCATGACAAAAAATGCTCAAGTTTTAATTGCTGGTCCGGCAGTTGTAAAAAGAGCTTTGGGAGTTGATGTTTCAAAGGAAGATCTTGGAGGGCCAGAAGTGCATTTACGTTCAGGTGTTGTAAATAATCTAGCAGAAAACGAAGAGGACGCTTTGGATCAGATCAAAACATTTCTTTCATTTTTACCAGATAATTTTAGTCAATTACCTCCATTAGCTTCATCTAAAGATAAAATAAAAAGACAAGAAGAAGAACTCCTTAAAGTTATACCAAAAAATAGAAGAAAAGCTTACAGCATGCGAAAAATTCTAAATTTAGTTTTGGATAAAGAAAGTTTTTTTGAAATTTCAAAAAATTATGGACCAAGTTTAATTACAGGTTTGGGAAGATTAAATGGTTTTTCAGTAGCTGTCATTGCTAATGATTGTATGTTTTATGCTGGTGCAATGACTACAGATGCATCATTAAAACTTAGAAGATTTGTAGATTTTGCTAATACTTTTAATTTACCTGTTTTGAGTTTTGTCGACGAACCTGGTTTTATGATAGGTCCGGATTCAGAAAAAGCTGGAACTATAAGGCATGGAACTGCAGCAATTTCATCTGTTATGAATTCAATGGTTCCTTGGGCTAGTATTTTAGTGAGAAAAATGTTTGGAGTTGCAGGCGCTGCACATTTTGCTCCAGAGGGATATGTTTTAACTTGGCCAAGTGCAGAAAGCGGAGCTTTGCCAGTGGAAGGTGGCGTTGCAATTGCTTTTAAAAAAGAAATTGAACAAGCGGACAATCCTGAACAAAAAAGGAAAGAATTAGAAGAATTACTATCACAAAGATCCTCGCCTTTTCCAAGAGTAGAAAATTTTTCAGTTCATGAATTAATTGATCCAAGAGAAACAAGACCAAAATTAATTTCTTGGCTTGAATTGGCTGTTAAATCTCAAAAACCTCTAACTGAACCTTATAAAACAACCATGTTGCCTTAGCTATACTCTTCCAAAATCGTCTTCTAGTCGTTCGATGTCATCTTCTGATATTTTATTACCAATTTGAATTTCTACTAATGTAAGGGTATTTTTGCCAATGTTTTCAAGCCTATGTAAGTCACCTTGAGGAATAAAAATATTATCATTTTTTTCTAAAATAAATTTTGAATCTTCAAGGTAAACCATACCTTTTCCATGAACGATTTGCCAATACTCTGATCGATTTTTGTGTCTTTGGAGAGACTGTTTTTTTCCAGGTTTAATATTAATTTCTTTGATTTGATAGCCATTACCCTTTGCAATTATATGAAAATTTCCCCAAGGCCTAGTTTCAGTTTCTGATAAATGATTTTTAGTTAAATTAGAGCTACTTTCTAATTTATGTATACCGCCAATACCAAATTTTAAATCAATACCAAGTGCTTTACAGGTTTCAGCCTCACGTATTTTATTTTCCTGACTTCTATCTCCGCCATTGCAATAACAAATAGATTTTCCTAAATGAGCTTTATAAAAATCTTTAATAGCATTGTTGCTGCTATTATCTTTATCATCATTTTGAATAATTACTTCTGAAACGCTTTCAAATTCTTCTAATATTTGAGCCCTATGTGCCTCAACCATAAAAGGTTTGCCCTTTTTTCTTATAAGCCATTCATCACTATTTAGAAGAACAATTACTTTGTTTGAAATATTCTTCGCATCTTTGATCATTGCAAGGTGACCAATATGAACTGGATCAAACCCACCGCTAATTAATGCATAATCATATTTTTTTTTCATGGTTTATTCATTTAAAGTTTTTAATTATCTTTGAAAAATATCTTATTATTACATATTAATCCATTGCTATATTGACATAATTGTTTGTAAGTTTTAGCTTCCGTCAAAAGGTGAGCCATGAAAGTAAAAAATTCATTAAAATCTCTAAGAGGAAGACATAGAGATAATAGACTTATTAGAAGAAAAGGTCGGTTTTATATCATTAATAAAACAAATAAAAGGTTTAAGGCCAGACAAGGTTAATTAATCGACTTTTATAACTCTTATTAAGTTGGTTGTTCCAAGTTTTTTTAAAGGTAACCCAGCTGTAACAACAATTTTTTCACCTTTCTTTGTTAATTTTTCTCTTTTAGAATATGATTTTGTAATTTTAATCATTTCTTCAAGATCATTAGCATCTTTTTGAACAATGCAGTTAACACCCCAAACCAGTGAAAGTTTTCTTGCGGTTTGAATAACTGGTGTAACAGTGAGAATCATTTGTTTTGGACGAACTCTCGAAACTTTAATTCCTGTCGATCCGGACTCGGTATAACAAACAATTAAAGATGAATTTAGTTCTGTAGCTAATGTTCTTGCGGCTGTTGCAATCGCATCTGGTGTACTGTCAGGTGTTTCCTCGAGTTGGGCTGATAGTATAGAAGTATAGTTTGGATTTTGTTCCGCGCTTAAAGCAATATCATTCATCATCTTTACTGCTAACTGTGCGTTGTCACCTACAGCAGATTCAGCTGATAACATTACAGCATCAGCGCCTTCAAAAACTGCAGTAGCAACATCAGATACTTCTGCTCTAGTAGGAGTAGGTGATGATACCATTGATTCAAGCATTTGAGTAGAAACAACAACAGGCTTTCCTTGAATTCTTGCTTCCCTAATTATTCTTTTTTGCCAACCTGGAACATCTTGGATAGGAAGCTCCACACCCAAATCCCCTCTGGCAATCATAAGACCATCAGCATATTCTGTAATTTTTTTAATATGGTTTAATGCGTTTGGTTTTTCAATTTTTGCCATTATTGAAACTTTATTCTTACATATTTTTCTTAATTCTTTGATATCTTCTTGAGACTGAATAAATGATAATGCGACCCAATCAATACCTAAATTTATACCTTTTTTTACATTTGCTCGATCTATCGATGTTAATGCAGAGCTTTTTAGTATTGTTTTGGGAAGATTAATACCTTTTTTACTTTTGAGAGTACCTCCCTGAATTACTTTTGCCTCGATATTATTATTAGTAATTTTTAAAACTTTTAATTTTATTTTGCCATCATCAATAAATATTGGATGATTGTTTTTAATGCTTTCGAAAATTTTTTTTTCTGGTATGGGGATTTCATTTTTTTTTGAACTTATATTTTTATTAACTATTGAAACTTTATGACCCCTAGTTATTAAAAATTCATCGCCTTTTATTTCT
>CESD01090043.1_pt1 | contig 16725 bp, 16 predicted proteins | sample 531191 | NCBI WGS metagenome assembly CESD01 (sample SAMEA2622021, study PRJEB7988) | marine metagenome | biome: marine biome (ENVO:00000447); feature: deep chlorophyll maximum layer (ENVO:xxxxxxxx); material: "saline water (ENVO:00002010), including plankton (ENVO:xxxxxxxx)" | depth 188 m
GCTCGCGCAAAAATGATACCATTCCCACCCTCTTCTCCAAGCCTAGCATTATTTAAAGATGGAGAATTGGTTCATATGATAGAACGCCATCATATAGAGGGAAGAACAGCAGAAATAATATCTGAGAATTTGATAGGGGCTTATAATGAGTTTTGCAATTAAATCAATTTTTTAATAAAAGGCATTATAACACTTTTCGAAAATATGCCAAATGCAACTATTCTTCCTATAAGCATCAATAATTCTTGGCGACATGGTCAACATCATTATTTTCCAATTCCATTGGGAGTCAAAATATTTTTTAAATTACTCAAACCAATTATCTTAAGAAAGATGAATCTTGAGGTAGCTTTATTTAAGGTAGAGTAAGAAATTAGTGGTGGGGTTGATTTTATAAAGAAAGAGTAATTATAAAAATCGTCCCTTTTTTCCCAGTTTCATATTTGATTGATCCATTGTGAGAATTAACAATATTTTTTACAATACCTAAACCTAAACCCATCCCCTTAGTTTTAGTAGTAAATTTAGGCTCAAAAACTTTAGACTGAATTGATTCAGGAATACCTTTACCATTATCAATGAATTTTATTTTGACAGATTTAACTTCTTTTATTATGTTCACTTCAATTTTGGGAGTCCTTCCTTGCTTGGAGGCTTGAATGCCATTTTGAATTAAATTCGTAATTACTCTAATCCATTGGGTGCGATCCAATTGCAAATAGATTTCCTTATGTGAACTATTAAATTTCACATCAATTCCATCAAAAATTTCCAAAGATCGTCTGGTAATTTTTACTAAATCAGACTCTTCTAGTTTTGGAGTAGGTAGTGTCGCAAAATCTGAGAATGCATTAGCTACTTCGCTCATAGTATCAATTTGCTCCAATAACATTTCTGAGAATTCAGCTACTTTTCCTTTATCGTATTGATCTTTTACTGAAAATTTTCTTTGAAAATTCTGAACAGTAAGTCGCATTGGTGTTAAAGGGTTTTTAATCTCGTGAGCTACTTGTTTTGCCATTTCTTGCCAAGCTTGCTCTCTCTGTGTCCTAGCTAAAAGTTCAGCACTTTTTTCAAGTTCATCAATCATATTATTGTAAGAATTAATTATACTTGAAATATCTCTAGTAGCATTTCTAAGTTGAATTTTTTCGTTTTGTTTTAAAAGTCCAGTTTGATCAATTTTCATACGAATAGTTTCTAATGACCTTGATATATACTTAGAGATAAAATAAGCTAATACAATTGCTACAAGTAACATAATTAAGTATATTTTATAAAGGCTTTGCAGAAAAGTATTTAGTTCGTTCTCTGAGAATGATACATCCTCGAAGTAAGGAAAAAATAAGATTCCATATTGAGTGCCAAATTCATCTTTTAAGACACTATATGACGATTGAAACTTTCCAATTTCATCATCGTTTGTCTCTAAAAATCTGCTTTTATCATTATGAGTAATTTTAGAAATTAGCTCTTCGTCTAATCGATATTTATTTGCTATAATTTTAAGGGGTAGAAATGAAGTGAAAAGAGCTTTACCACTCATATTAAAAACTGAATAATTAACGTTGTGAATTTTTATAACTGCATTAAACTCATCATTATAATACTTCCATAAACTATCACTTTGATTTAATAAATTATTCTTTTCTACTAGATAATTAATTTGTTTTCTTAATTGACTTTCTTTACGATTCAATCGAAAAATATTGTAGTCGATAGATTCATTTTGATATTGGTAATAGGTGGCAAATAGAATTAATAAGCATGCCATAAATACCAATATTATCATAGATAGAAAAATTTGTGTTCTCAGCGACATATGTTTAAAGAAGTTAATCATTCTATCAGTCTGTTTTTTTTCTTAAAAACCAGTATAATTTAATTGCTAATATTAAAAAAGCCCCTAGCCCAAGCGCCCCAAAAACTATAAAAACCCAACTAATTGTATTTTTTGCAATCGCTAAAAAAACAATAATGAACAAAAATAAAGAAGCCCCTTCATTCCAAATTCTCATAAAATTTGAGGAATAATTGATTTTATCTCTTTGTAATTGTAAAAAGATCTGATGGGTTTTAAAATGATATGCAAATAATAAAAAAACAAAACCAATTTTAATCATCATCCATGATTCAGTCAACCAGTTAGGGACAAGAACCAATAACCAGATTGCAAAAAAAGTTGCTAAAATTGCTGAAGGCCATGTTATAAAATACCATAACCTTCGAGACATAATTTTAAACTGTTTTTCCAAGATATCTTTTTCAGGGGAATCCTTTTTGGATGCTTCAATATGATAAACGAATAATCGTGGCTCATAGAATAGACCCGCAAACCATGTTATCACAAAGATCAAGTGAAGTGATTTAATATAATTGTAATACTCCATTTAATTTATGTGATAATTATATAATGCATATGGCTAACAAATTTATTAACAAATTACAAAAACTTAGCAAATGAATGTTTCAGTTAGGAAAGATGAATCAAGATTTTAAATACTTTTTTAATTCAAAAAATAAAAAAGTGCCTGTAAATATTGAAGCTAAGGATTCTGCAACTGGAAAAGCCAACCAAACACCATTTATACCTATAAATTTTGGAAAAATATATAGTAGTGGAATAAAGAAAAATCCTTGTCTTGTCAAAGTTAATAGTAATGCGGGAATAGCTTTCCCTATAGCTTGATAATAGGCTGATCCAATTAACTGCACACCTACTATTGGAGTAGCTGCAAATACCCATCTAATAGCAGTTGGAGTTTTTTCTAAAACTATTGAATCATCAGTAAAAATTGCTCCAATTGAATTTGAGAACATATAAATAAGCAAAAAAACCAATGTAGCAAACCCAGATGCATAAATTAATGCTGTTCTAATGACCTTTTCCACTCTTTTTTTGTGGTTAGCACCGTAATTATATCCAGCGATAGGAATAAATCCCTGGGTAATTCCCAAAATTGGAAAGAGTGAGAACATGAGCAACCTGCTAATTATAGCATATACAGCTATTACTGCTTCACCACCCAAATTGAAAAGGATGTTATTTACTAAAAGCACAGAGATACTAATCATACTTTGCCTGGAAAGAGTTACAAAGCCAAGTGCTGCAATTTCTTTTGTTATACCAATATCTAATTTTAAATCTCTCCAATTAGGTTTAAGCTCGGAAAGTTTTGAATTAAAAAAAGAAAAAATATAGATAGCGCAAATAACATAGGAGAGAGTTGTTGCCCATGCAGCCCCATACATACCAAAATCAAGAAAATAGATAAATAAATAATCCATCAATAAATTAGAGATGGAAGGGATTAACATGGCATACATTGCATGTTTAGGCCTCCCCTTCGCCCGTATTACATTATTTCCCATCATACAATACCCAAGAAGTGGAACACCATAGAGAACAATGGTATAATAAATTTTTGCTGGTTTAAAAAGTTGTCCTTTTCCGCCAAATGCAGGAATTATTAAATCAACAAAAAATAATCCAAACATTACAAAAATTATAGTCAGTGAAAATGTCAAAACAATTTGGTTTCCAAATGTCTTGGTTGCACGATTAAGATCTTTTTTCCCAAGTGCTCTTGAGATGATTGAGCCACCTGCTATTCCAATTGCCATTCCCAAGGCAGCTATGAAAAAAGATACTGGTAAGACTACATTTATTGCAGCAATTGCATTTGATCCAATCCATTTTCCCACAAAAATGGTATCGATCAATATATTTAATGACATTACTAAAATCCCAATTGAAGCAGGAAAAGCTTGCTTAATTAGTAATTCTGGGATAGGTTCGGTACCAAAGGATGACGATTTATAATTCATATGGTTTCAGCCTTTTCGGCTAAAGCCCACTCATCGATCCATCTACTCAAAACATTTATCCAATCTGGACGATCATTAATACAGGGAATAACGTAAAGTTTTTCTCCACCTTTTTCTTCAAAATCTTCAGCAGCTTCCATTCCAATTTCCTCAAGAGTCTCAAGGCAATCAGACACAAATGCTGGGGTTACAATAGCCATTTTTTTGACTCCTTCTTTTGCAAATTTTACGACTGTTTTATCTGTGTATGGCTGTAACCAAGGATCTAAGCCTAATCTTGACTGAAAACTCGTAGAGAAAGTTCCTTCTTTTAATCCTAAATACTCACCTACCTGTCGAGTCGTTTCATAACATTGATGACGATAGCAGAATTGGTGCGCCTTTGAGGTAGTTTGACAGCAACTTTTATCAATTTTACAATGAGATTTTGTTACATCAGATTTTCTAATATGTCGCTCTGGAACTCCATGGTAAGAGAATAGAAGGTGCTCCCAATCTTTGCCCTCAAGATTTTCTAGTATGCTTTTGGAGAGAACCCGAATGTAGTCAGGGTGATTATAAAATGGTTGTAAAATATTAAAAGATAATTGAGGGTAAATTTGAGTTCGAATTTCTTCAGCCAGCACTAAAATAGTTTCAGTTGTTGCCATCGCAAATTGAGGATATAAAGGGATTAATATGATCTCTTTCACCCCTTGATTTACAAGGTTTTTGATTCCCTCTTCAATTGGAGGGCTACCATATCTCATTGCCAATTCAACTGGAACAGAAACTTTTTTTTGTACTGCCTTTTGAAGTCTTTTGGAAAGTACGATTAGAGGAGATCCCTCCTCCCACCAAATTTTTTTGTAGGCCTTTGCAGATTTCCTAGGGCGGGTATTAAGAATAATACCCTTTACCAGAAATGTTCTAAGTGCTTTGGAGACATCAATTACTCTTTCATCCATCAAAAACTCAGCCAAATAGCGTTTAACATCTTTAGGATCTGGACTGTCTGGAGACCCTAAATTTATCAACAATGCTCCTTTCATTTATATTTTTTTACGAAGATACTGACATTAAATATTTTTTTGGAGTAGTCCCAAATTTCTTTTTAAAAGCTGCTATAAAATGACTGGAAGTACTATAACCTAACTTAATGCTAATCTCATTGATATTGTATTTCTTGGTGTTCAGCATACTTCTAGCCTCGTTCATCTTGTAGTCAAGCAGATAGCCGTAAACGGTATCACCATATATTTTCTTAAAACCTTCCTTTAGTTTTTTTAAATTTAAACCTATTTCACCTGCTAAATCCTGAAGTTTAGGAGGCTCAGCAATCTGATTCAATATAATCTCTTTTGCTTTTCTTATTTTCCTTACGTTTTCTTCATTTACTAAAAATGGACATTGTTCAATGTCTGCATCTTCATTTTTATTAAAAAACAAGCTCAATAATTCATAAACCTTTCCCTTAAAGTATAGTGCTCTTATGCTATCGTGAATTTTAGCCTCAAGTATTTGACTTAAAACTATACTCATCGCAGGATTTATATTTCTCGTATCATAATATTTTTTTGTATTGTTTTCAGGGCTTAAAAAATGGATGTGATCAGCATCCTCAGAAAAAAGACTATGAAATTTTTTTATTGAAATCACAAGACTTACTAAAGAAGAACAGGGAGAAATTTTTAAATTAATTGGAAGCGCCTTAAAAGGGTTATACAGAAGGTTGACAGATTTTGAAATTAAGGGGAGTTGGTAATTACCCTGATTGAATTCAAGGGATCCAGAACCTTTATGACAAAAATGAAACTGAATAAATTCCTGGCTAACTGATTCATAAAATTCAAGTAAATTTTGATCCTCATTAACGAATCTTAGTATAAAAAAGCCGTTTTCAATTATTGTTTTATCCATAGTTCTTCTATCGTTGTTTTGTTATGAGCTTATTTAGAAAGAATCTAATTAAATCTATAAATTTTTAATAAAATTATTATATTTAAAGGGATTTTAAAAAAAAATCCTAGAAAAAACCTCCTAAGTTGATAATAGTCCTTTAAGCGTTGTTTTTTCATAAACCCCCTTACTAAATTTGCACTGAATTTAGACATGACTTTTGAGAGATATCATTCGATACTATGTTGTTGGGGTAAGTTATAAAAATGCAGATCTATTAACCCGTGGAAAATTTAGTCTTAGTAAATCTAAGGTTACTCTTCTGTTGAAACAAGCTAAGGCAGATGGTTTAAATGAATTGATGGTTATTTCTACCTGTAACCGAACTGAGCTTTATGGAATAGTAGAAAATCCACAAATTCTGATTGAATATTTATGTAAATTTTCTGATGGAGATCAAGCCCAATTTTATGAAAAAGGATACATCCTAAGTGAACAGCAAGCGATTAATCATGTATTTTGTGTAGGTTGTGGCTTGGATAGCCAAATTATAGGTGACTTTGAAATTATTGGACAGCTAAAAAAGAGTTTTTACAACTCCAAAAAGTACAATATTGTCAATGGATTTTCAGAGAGGTTAATAAATGCTGTAATACAAGCCAGTAAAAGAATTAAGACAGAAACTGAACTATCCTCCGGAGCCACCTCTGTATCTTTTGCATCGGTTCATTACATTCTTAAAAATGTAAATAATGTTAAAAATAAAAGTATTTTACTTTTTGGTACTGGGAAAATAGGGAGAAACACTTGTGAGAATTTAATTAAGCATACTCAAAACGACCATATTGTTCTAATCAATCGATCTGAGGAAAGTGCTCAAAAAGTTGCCGGAAAATTCAATTTGGTTGTTAAAAATATTAGAAATCTTGATAATGAGATTGCCAAATCAGATATTCTCATTGTAGCGACTGGGGCTGATGATATTACTGTTGACACTTCAATTATAGCTAATAATAGGCCATTACTTATTTTGGATTTATCTATTCCATCAAATGTAGATAACAAACTTAAGAATCTAGAAAATGTAACGGTGGTAAATTTGGATGAACTCTCACAATTGACTAATGCTGCGCTTAAAAAACGACAAAAGTTCATTCCAGAAGCTATTGAAATTTTAAACGAAATTCAAAATGAATTCTTACAATGGATAGCTCACAGGAAATTTGCTCCGACACTTAAGGCTCTTAAGCAAACATTACTTAACGGTCAACTAAGTCAAAAACAGGAGTCCGATGAGTTTTCTCAAATTGTTTACAAGCTTACTGGTAAAGTGGCAAATTATCTCAAAGAAAACCCATCGAAAGCTGATGAGACTTTAGAGTTAATTCACCGGGTTTATCAACTCGATGCTAAGTAAAATGTTAATTAACAAACTTCGCATTGGTACGCGTGATAGTGAGTTAGCTATATGGCAAGCTAATGAAGTAAAAAACTTTCTAGAAACCAAAAATCTTTCTCCAAAACTAGTTAACATAAAAAGTGATGGGGATCTTGACATAGATAACCCAGTATATAATATGGGAATCCAGGGAGTTTTTACTAAGGCTTTAGATAAAGCTCTTTTAGATAACCAAATCGATATTGCTGTTCATAGTCTAAAAGATGTACCTACTCTATTAGCTAATGGTTTAATTTTAGGAGCAGTATTAAAAAGAGGAAGTGCAAGGGATATTTTAGTTTTTAATGAAAATTCAACTTTGAGTGCGTCCGCAAATATTGCTACAGGAAGTTTAAGAAGAAAAGCTCAATGGCTCAATCGTTACCCTAATCACACAATTAAAAACTTAAGGGGCAATGTGCATACCAGAATGAAAAAATTAAAAAATTCTGATTGGCAAGGTGCAATTTTTGCTAAGGCTGGCCTTAGCCGTGTTGCACTTTTGGACTCTAAATTTCAAGAATTGGATTGGATGATTCCTGCTCCAGCACAAGGAGCAATCGGGATAATTTGTAGAAATGATCAATACTCAGTTATAAATAATATAAAACTCATCAATGACGAAATAACGAGTATTTGTGTCAATATTGAACGAGAATTTTTAAGACTTTTAGAGGGTGGATGTAGTGCTCCAATCGGAGCTTACGCTCAAATTCATGAAGATGAAATTTTGTTTGAAGGAGGTCTTTTTTCTACAGATGGCAAGACAGCGATTAAAACAAAACAAAAAGGAAAGGTTTCAAGTGCAAATCTAATAGCAAAAAAAGCTGTAAATGAAATTTTATGTAACGGTGGAGACCGTATGATAAAAACTATTAGAAAAGAATTATGACTCGATTACTTTCAACCAAAATATTATCTAAAGAATTCAAAGAAGAATTGTTAATGAATTCAATCAGTTTGATTGAACAGCCATTTATTAAAATCAGACAAATTAAAAAACTAGAGTTTACCAAATCCTACCAATCTATAATTTTTTCAAGTCAAAATGCAGTTAAAATTGCTTTGTCAAACTCAAAAATCAAATTATTATTTGATCAGAAACCAACTTATTGTATTGGAAAAAAGACAGCATTGCTTTTAATCAAAAATGGGCAAAAAGTTGTCAAAATAGCTAAAAATTCCTCAGAATTGGCTCATATGATTGTAAAAAACTTTCAAAATGAGTCATTTTCGTTCTTATGCGGAAAATCAAGAATTACAGACTTAGAAGAAATTTTATCGTTAAATAATATACCTATTCAGCCAATTGAAATATATGAAACCTCACATCAGCCCCATATTGTAAAAGAGCAATATGATGGTCTTATATTTTTTAGCCCAAGTGGAGTAAAAAGTTATGCAATTAAGAATGGATTTGATAATATTCATTCATTTTGTTTGGGAAATACAACCGCTGAAGAAGTTAAAAAATTTACATCAAAATTTACAATAGCAAATGCTCCTAACGAGAACCAGTTACTAATCTCAATAATAAAACACTTTAATTAATTAAATGGATAACAATTTACTATTAGAGGCTTTAAAAGGATCAAGTGTTGAGCGACCTCCTGTTTGGATGATGCGTCAAGCCGGAAGATATCTTCCTGATTTCATGAAGCTAAAAGAAAAGTATGATTTCTTTACTCGCTGTAGAACTCCAGAACTAGTCACAGAAATCACATTAATGCCTATAAATCAGATTGGTGTTGATGCTGCTATAATTTTCAGTGACATATTGGTTGTATTACAAGCGATGAATATTGAAGTTGAAATGCGAGAGGGAATTGGGCCCTACCTTCCAAACCCCATTAAGGATAAAGCAAGTCTTAACAGGGTAATACTTCCAGATGTTCATGAGCATTTGGGATATGTTTTTGATGCGGTCAAGTTGACAAAAAAAGAATTAAATCATAGAGTTCCACTTATTGGTTTCGCTGGAGCTCCATGGACTTTATTTTGTTATGCTGTCCAGGGCCAAGGTTCGAAAAATTTTAATTCTGCAAAAGCTTTTTGCTATCAGTATCCTGAATTAGCAAAGGAACTACTCCAAAAAATTACTACAACTACTATAGCTTACTTGAGGGCAAAAGTAAAGGCTGGGGTAGATGTAATTCAATTATTTGACTCTTGGGGAGGGTTGTTATCACCCAAAGACTACCATATTTTCTCATGGTTTTTTTTACAACAAATTATTGATGCATTGGAGGGCTCAGTTCCAGTTATTGTTTTTGGTAAAGGATGTTGGTTTGCGCTCCAACAAATGGGAAAGTCAGGTGCATCAGCTATAGGTATAGACTGGACATGTAGCGCAAGAAACGCTAGATACCTATCTGGTGGAAAGATTACTCTGCAGGGGAATTTTGACCCATCAAAATTACTTTTGCCCATTTCGGAAATTAAATTACAAGTAAAGCAAATGATCAATGAGTTTGGAAAAAAAAGTTACATTGTTAACCTTGGTCACGGAATTCTTCCAAATGTTCCTGTTGACCACGCTAAAGCATTTGTTGATGCAGTAAAAGAATATAATTCCTAAAAATGAAAAAAAAATTTAACTTTTATATTAATTATCTTCAAGATAAAATAAGTGAAGCATTAGCTGAATTAGACGGAGAATCTATTTTTACGGAAGACATTTGGGAAAGAGAAGGCGGCGGCGGTGGCCGGACTCGAATTATTGAAAATGGTGATATTTTTGAAAAAGGAGGTGTTAATATATCTTCAGTTCATGGGGACTTACCGGACAGTATGAGAAATTATTTTGAAGTTGATAATGCAAAATTTTCTGCATCTGGCTTAAGCCTTGTTATCCATCCTAAAAACCCTTATGTACCAACGGTTCATGCGAATTGGAGGTATTTTGAATTATACGATTCAAAGGGAGAAATTCAAGATCAATGGTTTGGTGGAGGACAAGATTTAACCCCTTATTATCTTTTTGAAGAAGACGTCCGCCATTTTCACAAAGTATGTAAAAAGGCTTGTGATCTTCATAACGAAAAATTCTATTATAAGTATAAAAAACAGTGTGATGAATATTTTTGGAATACTCATCGAAATGAGGCTCGTGGAATAGGGGGATTATTTTTTGACTATTTAAGACCAAACGAAAAATTCAGTATCGAAAACTGGTATGATTTTGTTAAAGAAGTTGGAGACCATTTTTTAGAGGCCTATCTGCCTATCGTGGAAAAAAGAAAAAATAGTAATTTCTCAGAAGCTGAAAGAGTATGGCAAGAAATTCGTCGAGGACGTTACGTCGAGTTTAACTTAATACATGATAAAGGGACCTTATTTGGGTTGAAAACTAATGGCAGAATTGAAAGTATTTTAATGAGTTTACCACCTCAAGTTCAATGGCAATATAATTACCAACCAAAAGCCAATAGCCATGAGGAAAAACTTCTTAAGGTTCTTAAAAGTCCAAAAGAATGGATCTAATAAATATCAATTAATTTTATGCATTATGTATCCAAATCAAAGAAACAGAAGATTAAGACAAAGTAGAGCTATTCGAGCTTTGGTGAGTGAAAATCAGTTGACTGTAAATGACCTTATGCTTCCATTATTTGTAACAGAAGGGAAGCAGGTTAAGGAATCTATTCAGGCGATGCCTGGTATCTACAGAATGAGTTTAGACTTGTTAAAAGAAGAGGTAAAAATCGCTTGGAGTATGGGGATTAAAGCTGTACTTGTTTTTGTAAAGGTTTCAGATAAATTAAAAGATAACCATGGGACCGAGGCCATTAACCAAAACGGGCTTATGCAAAGAGCTGTAAGGGAAATCAAATCTAGTATTCCCGAAATTGTCGTAATGACTGATGTAGCTTTGGATCCTTATTCCTCTCTCGGTCATGATGGAATCGTAGAGAATAAAAAAGTTCTAAACGATCCTACATTAGAAATTTTATCCCAAATGGCATTAAGCCATGCGAATGCTGGAGCTGACTTTGTAGCGCCAAGTGATATGATGGATGGTCGTGTTTTAAGAATAAGAACAACTCTTGAGGAAGCTGGTTTACATAATATTGGGATAATGAGTTATAGCGCTAAATATGCTTCATCCTTATACGGTCCTTTTCGTCAAGCGTTAGATTCTTCACCAGGTTTTGGAGATAAAAAAACTTATCAAATGGATCCTGCAAATCGATTTGAGGCAATAACTGAGACAATTAGAGATATTAATGAGGGAGCTGACATTGTAATGGTAAAACCTGGAATGTCTTATCTAGATATTGTTTGCGATTTAAGGGAAAAGATAGAGGCCCCAATAGCGGTATATCAGGTGAGCGGCGAATACGCAATGCTTAAAGCAGCTGCTAAAAAAGGTTGGTTGAATTATGATGATGTAATGATGGAACAATTAATTGCTTTTAAAAGGGCTGGAGCAAGTCTTATTGCAACTTATCACGCTAAAGAGGCAGCTAAGTTGTTATCCCAAACTAAACATTGAGAGCCAACAAAAACTAATAATTTTTTATTTTTGTTTGGTTTATAATTTTTTAGAAAAGTATTTTTTTACTTAGTGGAAAAAGGTTTTTACAAAAGTTTTCTAGGAAATTTATTAATTATAATTGATAAAGAAAAAGTTACCAGAATTTCTTTTATTGATCAGATTGAAGGGAAAAATGACAAACCTTCTCAGCTGATGGAGAAGACTATTAAACAAATTTCCGAATATTTTCAAGGGACAAGAACCCAATTCGAATTTCCTTTACGAATGATTGGAACTGATTTTCAGATTAAAATTTGGAAACTTCTATCACTTATTCCCTTTGGTTCAACAATAGCTTATTTAAAGGTTGCAAAAGAGTTCGGAGATTCAAAAATGATAAGAGCTGTGGTATCTGCTGTAATCAAAAATCCCTTGTCAATTGTAATTCCTTGTCATCGAATTATTGGAAGTGATGGTTCGATGGTAGGTTACTCTGGCGGTATACCAATAAAGCGACTACTTCTTCAACATGAGGGTTACCCTAAATAAATTGGCGTATTTTTAGTAAAAAAAAACGATGAGGCGTACTTTAATTATAGTAGGTTTTACCTTTACAATAATTTTATTTCTTTTATACAATTCTAAGTATAGATATCTATTTCGCGGGGTAGGGACGATTTATTTGCAGGGACATACTACTGCATTTCTAGAGGATTACAAAAGTTTTTTTAATAAACAAATTAATGGAGCTAATAAACTCGATCCATGGCCTTTACATAATTCATATAATTCCTTCTCACTAAATGATGATTTAAAAAATTATAACAAAGAAAGGAAAACGGTGGCATATTTGGTTTTTAAAAATGACAGTATTTTGTTCGAGAAATATTATAATGGGTATGACGCATCTTCCAAAACAAATTCATTCTCAATGGTAAAAAGTATGGTGTCTGCCATGATGGGTATTGCTATTAAGGAGGGCCATATTAAAAGTTTGGATCAAAAGGTGATTGATTTTATTCCAAATTTAAAAGGAAAATATGCAAAGGAAGTTACTATTAGAGATTTATCAAGTATGTCCTCAGGACAAAAGTGGAATGAGGAGTATTATAATCCGTTTTCAGTTACATCCGCATCCTATTTTGTTGATGATCTAAATAAATTAATTATTGAACAGCCTATTAATTCTAAACCAGGTAAAGCTTTCAGATATCAAAGTGGAACGACTCAGCTTTTAGCTATGGTAATTAAAAAAGCAACTAAAGAAAATTTGAGTGACTATCTGCAAAAAAAACTTTGGGAACCTCTGGGTGCTAAAGAAGCACTTTGGCAATTGGATAGTAGTGAAAATGGAATGGAAAAAGCATTTTGCTGTCTGGCATCGAATGCTCGAGATTTTGCTAGATTTGGTAGACTGTATAAAAATTATGGTATATGGAATGGAAAACAAATTTTAGACTCATCCTTTGTCGCACTTTCACTCAAACCAAGATTTATCGAAAGTCCAGAATATGGATATGGATGGTGGTTAGATAATTACAAAGGAAAAAAAATTTTTATGATGCGAGGACATTTGGGACAGTACGTTATTATAATCCCTGAGATTGATGCTGTGGTGGTGCGCTTAGGTCACCTTAAAGATGGTGAGTCAAGTCATGAAGGAAAAAGCTCTGGAGGTGAACCCTTTACCAAGGATATTTATCGTTATATTGATGGTGGACTGAAATTAATTGAAAATCTATGAGAGTTTAATTTCAGGGTTGTAACTATGGAAATAAATTAAATACTCTAAAATGTCTAAGTTAATCTTTAAAGTTTCATTACTAATTTTTGTTTTAATATTTGGAAAAACTTTATTAGCTCAATCCATTGAAAATCAAAAAATTTCAGGCTTTAGGCCTATTTGGTTTGAACTTAACCAAAAATATGAATATGGAGACAAATATTCGGGAGCTTTAGGCACCTATACAGCAAAACACAGGCCATTAGGAATATATTCACCAGTGGTTAATAAAACTTTTTTTGTATACGGGGGAACAAAAGACTACGATCAAAAACACCTTCTTTGTATGATAGGAGTCTATGATCATAGCAGCGGTGAAGTATCTAGACCCATCGTTGTTTCAGATAAAATGGGGGTTAATGATCCCCATGACAATCCATCATTGCTAATTGATGATGATGGTTTTATTTGGGTGTTTGTTAGTGGTAGGGGAAAAAAAAGACCTGGTTTTAAATACAAAAGTTTGGCACCTTATAATATTGATGGATTTATTAAATTAACTGAGGAGGAAATGACTTATCCGCAGCCTATCAAAACTAAATTTGGACTTTTTAATTTTTTTACAAAATACACTGGTATTAGGCAACTATATTTTGAAAAGTCTAATAATGGTCAAATTTGGACCGATGACGAATTATTGGCAGCAATTCCAAATCAAGCTGGAGAAAAGTCTGGGCATTACCAAGTAAGTTCCATTTACAAAGGCAAAAAAGTAGGAACTTTTTTTAATCGTCACCCTCATGGAATAGTTGATATGAGAACAGACTTATACTATATGGAAAGTAATGATTTCGGTAAAACATGGCAAACTGTTGATAAAGTAAAACTTAGCTTACCAGTAACAGATTTAAATTCTCCAGCTAGGGTAGTTAATTATAAATATGCAAATAAAAATATTTATCTAAAAGATATGGTATATGATAAAAATGGAAACCCGATATGTTTATATCTTGAGAGTAATGGTCATCAACCTGGTCCAAAAAGTGCTCCATACAAATGGAAAGTCACTTTCTGGAGTGGATTTGAATGGGTGACTAATAAAATAACAACTTCTGATCATAATTATGACATGGGTAGTCTTTGGGTTAATGAAAATTTTTGGGGATTAGTTGCTCCTGTTGGTATTCCACCACAAAAATGGGGAGTTGGAGGTGAAATTGAAATTTGGAGTTCTATTGACAAAGGGCATAATTGGAAAAAAGAAAAAGCTATAACTAAAAACAGTAATTTTAATCATTCGTATGTAAGAAAAGTTGTTGATGGAAAAGCACCATTTGTTTTTTTTTGGGCGGATGGGGACCCTCATGAATTTTCCAAATCGCAATTGTATTTTGGTGACTTGAAAGGTAATGTTTTTCTCTTACCTTATGAGATGAAAGATGATTTTGAAAAACCTGAACCAATAAGTTTCTTAAATTTAAAGGATAAAAAACAGTGAATAGAATTAACCTTTAAATGAAATCAAACTCACCTTTATTATCTGTTGAGAGCTTGACTATTTCCTCCAAGTATAGAGTGCTTTTATCCGAGTTTAGCTTTTCTATTTTTCCAAATGAAATTGTAGCTATTGTAGGAGAATCTGGAAGTGGAAAATCATTGACTGCACTATCTATAGCTGGCCTATTGTCAGATTCAAAACTCAAGGTTGAAAGCAAAAAAATGCAATTAGGAGAAAATGATTTATCCAAATTGTCGCAAAAGGATTGGGAATCTACTAGGGGCAGAAACTTGGGAATGGTTTTTCAGGAGCCTCAGTCTAGTTTAAACCCAAGTATGCGGTGTGGAATTCAAGTTATGGAACGATTGCAAAAATTTGAAAAAGCTGATAAAAAAATAAATGTTGCTAAAGTTCTATCTGCGTTTAATGAAGTCCAATTGCCTAAACCTGAAAGAGTATTTAATGCTTACCCTCATGAGCTTAGTGGGGGACAAAAACAAAGGGTTATGATTGTTATGGCATTGATTTGCAAACCTCAGTTATTGATTGCTGATGAACCAACTACTGCTTTGGATGTATCAGTTCAAAAAGAAATTTTAAGTTTAATCAAAAACCAACAGAAAATAAATAAAATGAGCATTTTATTTATTTCTCATGATTTAAGTTTGGTTTCCCAATTTGCGGATAGGGTTATTGTAATGCATCAGGGAAAATTGATTGAAACTGAAAAAACAGCTGAAATATTTAGACACCCTAAATTCCCTTATACCCGAGCCCTAATTTTTGCTCGACCTCATCCCAATAAAAGACTAGAGCGATTACCCACTGTTGCTGATTTTGATTTAGTAAAAAAAAGTTTTAAGGTTGTCAGTAATGTATCTAGAAGAAAAAAGCATAAATTAATTTATTCTAATACCCCTATTCTGGAGGTTTTAGGAATCAATAAAGATTATTCCCTTGCTAGAAATTGGTTTAAAAAAAATAAAAGCTTTAGGGCAATTAAAAACCTGAGTTTCAAATTGTATCCAGGTGAAACTTTAGGTTTAGTAGGTGAGTCAGGCTGTGGAAAATCTACGTTGAGCCGAATACTAGTTAATCTTGATATTCCTACCTCAGGAAAAGTTATTTATCAGGGTATAGAATTAAATAAATTAGGCCAATCCAAACGGAGGGAAATTCAATTAGTTTTTCAAGATCCTTTTGCTGCTTTACACCCCTTGAAAACAGTAGTTGATGCCATTTCAGAACCCTTGTTAGTACATCGATTGGTTAATGATAAAAAGGAATGTTTAAATAGAGTAGAAGAATTGCTTGAAAAGGTAGATCTAGAAAGAGGATTTTTTAATAGATACCCACATGAACTTTCTGGGGGCCAAAGACAAAGAGTAGTTATTGCTAGAGCACTCGCTACTCAACCCAGATTATTGATTTTAGATGAAGCGGTAGCAGCTTTGGACATTTCTGTTCAAGCAAAAGTTTTGAATTTACTTAATGATCTTAAAAAAGAACTTGAATTATCATACCTTTTTATATCTCATGATTTAAACGTAGTAAAATATATGTCAGACCGAATTGTTGTAATGAAAAAGGGAATTTTAGTTGAGGAGGGGGAGGCGGATGAACTATATTATCATCCAAAAAATACTTACACAAAAAAAATGATTTCAGCAATGCCTAATATTTAACTCTAAATGGGAAATAAATTAAGTCTATCATTATATAAATTTTATAATCGAAAAATAGTGTATTTCAAGGAGCAGGGTTTGGGATTTCCTCATTTATTGAATCAATAGCATTTAAGATATCTTTGGATAGTTTTACTTTATATGTTTCTATATTTTCCTTTAACTGTTTTATAGTAGTTGCTCCAATTATGTTGGAGG
>CESD01032058.1_pt1 | contig 16669 bp, 16 predicted proteins | sample 531191 | NCBI WGS metagenome assembly CESD01 (sample SAMEA2622021, study PRJEB7988) | marine metagenome | biome: marine biome (ENVO:00000447); feature: deep chlorophyll maximum layer (ENVO:xxxxxxxx); material: "saline water (ENVO:00002010), including plankton (ENVO:xxxxxxxx)" | depth 188 m
GACCTATGAGAAAATATGGAACTAACAACACTTGAAGACTATGTTAGGCGTGAAGTATTCAAAACTGATAAAGAATTATTTGATTTTTGTCCATCATGTGATGAAACTGGAAATACAATTCGTGCACTTATGGAAGGTTTGTTTATTCAAGCAAAAAAACTTCAAAAAGAACGTGACGAGATTTTGAAGGTAAACCGATCTATTGCAAAAAGCATAACTGAACTAAAAAGTGTTGTAGAAAATATAGGTAATTTAACTTAAAATAGGCATTAGATAATTCCTTTATTATACCATATTCTAATTATAATCATGGAAAAATTAGTATCACTCTCTGAAGTCGTAAAATCGTATTCAGATACCAAAGTACTTACTGGCGTAAATTTAGATATTGAGAAAGGAGATTTGATTGTACTACTTGGCCCTTCAGGAAGCGGTAAAACAACATTATTAAATTTAATTGCAGGGATAGATACGGCAAATAGTGGTGAAATCGTAGTTCTTGGAAAAGATCTTTCCGATATGACGGATTTAGAGTTAACTGATTATCGAAGAGATTCTGTTGGATATATTTTTCAATTTTATAATTTACTACCAAACCTAACAGTTATGGAAAATGCATCTTTGGGTTTAGAATTAAAAGGGGAAAAATTAGACTATGCAAAAGTCATACTAGAAAAAGTAGGCCTTGAGGATAAATCTCTACGTTTTCCAGCTCAACTCTCTGGTGGTGAGCAACAAAGAGTTGCAATCGCAAGAGCTATGGCTAAAAATCCTTCATTAATTGTAGCTGATGAACCAACTGGAAATCTAGACAAAAACAATTCTGAAGCTGTCAGGAATCTATTCAAAGAAATTGCAAGTGATTCGACTATTATCATTGCAACACATGATAATAATTATTTAGAAATAGCAGACAAAGCTTATGAATTAAATGAAGGGAAATTAATTAAGATTAAATGAGCATTATCTTCAAAAAATTTCAAAGAGATTTATACTCTGAATTACCTAAAATTGCAGTTTCCATAATTATAATCTCTATGGGTATTGGTGGCTTCATCACGTTCTTTCAAGTTTCTGAAAATATAAAGGAAACTGTAGATTCACAATATGATGAAATGAATTTAGGTGATTCATGGATAAATCTACAACCAATACCTGTTCCAACTCCTGAAGAACTTATAGAATATAGTAAGCAAAATGAAGGAGAAAAAATTAATGACATTTTGCCACAAATAGAAGTGATGCAACCAAGATTGCATCTTTATGGTAAATCTGAAGGTAAAAATGGACCTATAATCATTGAAATTTTAGGCTTACCTGAAGAACAACGAATTAACAAACTGAGGATTACTGAAGGAAATGGTTTAAGTACTCAAAGTAAAACGAATAATATTCCTGTTGTTATTGAATCTAGATTTGAAAAATATCATGGATATGGATTAGGTGATACTTTCAATTTGACTATTGTTAAGATTGATCAAGAGGCCATTGAATTTGAAACCATTAATGTAACTGCAGAAGTAGTGGGTGTAGCTGTCTCTGCAGAATACTTTCTAATTACAGGCAATCAAGGAGTGTTTGTACCTAGACAATCAACAATAGGAGTAATATTCGTAAATTTACCTGTATTGCAAAATGTAACTGGATTTGATGGGATGATTAATCAAGTTAGCATTGCATCTGATAATAGTATTGAAGAACTTTTTGCTGAAACGCCTTTAGAAAATGTGATTATTTCTTCATATGAAAAAGAAAATATGGAATCTTACATGATTCTTAATAATGATCAAAAAGGTGTTAAGCAAGTAACCCCAAAACTTGCAGGTATTTGGCTAATTATTGCAGGTTGTACAATATCTCTAAATCTATATAGAATTATTCAATCTCAGAAAAAACAAATTGGTGTAATGAGGGCTGCAGGAATGACTTCTAATGAAGTTATGTCTTTCTATACTTGGTATGGTGTTTTTATCGGATTTATGGGGTCTATTGGAGGGATAATCGCTGGACTCGGTATCTCAGTATACATAACATATCAGTATTCTCTGGCCACTGAAATCCCAGGTATTGTTTACGGCTTATCTCCAAAATTAGTTTTATTTGGTATTGTTTTAAGCATGATTTCAAGTTTAGTTTTCATTATACTACCTGTAAGAAAAGCTGCCAATATTGCCATCACAGATTCCATGTCTCCTGACATACCTAGCTTTAAGGATTCAAGAATTACTGAAATAAGTTCAAAGTTACCGTTGTCCTTAAGATTGGCATTTAGAAATTTTTCAAGAAATAGAACAAGAACAATGCTCACCACTATTGGACTTTCACTTGCTTTAGTTACGCCATTTGCATTAGGAGTAATACTCTCAAGTACTGAAAATGCTGTCGAAACTAGCTTTGATCTTCCAGGATGGGATGGAACTGCTGTTTTTGATTCATTTCAAGAACAAAATGCTACCATTCTTGAATTAGAAAATAGAGATTACATTAGTAGCGCAAGCCCTGTTTTGTCTTGGGAAATAAGTGCATTTAATGAAAGAATTGTTGTAATTGGGTCTCATTATGGAGATGTATTTAGTTTACCTACTGAAACTGAATTTAATGAATTTACAAACAATAACCAAATAATCATTGATTCACTATTTGCAGATAGAAATAATTTGCAGGTAAATGAACAGTTTGAAGCGTCACTATTGGGTCAAAAAAGAAATCTAACAGTCGCTGCAATACACACTCAAATACTTGGTGGAGGTTTTATGAGTCTTGAAGGATTACAAACTTGGCTACATGAATGGGAAAATGAAATAAAATTGCTAGCTGCAGATTCATCTATTCTTAATGAAACTGAAATAGAAAAATTACCCGAATTACCTATTAATCCTATAAGCGGAGTTTATCTTACAGGAGATGCAATAAGACTAAACAAAGAATCTCCTGATTATATGGTAGCCGTTATTGCAAAAGATGATTTGAAAGGTCAAGTCGATAAATTAATGGAATTATTTACATTTTTTATTAATTTATATTACGGTTTGGCTGCATTGATGGCCTTTTTGATTATTGCAAACACTGCTACAATTAATATGTTGGAAAGAGAAAGAGAGATGGCAACTCTAAAAACACTAGGTACTAGTGATATTATACTCAGTAAAGCCACTTCTGCTGAAAACTTTGTTATGGGAAGTATTGCAGGCATTTCGGGAATATTAATGGGATATCCTATAGCTGTATGGCTTTTACAAACATTCACATATGAAATATATTATGTTCCCACTTATTTTCCAAACGGATTGCCTACAATTATGATAGTTTGTGTAATCTTACTTAGTGTATCTGCAACTTTCCCTTCCTGGATTAGGCTAAGAAATATGAATTTAGGAAATTTGGTCCGTTCTATTGAGAGATAATACTCTTTTATAGCTCACCAATAAGATACTAAATTATGGTACTATCAACTATTGCCGAAAATGTAAATAAAAAACCAAAAACAACTATTGGCATTGTTCTTTTCATTACATTTTTGATGATTGCACAATTAGCACTAAATCCTCAGGATGGAACCATAAGTCAATCTAGTTTTCTACCTGATAATGAAGTTATTAGTGCTCTGAATGATATTGGAGATAAATTCTCAACTGAATATCCTGTTGATACTTTAATTTATAGTAATAACAAAGATATTCTAACCTCTGCTGCATTTGTTGAAATTTTAGAATTAGAAATTGCATTTACGGAGAATAATTTAATTGCAAATAATTCTATGAATCCGCAAAATCCAAGTAATGATATAGTCGCAATTCCAAACTATTTGGCACCTTTTGTTGGAGGTGATGCTACAAATTTAGCTGAATTAAAAAACATTTATTCAAATAAGACTGATCAAGAAATTAAAGATGCATTTAGTGCTGCTACACAGAATCCATTGCTAGCTGGAGCTGTCATTAATATTCTAGGCGAATACGATGGAAATACATCTGCAAAAGCCACTAAAATTACTGTGAATTTTGATAATAGTAATAGAGAAGGTGAAACAACTGGTGATGCTTTTGATCGAATGGTGAGTGTTGAAATGGAAATGAATGAGATTGTCAATAGTATGACATTTCAGGATATTGAAGTTCATGCATTAGGTCAAGCTGTACTTGATAATGAAATAAATGATGCCTCAAATGAAAGTACAAGCCAACTACTACAGCTTGTAGTTGTTCTGGTAATTGGAGTTTTATTTGCTACTTTCCGTTCACCTTTAGATGTTACATTAACAATGGCTGCGTTATTATTGGCCATAATTTGGTCTAATGGATTTGCAAGCTTTTTGGATTTTGAGCCTAGCTTCTTTGCTATTATTGTCCCCATTTTACTTGTTGGACTTGGTGTTGACTATGGAATACATCTTATCATGAGATATCGTGAGGATTTGATTGAAGAATGGGATATCAAGAAAGCAAGTGCTTCATCGATTATGTATGTTGGATCTGCATTGCTTTTAGCTACTACTACTACAATGGTTGGATTTTTATCTAACGTTACTTCAGATATTACTCCAATAAGAGAATTTGGAATTCAAGTTGCACTAGGTGTTTTATCTGCCTTTTTGATATTTGTAACCTTTATTCCTGCATGTAGAGTATTAGTAGATACGTGGTATCAAAATAGCGGAACAAAACCTCTTTCTGAAAGGAATATTGAACTAATGAAAGAGAAAAAAAGGGACAATATAGAGGATTCAGATTCCTATCTAAATTATTTCATGGGAATTGGTGCTAAAGTATCTTTAGAAAACCCTGAAAAAGTTTTGGCAGTAGTTACTGTTGTAACCTTAATTGCTGGAATTACTGCAACAGGAATATCTACTGAATTTGATTTTAATGATTTCTTGCCAGAAGAAGTAGAAATAACTCAACACTTCCATTATTTACAGGATGAATTCAGTACGTCTAACGAATTTTCTTTCATTTACATAAGTGGCAGTGTAGCAACCTTTGATGTATTTAACGAAATGAATAATACTCAAAATGAACTTGCTAAGGGAGATAAATGGGTTAATACTGATCAATCTACTATGTATTCTCCAATCAATGGAATGCGAGATTTAGCAAATAACAATTCCGAAATAAATCCTTTTGATTTTTATAACAGCACCTTTGAAGAATTGTTTAATTCTAAAGATAAAAATGGAGATTTAGTTCCAGATACTGATGAAGATGTTAGAGAATTATTAGATTGGATTATGATTGGAGAAGGTAAGGCTATTCCAAACATGGTTTCAAACTTTATTTACTATGACGAAGAAAAAGAGGACTATACTGTAGCTTATATTTTAGTCAATACAAAATCTAAAAATGCATACTTTGAAGAAGTTGTTAACGAATTAAAGAAAGATACGACACCTCTTGAAAAACTTGAAGAACAGGGAAAAGTTGATTCCGTAGTAGTAACTGGACCTCCTGCTATTTTTGATGTAGTAATAAATACAATTAATGCTACTATGACTGGGTCTATTGCATATACAATATTACTTTCATTTATTATTCTTACTGCAATATTTTGGTATACTGATGGTCAACCTTTACTTGGAATTATCTCTATGCTTCCAGTTCTATTGGTATTAGTATGGATTTTAGGGACAATGGTTACAATTGGATACACTCTGAACGTAATGACTATCTTAATTGGGGCTTTAACTGTTGGATTAGGTGTAACATATGCCATACATATTTCACATCGGTTTATTGAAGAAATGGAGCACCATCACTCCTTAGAAAAAGCTGTGAATAATACGGTCAAGAATACAGGTTCAGCATTGTTTGGGGCTGCTATGACCACAGTTCTAGGTTTTGGGGTTTTGTTCTTTGCAATTTTACCTCCAATGAAACAATTTGGAACTATGACTGCTTTAACTATTCTCTATTCCTTCCTATCAAGTGTTTGGGTTTTACCAAGTATGCTAGTTATTTGGGCTAAAAAATCAGGACTTGCTGAGAAATTAAATAAGCATGAAAATGTATTGCCTGAAGCGAAAGATAAGTATGAAGAATCTAAAGATGATGAAGAAGAATAGATTAAAATTTGGAAATCAGTTTCTTTACAGCTGATTCACATGAATCCAAATCAGATTCTATTGCTGATCTCAAAACTATAGTTGCACCATAAACACCATCTCTTGAGAAAGGATAGCTACCTACTGACACATTGGGATGCAGGTCTTGTATTTTTGTCAATTCTTCTGCAAAAAAACTCTCACCAACCATAATATCAAACGATTTTGAATGTAAAATATCACCTGTTTTAAGATAATCATACATTCCTTCAAGCATCCCCTGCATTATCTTTGGAATGCCAGCCATAACAAATACATTTTCAATTTTGTATCCTGGAGCTTTAGTTGCGGGGCTGTAAATCAACTCACCTCCTTCTGGAATTCGAAGCATCTTAAGTAATGGTTCCGTCAATTCTTTACCTGCTAAGAACTCTCTCATCTTTTCCAGAGCATCGTCATCTATTCTAGTCTCAACACCAAAAGCCTTGGCTACACTTTCTGTAGTAATGTCATCATGAGTAGGGCCAATACCGCCTGTTGTGAAAACATAATCATGTTTGTTTCTTAAAGAATTTACTGCTTCAATTATTTCCTCTTCATCATCGAGAACAACACGAACTTCAGATAAATTAATACCTAGTTTACCTAGCCACTTTGCAAGATATGCTAGATTTTTATCTTCTGTTCTACCCGAAAGAATTTCATCTCCGATAATAATTAGTGAAGCCTGACTCACAGTTTTTCCAGAGCTTTAATTCTTTTTTCCATTGGAGGATGAGTTGAAAACATACTGATGAAAAAGTCTCCTCCTCTTAAAGGATTAACAATACACATTGCTGCATTACTTGGTGAACCACAATCCAACGGTTTACGATGATTTTCCCATTCTAATTTCTTTAATGCACTAATCAAAGCCCATGGCTTATTAGTCAATTTAGCTGCTGTTGCATCTGCATGAAATTCCCGAGAACGGGAGACTGCCATCTGTAACAGAAATGCTGCTAAAGGTGCAGTAATGGCTACAAGAATCATAATTGCAGGATGAACATTTCGGTTTCGTCCACCAAACATACTGTTCCACCACATCATTCTAGCTGCAAAAGATATGAATCCTGCAATAGTGGCTGCAACGCACATGACTAAAGTATCTCGATTCTTAACATGAGCCATTTCATGAGCCATGACACCTTCTAGCTCGTTATCATCAAGAACAGACATGATTCCAGTAGTAGCTGCAACAACCGCATTCTTCGGATTTCTACCTGTTGCAAACGCATTAGGTGTAGATGATGGAACAATTGCTACTCTAGGCATTGGTAATCCATTCAAATCTGCTATTTTTTTAACAATACCAAATAATCTTGGATTATCATTTCTATCAATTACTTTAGCGCCATAAGCTCTCAAAACAATCGAATCACTGTAAAAATAAGAAAAAAGATTAATTGCAATAGCAATTATTGAAAATATAACTATACCATAGGAAGAACCTGCTGCAATGAAGCCTACAACCATCATCAATAGAGTTAGCAAAAAATATAACCCAAATAAACGCAAAAATGCCATATGAATCTATATTGCCCCCATAAATAAAATTTATTCAATCAATATAATGCTCATATTCCTGATCTTCGAGCATTTTTATTGCCTTCTTCTCTACATCAGAATCATATCTAAAAACTGGATTAGGACTCTCATCTTGAGGCATACGTAAATCATCTAATTTATTATTGGAAAAAGCTGTTACTGCTTCAACCATCAAATTAGAAGCGACAACTGAAGTTTTGTAACATAAATCATGATAATCATCTCCCCTCTTAACATCTATCTCTCTTTTTCCTACAAGATCTCCTGCATCTATATCTGTGGAACAGAAATGACAACTACTGCCTATCTTTATTCCTTCATGAACACTCCAAGCAGGTGATGCAGAACCTCGGCATTCTGGCAATAATCCTGGATGTGAATTAAGAACTCCACCTTTGTTTTCACCATATTCTAAAATTTTCCCTCTAATTATTCTAGTTCCTCCAAAGACTATTAAATCTGGATTAGCCTTTTCAATATGCTCAATACAATGTTCATCATTATGGATTGGAACCTCTACAAACGGAATATTATATTTTTCAATCTGAGACTGCATTTTAGGAGCTAAAGGATTAGAGCCAAGCCTAAACTCAAACTTTTCCCTTTCCGTTTTTCCACCTTCTGAATTTTCTTCAATTATTAAAGACGGAATAAATCCTGAATCAATAAGTTGAGAAAGCATTTCTCTTCCCCAAGGATGCTCTGTTATTGAAAAAAATACAAAATTCATTTATGTGCAACCACCTTAAATTCAACCAAAATAGGAGTTGGAAGTGCACCCACTTCAACAGTTGTTCTTGTTACTTCAAACCCCTTAAGATAATCTGAATAGATTGCATTAAATTTAGAAAAATCTTCTTTCATATTAGTCAAAAATACCATTATATCTACTACATTAAACATCGACAAATTTGCAGCTTCAAGTATTGCATTTACATTGCTAAATACTGCATGGGTTTGTGACTCTATTCCTTCTGGTATTTCATCTGTTTCTGGATGTCTTGGACCTACACCAGAAAGAAAAACTAAATCTCCTGCCTCCTTGGCATGCACGTATGCTCCTACCGGTTTAGCTGCTTTATCTGTATTAATCGCCATCTCTTTCCTCTAAGGGCCCCATTCCTGGTTGATCATAAAAATCTAAAACTTCTCTATCTCCTTTGTAAAATTCAGGATCGTCTTCATCATATTCAAGATCTCCTGCAGTATCTTCTGCAGGTGTTAATGCTACGACTGCTGCACCAGTTCCACAAATTGGCTCATATGCCAACACATTGCCATCATACAAATTATTTTGACCCATTATTGAAGCCATAATCCAGAATGGTTTGAAACTAACAACCTTTGGAACTCTAGCTTCATTATGAAATTGCCTTGATAATTGTGAAACATCTTCTAACCTACCTTTTTCTAAATATTCAAGAAATTTTAAATTCCATTCATGATCTTTAAGTGAATGAATTCTATCATCTTTAGGATCTATTTCTACAGTATGCAATCTATTAGATAAAGCTGAAATCACCACTGCAGCAGCTTTCTTCCCGCTTGCATCTATCGCATCCCGTATTGATTTTCCAAGAACTATACTTTCTGCACGATTAGCATACATATTACTAGACACAATAATTGCAGGTAATCTATTGTCTGGATTCAACAATTTAAGAGCTACAATTGAACCTGTATCTATTGGGAATCCATAATAGGAAACTGTACGTGCATGTAATCCACGTTCTTTGCATTTGGTAGCTGTTAACTCTGCAAATTCAGGATCCATTTTAAATTTGTAATCAATACTTCCTAAGTCGTGAAACTCTTCATCCACATAAGTCCATTCAGGTTCTGGATATGCCTGAATTTGATGGCCTAATATAGATGGCCAAAATGTACTATAGAGGACTAAAATTTCAGCTCCACTTTCTTCAAGCTCTATTCTAGCCTTATCATAAGCATCTCTAATCCTTTGCCATCCCTCATTCTTTTCTGGACAAAGTAGTGGATGGGGTAAACCTGGAACTAAAATTCCCTTACAGACGTTATCTTCTCTCATATTTTGGCCTTTTTAGGGTCCCAACCAATTATTGCATTGCCAGTACCTATTACTGTACCGTATGCGTGCACTGTGGCCTTATAATCTGGAAAACCTAAAGCGCTCATTAACCAAGTCAAACATCCTGCTTCTGTTTCTGCAACAGTTTGCTCAGTGAAATCTGGCATCAAATCAATCATTTCTTTTGTTTTACCATCTTTCATTAAATTTATCATTTTCATATCCCAAAGATATTGATTATGATTTGTTACATGTTCTTTACTCATATCTTCTGGGACTTCAGGCTCAGTCGTGAAATGTCGATGTGATAATGAATTACTAGACAATAACAAAGCTCTCTTACCTGATGCTTCGACCGCTTTACGAGTAGCTTCTCCTAATTTTATCATATTGGCTTGCATTAACTCTGAATTAAAATAAAATTTAGATCTGTTAGAGGAGATACAAACTATTGGCTTGTCCCATTTTGGATTTACCAAGTGGCAGCTAGTTATGGTTCCATAATCTATTCTAAAATCAGGATTCTCCATCATTTTTACAAGTAAGCCTGAATCTGCTGCATTATCATGTATGGCTTTAGATAATTCAACATCCACTGTTAAATCATAATTATATCTAAATAAATTAGGAAAAATAGGATCTACAGATAATGACTTGAATTTTTCAACGCCCAAAAAATGTGTACCTACAAATGTTGCCCAATGTGGAGTGTGAACTATTATTACATCATAATCTTTCTCTGACAAACTATCTCTTAACCTTTCATAACCCCAGCGAAGTTCTTCCCAACCTCCTTCTGAAGTGGCCTCATTTTGAGGTGGATTCTCAGCATAAACTAGATGTGGCGGGTGTGGCGCTAAAGCACCCATTACTATTTCCCCTTTGGACATGTTTAGACAATTAAACCCAGTTATAAGACAATTAGGTTAGAAAAAATCTATTTTAATCTTTAACACAAATATTTACAGGCTGTGAAAAAAAGCCTAAACTCCAACGGCCACCTTCCGTTCCAACTCCGCTGTCTTTAACTCCGCCAAAAGGTACACGTAAATCTCGATGTAACCACGTATTAACCCAAACCATTCCTGTTTCTATTTTTTCAGATATTTGTTTTCCTCTGACTAAATCTGAAGTCCACACTGAACCTGCTAGCCCATAATCTGTACAATTGGCCATTACAATAGCTTCTTCTTCAGATCCAAATGAGTGTAAAGTTACTACGGGGCCAAATATTTCTTCTGTAGCTGTTCTGCTCTGATAATCTAAATTAGAAATTACAGTAGGGCGTAAAAACGCACCTTTGTCAAAGGGAGAATCAAGATTAGGACGTTCACCGCCGCACAAAATTTCTCCACCTTCTCTCTGGGCTAAATGAATATAAGATTCAACTTTATCTCTATGAGCAAAGGAAACTAAGGCTCCCAAATCAGATTCATCGGATGAAGGATCTCCCACTTTCATCTCCTCAATATAATTAATAAATTTTTCAATGAATTCATCCCAAATTTTCTCTGAAATCAAAATTCTACTACCGCAAAGACAAACTTGTCCTTGATTGAGAAAGCCTGACCTTGCAATTTCAGGAATTGCTGAGTCCAAATCTGCATCATCTAAAACTATTGTTGCATTTTTCCCTCCAAGTTCCAAACTTAACTTTTTGAACATTGGTGATGCTGTTTCAGCTACCTTTTTCCCAGTAATTGTTCCTCCTGTAAACGAAATAAGATTAACTTTAGGGTGTGCAACTATAGTTTGTCCAGCTTCATGACCTAAACCATGAACTATGTTTACTACTCCTGCGGGCAACCCTACTTCATGAATTACTTCTGCAAGAAGATTTGCAGTTAATGGCGTTAATTCCGATGGTTTTGCAACTACTGTATTGCCCATAACTATTGCTGGTGCAATTTTCCATGAAAGAAGATAAAGAGGCAAATTCCACGGAGTTATCAAACCTGCAATTCCAACTGGCTTAAAGATCACATGATTGGTTGCATCATCCATCTCAAATTTTTCTTCGATGTAATCCTTGCTAAACTCTGCAAAAAAACGGAAATTTGCAACAGATCTTGCCGCATCTACGGTCCTTGCCAATTTAATTGGTTTACCAGTGTCTAATGATTCCAATTTAGCTATATCTTCTGAACGAGACTCCAAAGCATTTGCTATTTTTTCTAACCAATCTCTTCTTTCATCTAAAGTCAAAGTGCTCCAAGAATTACGTGCTGTTTCAGCTGCATTAACTGCTACCTCCACATCATTTGCTTTTGATCTAGGAATATTGGCTATTATCTCACCTGTAGCAGGATTTATATCCTCAATAGTTTCTTTGACGCTTACAAAATTTCCATTCACAAAATTTTGAACAGTAATCATTCTGTACTCTTGTAATCCTCTGGATTAAAATACCAACGGTCATTATCGGGGTCCCATTCATCCCAAGTTGGAATATCTTTTAACTTTTCTAAATATTTTTTAGGAACAACACCAGGAACCAAAAATGCTTTTTGCCTTCTAAGTGGATAAGGATTTCTTAATTCCATTCCTAAAACGCCCAAAATTCCTCTTGCAATATACCATGTAGCTTGAGGATTCCAACCATGGGCTATTTTGACTACTACACCAAGACCATCTGGATAATCTTCGTGAATTATAGATAAGCCAAGTAAACCATCTGCACCTTCTTTAGCGATTACTTTCCCATCACATGTTTTGATTATTGTTGTGTCTAATCTATTGAAACCTCCTACTAAATCAGGGTTTTTAGTCATCGATTCCCAAATCCAATTTAGATCCTTTTCCTTAGCTAAACCTGCATAACATGCAGCCAATTCATTTACTGTATTTGACAAAGTTGGAAAACCGTCTCCATCGCGTGCAATTCTTTGAGGATTCCAATCTTTACCTAAGAAATGCCTTATTTCTTCCAAAAAGGCAAAGAAAAATGGATGACTAGGTAAGGTGTATCCGGCCCTATTCCACCCCTTGCGACGACAGCCAAGAAGTATTGCTGCATGCTGACCTGATGAATTAGAATACCAACGTCTTGCTCTTCGAACTTGGCGCCCAAACTGAACTAGAGGTAAATCTAGTGGAGTCTGCATTAATCCCCAATCTGATTGTGGAAGTAGTGACTGAGCTGCCTTAACATGTTCTGAAGTTCCGTTATGACTAGCAACAGAAATTGCTTTTTGTTCCCAGTTTAAATCAGATAGTTCATCAGCAAAAACTTTGAGCATTAAGGGCTTCATCATAGAACGGCCATAGCAAAGCACATTTCCACCAAAACTATGGATATTTTTACCCCCACTGTACCAAGCTACAGCGCCATGAATAGTTGTTTCACTAACACCATTCCTTCTATAATCTACTAATGGTTCCCATTCAACATCTCTACCTGTAGGAATATCTCCTTCTGTATCTCCTAAAGGACTACTAGGATAAAGATCTTTGATATCTGTAGGGTGGCTCACTTTATCAATTCCTTAACTCGAGGTACAACCTTATTCATGAAAGCTTCCATATTACGTATCACTCTAGGACTATCGTGATTAAAAAAATCAAACCAAGTCATAATGCAATCCTCTGGATGAAATCTTTGTGCTATTTGTTGTGCTACCTCTTCTACATTTCCAATTACTGAATTGTCGGCTGCCTTTGATACCTTATTGGGATCTATAGTTCCTTCCAAAGCCCCCCAATAAGAACTTAGAGCTTCTTGAGCTTCTTGCTTTGCAGCTTGAGTTTTCTGTAAGTCTGATAAATTAGGTTCATCGTTTAAAAAAATCATTAATGTTCTAGGCATATAATTTCTTTCCCATTTTCCACCCTCTGAATTGAAATGTGTAGCCATTCTTTCATGCGTTGCTTCAATTACTTCAGGTGGAGTTATAGATAAATTAAATACTTTAACAGGTCTAATTTTATTAACTTCAATTTGAAGATTTGGATCATGAGAACCTAAAATCAAATCCAACAATTCCCTATTCCATGATTGTGGAATATTTTTGATATCTTCAAAAATATATCTATTTGGAATTTTGATTTCATCTGGTGCATGTGAAAGTGAATCTCTTTTAATTATTGCATCTTGAACACTCTGCCAATCATCATCACTACGGAAATTTGACCGTGTAAGAATTGTTTTTCTTATTTTATCACTATTGACTATTTCACCACTTAATAATTTTAAAAATATTTCACAAGCTTCTGCAAATATTTGTCCTCTCAGAGCAGGCCATGCAGCTTCCTCAACAATATCTCTTGGGACAATGCCATAAGGCCTAGCCATAAATTCAAATCTACCTGCTGAAAAACCAATACGTAATTTCCTTTTTTCATCCTTGTTCATCCCATGTAAGGCTAGAAATGCGCCGACTCTTTCTGCAATCCCTACTGGCCCTCCATGTGTTAAAAGACTCATAACTGCTGACCCTACCTCTATATTTTTAGTTCTGGAAAACATCAAATGTGCTAATTGAAAGAAATCTGTACATAGTCCTACTTCACCTTGCCAATGAGGGACTACCGGCTGCTTATTACTCTTCTGAGTTTCAGTGGATAAATGAGCTTGAGCTACCCAAGCAGTTCCAAATCCTAAACCATCTGCAGATTCCAATTGTTCAAAAAAATTAGAATACATTGTATTTTCATCTGGCGTAATACCATTTACAGGAGTTTGGGCAATAGAAAGAAAAATATCAAAATCCATTAAATTGAACCTGTCCTTCCACCATCAACTGGAATACTTGTACCTCTTACAAAACTTGCTGCTGGAGATGAAAGAAAAGCTACTACTTGACCTAATTCCGATGGATCTGCTAATCGACCCTCTGGAACTGTGCTTAGCCATGCACTCTCGACTTCCTCTTGACTTATGCCTTTTTGAAGTGAAAGTGTTTTCTTTAATTCTGTAAGTCTTTCAGTATTCGTAAAACCTGGTAATACATTGTTAATTGTAATATCAGAAGGCAACTCTTTGGATAGGGTTTTTGACCATGAAGCCATAGCGCCTCTAATTGTATTACTAACTCCTAATCCAGGTATAGGTTCCTTGACTGATGTTGAGATAATATTAATTATTCTACCATAATTTGAGGATTTCATACCTTCTAAAAGTAGCTGGACTAAAGTCTGTGAAGCTAAAACATGTCTAAGAAAAGCTTTTTCAAAATCATTTGGTTGAGCTTCGATAAGAAGGCCTGATGGAGGACCTCCTGAATTATTTATCAAGATTTGAAATGGGCCATTTGTTTCTATTTCTTTACTTACTAATGTTCTCAAAGATTCTAAATCTTCAAGATCACAAGAGATTGTATCTTTACCTGAAGCACTTCTAGAAAGAATTACGACTTCCGCTCCATTCTGTTTGAGAGAAGCTACTGTAGCTTTTCCGATTCCACTTGTACCACCACAAACCAACGCTCTTTTACCTTTTAAATCTATCAATTATTCACCTCTAAATTCATAAAAATCTTTATTTTTAAGAACTGGTAAAGCTTCCTTTTTGATTAAAATACTACGAACTGCCCACAGATCAATAAATACTCTATATTTGGCAGTCATATCCAAATAATCTACACCAGATGAACCGCCCGTCCCTATTCTTCTACCTATCATGCGTTCAACCATCCTTGCATGTGAAGTTCTCCAAAGAATCATGGACTGTTCCAATTCAATTAATGTAGAGATTAATTTACGTGGCCAAGCCAATAATGGAAGTTCACGATATGACTCGATAAAAACTAAACCTGCACGTCTTCTACGTAGTGATTGTTCCTCTTCAAAAAACTGAACTGCTTCTTTATTTGTGTCTGGATATAATTTTTTGTGAGCTTCTAAATATTCTTCGATAAATCTATTGACTTGTGTTTCATCATCCTTGGAATTGTAGACCGAACCTTGGACTGGAGTTCTCTCTAACCAATCGCATGTTACATCATATAATGACTTTTTGTTTTCTTTTTTCCCCATTAATTTCCCATCAATCCATTTTGTTCCCATTAAGGACTCCATTTCCCTCATTTGAAATGATTCAAAACCTGAGGCTGTACCTAAATCATCTCGGAAATTAAGAAAATCTTGAGGTTCTAGAGTTTCCATAACTCTCCACTGCTGTGACATTAATTTGAAAATCTCAATTACTCTATCCATATGGTGGACGGCTTGAGGAAGTTTAGTCTCTTCTACATAGTCTGAAGATAAAATATCTCTAGTACATGTCAATTCATTTATTACTAATTTAAACCATAATTCAAAATTTTGATGAACTAAAATAAAATGCAACTCATCATTACTTATTTCACGGGTTTCTCCCTCAACACCAGTCTGTAATTTGAGCAATTCCTCTAATCTCAGATATTCTGAATATGTTGGGGACATTAAGGCCCAATAAGGATTGTATATTATATCGACTGCGTTTGGGGTAGTATGTTAATCTGGGCACATGGATTATGGGGGAGTCCGAATGGAAGTAAGGTCACTGCCATCAGGGAAAGCGGGATTGAAGTTGTTTCACCTGATTTTAATAATATGGAATTGGAGGAAAGAATAAACATACTAAATGAGCTTGTTTCTAATAAAAAAGTTGTTCTTGCAGGATCAAGCTACGGTGGTTTAGCATGTGCATTAGTTGCTCAACAAAAACCTGAACAAATTAAGGCTATGTTGCTTCTAGCTCCAGCTTTGCATCTGCCTGAATCTCCTAATGATGTTCCTGAAAATTTAATTGCACCAAATGATTTGCCAATTACCATAATACATTCCACTACTGATGAAATAGTGCCAATTAGTGCAAGTCAGGATTATATTAACCGCTCTGAAAATAAGATTAGTTTAATTGAAGTAGAAGATTCTCATGTGCTGGAAAACTCCATTGAGCTTATTATATTAGAAACTAAAAAGTTACTGAAATTATGAATCATCTGGAGGTGCTTCTCCTTCTCCTTCATTAGATGATTCAGTTTCTTCTTTTTCAGGAGATTCTTCATCTTTTTCAG
>CESD01073470.1_pt1 | contig 16641 bp, 16 predicted proteins | sample 531191 | NCBI WGS metagenome assembly CESD01 (sample SAMEA2622021, study PRJEB7988) | marine metagenome | biome: marine biome (ENVO:00000447); feature: deep chlorophyll maximum layer (ENVO:xxxxxxxx); material: "saline water (ENVO:00002010), including plankton (ENVO:xxxxxxxx)" | depth 188 m
GAATCTCAAGAAGGAGCAAGAGGGCTTTTTGGTAATCTAGAAATAGGCGCTCAAATAGACTGCAACATAGGAGATGATTTGGAAGAAAGACTTAAAGATCCAACTACATTAGCTATGCTTGGTCTTGTTGTAACGGTTGGCGCCACAATGCTTCAAATGTTTAGAGGAAACTGAAAATATCCACTACCATTGTTAGTGGTTTAGGTTTAAAATATGCCCTTAGCCCCTGTAGCTCAGAGGATAGAGCACCGGTTTCCTAAACCGGGTGTCCCGTGTTCGAATCACGGCAGGGGCGCCATTAATTTTTTCTTTTTATAATGATTGATACTCTTTCTGACGCTAGTGCATTAGGTTTTATTATTTCTATTTCAACTTCTTTTATTTTTTTATCTTCAAGAATTTTTTCAGATAATTTTTCACCCATAGTTTCTAAAAGATTGAATCTAGATTTACTAGTAAATTCTTTTACAGATTTAACTAATACTGAATAATTAACAGTGTCTTCTATTTGGTCACTTCGCGATGCTTTTGCAAATGAAGTAAATAATTTTAAATTGATTATAATCGGTTGAGGATTTATTTTTTCTTCCAAATTTATTCCAATTAAACAGCAAACCTCAATATTTCTTATTATTATTGAATCTTCCATTTAGTTATTGTTCTGTATATGTGAAAGGAACTCTTGCCTAGTGTTCAAATTATTTCTAAATGAGCCGTGCATCGAACTAGTTGTGAGATTAGAACTAGAGAAATTATCACCCCTTATTATTGAGCAAGTATGCTTTGCTTCTATTACTACTCCTAATCCATGAGGTGAAATTGTCGAATCTAGAGCCGAGGAAATTTCGTTAGTTAAGTTTTCTTGAATTTGAAGTCTTTTTGAAAAAACTTCAATGATTTTTGGAATTTTGGAAAGTCCAATTATTTTTCCTGCAGGAATATACCCAACATTTACTGTTCCAAAAAATGGGGTTAAGTCATGTTCACATAGACTATGGAATTCTATATCTTTAATTACTATCATATCGTCTAAGGTGGTACTAAAAAGAGAATTTTTAACAATTCCTTCTGTTTTCATTGAATATCCGGAAAGCAGATCTTTGTATAATTTTGCTACCCTTTCTGGAGTTCCATGAAGGCCGTCTCTTTTTGGGTTATCACCGGACTCAGATATTATTTTTTTTACTAATTCTGTTAAATCTTTTTCTTTCAATTTTTTCTAACATGCTGCAATGTATTTGCTAATATAATTTGGAATTGTTCTTCCGTATAAGATCCGCTTAATCTAGTAATTATTTTTCCGTTATCATCAACGATCACCCAGAATGGAAATCCTTTAATACCAAAATGTTTAGCAACTCCATCTTGATCATTATCTATGAAAGTAGGGGGCGTCCAATTTTCAGATTCTAGCCATTTGTCCGGAGGGTAATTAGGTTGATTAGAGTTAATAGAAGTTAAGACCCCATAAATTTTTATCGGATCTGGATTTCCATTTTCATTTATCCATTTTTGGATAGTTTTTACCTCTTGCTGACAATGAGGACACCAATGAGCAAGAAACAATATAATTTTTGGGTCATTAGAGTCGGTAGAAATTTGATTTCCATTAATATCAGTACCTGAAATTATAGGAGCATCAAAGTTTGCAGCAGGCTCTAACTGCTGACAATAATTAAAATTTTCGAAAAGTACGCAGTCTCTATTAAAATCAATAGATAGGCTTGGTAAAGAGTCCCCTTCTACATATATTTCTCCCCCAAAAAAATTCTTTTCTGCTGATGGCTGTAATGCAAATATGGCAATAAAGAAAATTATGACAATGGCTATTACTGAACCAACAATTATAGGAGTTAAATTACCTCTTTTTGTTTCTGGCATTCTCTTGGAACTCATTAACTTTTCCTTAGATTATTTATATTAGGTATTAATAGTAATACAGAAATAAGTAAAAATGTTGATAAAGCCATGAAAGGCATAGTAACGAAACCGAATTCCATTATCCACGATCCAGAACAACTAGCCTCTGTAGTACAAGATACAGATTTTTGATTTGGAAAAATCTGAAGTTGGTAATGATATATTGAGATTAGTAATCCAATTAATGAAAAAGGTAGACCATAAATCCATATTTCTTTGTTCTTTTTTAGTATCCCTATCCCAAGAATTATCACAAGAGGATACATTACAATTCTTTCATACCAACAAAAAGTACAGGGAACAAATCCTGAAATTTCTGAATAAAACAGGCTCCCCAATGTCGCTAATGTCGCTATGGCCCAAGATAAAGACGTTGAATTGTCATAAATCAGTTTATTAAAATTAGTAACTATTCCTGATTTTGTTGGAAAAAATTTGGCAAATATATAATTTTGGATAATGACAACAGATATACCTACAGATGCAATGGCTAGGATAGAAAAAATCTTATTTAAAGCTTCTGTCGCAATATCATTCATAGTAAATGAATGATATCATAGGATGAATGGACAATTCAGAAACAAAGACACTATCTATAAACCCTTGGTTGTTGTTAATGGGCGCAAGTTTTATTGCTTCATTATTTGGAATAATATTTCTAATTACCCTTTTCTTTATTGTCAGAGCATGGGTTATATATGAATTTGGTCTTAATTCTTTTACTACATATATAAGTTAATAGAACTTAAACTTGTACTTTTTTTTACCTTAAATTAATGTGAACCTACTAAGGGGTTTATTTTATGAATACTGTTTATTGGGTAATACTATGTTTCTTTTCTGCAAGCATTCCTTGGTCCCTTATTGTAGGATACCTATTCACAAATCAAGATATAAGATCAGTAGGAGATAATAATCCTGGAGGAACTAATACCCTAAAGTTAGCAGGTATAAAATTAGGATTATTGGCAATTTTTTTGGATATATTTAAGTCTTTCTTGCCCATTTATTTGGCTTTGCATTATGGAGTAGATTCTTGGGCCTTAGTAATTATTTCCGTATCTGCAATTATTGGAAGCATATTTTCCCCCTTTTTAAAATTTAAAGGGGGAAAGTCTCTATCTGTAAGTTGTGGTATTTGGATGGCAATTTCGTCTGGTATAGTTGGGCCAATTATATGTATTATGATGGCTTTTTCTCACCTTATACAAAAGGTTCATATATGGACAATTATCTTAGGTTGGATAGGAATATTATTATGGGCAATTTTATTCTCTTCTAATTTAGAGATAATATTGCTATGGATAATTAATTTCTTATTAGTGATGTATAAACATAAGTCTGAATTAAGACAAAGAATAATTTTTAGAGAATGGATTATAGGGAATAAAGTGTAATGTTGAACGGATTTTTAGAAACATTAGTTATTTTTATATTTTATATTTTATTTGCATTCTCTATACTTGTTGCTTTGCTTTCCATAGTAAATCTTTTTTTTATAAGAAGAGCATTGATATCTGATCCTTTAAAAAACCAAACTGCGCTTTTATCAATTCTTATTCCTGCTAGAAATGAAGAAGCGAATATTGGCAGGTGTTTATATTCATTAATTGATCAAAGTTACAAGAATATAGAAATTATTATTTTAGATGATGATTCTAATGATTCTACATTTAGTATTGCTAAAGAAATTTCTAAGAAAGACAAAAGAATAAAAATTGTTAAAGGAATGCCAATCGAAAAGGGTTGGCTTGGCAAGAACTGGGCTTGTCATCAGTTAAGTAATATTGCAAAAGGTGACATGCTTCTGTTTATAGACGCTGACACCAAATTACAATCAAAAACAATAGAAGAGACCATCGCAGAAATGGAAGAGTCTGATATAGACTTAATAACACTTTTTCCAAAAAGAGTAACTTCTACGGCTGTTGATAAAATAATTTCTGTAACAGTAGGTTGGTTTATTTTCTCATGTCTACCAATTTTATTTTCTAATAAAAATCCAATTTTTTCTTCAGCATTTGGGCAGTATCTTCTATTTAGGAAAGGTGCTTATTTTTCTATAGGAGGACACGAATCAATAAAAGATAATATATTAGATGATTTTGAATTAGGAAGAAGCATAACTAGAGAAGGGTTCAATTTAAAAGTATTTGACGGTACAGATAGAATTTCTACTTTCTCATATTCTTCTGAGAGAGAAGCAATAGATGGTTTATCAAAATCTATTTTCCCTTTTTTTTCCAATAAGGTAGTACCTTTTTTTCTACTTTGGATTTTATTCATGTCGATGAGTATAGTTCCTTTATTATTAATATTCGGAGATCTATTTCAAATAAGATTATCTCGGTCAAAAGAAATAATGGCATTCTTGATATGGGGCTCACTAACTTTATCTTGGGTAATTTCAAGTTACAGGTCTAAGCAAGGATTATTACCCGGAATATTTTTCCCAGTAGTTACAACTGTAACAGCAGTATTAGGAATATTTTCAGTACTTACTTTCTTATTTAATAACGTAGTTTGGAAAGATAGAAATCTGTCTAGTGAAGATGAAGTTGGAAAATATGAGGAAGTTGATTAGGAATTAAAAATTCAGAATAAAATATTCAGTAAGTAATGCTATCATTCCAATTATTAGGATTATTATAAATATGATTCCGATTATTATCAGACCTCTTCTCGGAGATACTTTTAATTTCAGAGCCTTTAACTCTTCTTCAGTAACCCTATCATTCCTATCATAATCTTTATTTTGATTCATATTATTTATACCGAAAATGCTATAGATCCATCATCTCTGTAAGGCACTTGATTGCTTAGGTCTAGGGGCTCATAAGGTGTTTTTTCTATTATATCTTTTTTTATTGAAACACCTAGTCCGGGTTCTTCAGGCAGAAGCATATAACCTTTATCTCTTTTTAGGCTTGTTTTAATAAAATCATATTTTTTGGATTCATCATTTAAAGTATATTCTTGAGTTAAGAAATTTGGGATATTTACATCGAGATGTACGGAAGCTGAGGTTAATATTGGTCCTAAAAAATTATGCATAATTAATGCAGAATGATAAGACTCAGCTATGGAGGCTATCTTTTTTGTTTGAGTAAATCCTCCAGCTAAACCAATATCTGGCCTTACATATTGAGGACCTCCGTGTGATAATAATTCTCTAAATTCCCATATTGAATGCATTCTTTCGCCATTTGCAACGGGAATGGATACTCTTTTTGCTATTTCTCCTTGAGACATTATGCTGTCTATTTGGATTGGATCTTCATAAAACATCGGATTAAATTTCTTAATTGACTCAGCTAAGTGAATAGAAACCATAGGCGTAAGTTTTCTATGAATTTCTAATATTATATCAACTTCAGAACCGGCACCTTCCCTTAAAGCCGCTACTGTATCCTCAGTATCTTTTACTAGTTTATCTAAAGATAGATCAAAATAATTTGGAGGGAGAGGATCAATTTTTAAAGCCGTAAATCCTATATCCACGGCTTTTTTGGCTGCTTCTAAGACGCCTTGATTATTTGATTTACTATTCCCATGTTCTATTCCCAAAAGAAGATGAAGCCTTACCTTATCTCTAACTTTTCCACCCAATAAATTCCAAATCGGTTCACCATGATACTTTCCTTTTATGTCCCATAACGCAATATCTATAGCTGATATGGCCCCAGATAAAACAGAGCCTCTAAAAGGACCTGATCTTAGTAAAAGTTGACTAATATGTTCTGTATCTAAAGGATTGAGCCCAATAAGTACATTTTCAAATTTGTCTACAATAGTTTTCACTGCCTCTGGATATGCCCAGCATGCTGTTTGACCTATACCGCTTATCCCTTTATCTGTATGGATCTCTACCACATACATATCTCTTACTAAATAGGAAGTTAACTTTTCTATCTTCATCTGTAGTCCTTTGGATTCATTTCTGGGCTCCATTTTAATAAATGAATCGCTTTTGATAAATTATGCTCTTTGTTTTCGGGATCTCCTGCAATAAATACTGAATCAAATCTTGAATTTCCTTCCTGAACAAATTTTAAGGCTGCAAGGTATGCATTCGCCAAATCTTTTTCATGAGTGATCCATAGCCTAGACCCATCAGCATTTTTGTCTTTTCTATCTTTTATTTCTTTTTTCCAGTCTTGGTCATTTCTTGGCCCTGTTATCCTTAGAGCAATAATATTCATGCCAAACCATCTACAAAAATAACTGCATATATCTTCGCCAAATCCCTTTGTTAATCCATAGACAGAAGGAGTATCTTTTTGCACCAATTCTTCGCTTGGATAATAACTTCTTTTTCTATAGTGAACACTCATTGTGCTTGTGTGAACTCCTTTCATAATTCCTTCTTTTTGCGCTATATATAGGAAAGTGTGAAGACCTTTAGTGTTAAGGTCGTAATTATTTTGTATATCTTCTAGATTTTGTGTTGTTTCAGATCCCCCTTGAGGATTTTTCATAGTAAGATTAATAAATAAATCAATACCCTTGATTGCCTCAGTTACATCTACAGGATTGGTCATTGAGCCTTGAACAAATTCTACATCTTTATGTTGAGGTTCAACTAAATCAAAGACTCTTAAATCATAAGCACTTTTTAAATAGGGAGTTATAAAACTTCCTACCATTCCTGATCCGCCTGTTAATAGAATTTTCATATAATCTCAAAGTGGCGGAGCGAGAGGGATTCGAACCCCCGGTACGCGAACGCACAACAGTTTTCAAGACTGCCGCCTTAAACCGCTCAGCCATCGCTCCGTCTTTGGTAAGCCTGAAAGAAGAGTATACACAAATTATATAACTCAAGCCATCGAATAAAACAATATAGTTACTTTAAATCTCCCCAAGTTTTGCCATAAGAAATAGCTATTGATAAAGGAACTTTTAAATCTAGCGCTTTTGGCATAATTTCAGTTAAAAGACTTTCCATGATCAATACTTCTTCTTCTGGAACTTCAAATATCAATTCATCATGTACTTGTATTATCATTTTTGAAAGTATTTCTTCTTCTTCTATTCTTTTATTTATGTTAATCATTGCAATTTTGATTACATCTGCGGCACTTCCTTGAATGGGCATATTTATAGCCATTCTTTCCGAAGAACTCCTTATTTGAAAATTAGGAGAATTTATTTCTGATATCAACCTTCTTCTTTTTGTAAGCGTTTCTACAAATTTATTTTTCTTCGCAAACTCTATAACGTTGTCAATATATTTTTTGATTCCAGGGTATTTTCCAAAGTAGATATCAATAAATTCCTTTCCTTGAATTCTTGTTAAATCAGTCTGCCTTGAAACTCCATGGGGGCTTAATCCATAAATAACTCCAAAGTTAAGAATTTTTGCTATCCTTCTCTGCTCTTTATTAACATTTTCAGTTTGGTAGATAGTTTTTGCAGTAGCATCATGTATATCTTCATTATTTCTAAATGCTTTTAACAATCCTGGCTCTTCAGAAAGGTGAGCAAGAATTTTTAATTCAATTTGAGAATAGTCAGCAGACATTAGCACATATCCATTTTTTGCCTCGAATGCTTTCCTTACTTCATTTCCAATCTCCGTTCTTACAGGTATATTTTGTAAGTTTGGATCGCTACTTGAAAGCCTTCCAGTTGATGTTCCAGATTGGTTGAAATAAGTATGAAGTCTCTCAGTTTTCTTATTTACTAATGTAGGAATAGAGTCTGAATAAGTTGATTTTAATTTACTAAACTCTCTATGCTCTAAGACAATTTTAATTAAATTTCTTGCATCTTTATTTAAATCTTCAATCTCTAATAAATCTTCGAGAGTGCTAGCATCCATGGTGTAACCTGTTTTTGTTTTTTTTGTTTTTGGGACACCTAAATCATCTATAAGAACCTTTGCTAATTGTTGACTTGACCTAAGATTTATTTCATTTTGTCCTAATATATCTTTAGCATTTTTTTCTAATATATTTATCCTGTTTTTTAGATCATTTGAAAGGCTATTGAGTTTATTAGTATTAACAGAAACTCCCGTTTTTTCCATATCTACAATTACCGGAATTAAGGGAACCTCAATTTCATTCATGACCTTCATTAATTCAGACCTATCTAAATCCTTTTCAAATATTTTTTTTAATCTTAAAGTCACATCAGCATCTGCGCATGAATAATCCACAGCCTTATCTAGTGATACATTTTTAAATGAGATTTGATCTTTTCCTTTTCCTATTAGATCTTCTATAGGAGTCATTTCTTGATTAATAATTTCTAAAGAAAGATTTTTTAGGCCCAAATACCTTTTACCTAGCAGATTAGCAGCAATCATTGTGTCAAAATTTAGATTATTTATCTCAAAGTTATTATTTATTAAGACTGAAACATCAAAATTTGCATTATGGGCTATTTTTTCAATCAAAGGGTCTTTGAATATATCCTTAACGAATTGGAGACCGATCTCAGATATATTTTCTTCGCCTTCATGGGCTATAGGTATATACCATCCGGTTTCTGGTTGAGTAGAGATTGATATTCCCACTAACTCTGATTCAAATGGGCTTAAAGATGAGGTCTCTGTATCAAAACTAAACACCCCTTCCTTTTTTATTAATTGGATCATTAGGTTAATCATTGACTCTGAATTAGCACATCTATATTCACCTTTAATTTTAGGTACAAGATTATGATTTTCAGTCGAATCTTCCTTAGAAGGAATTCTATTAATTAATGACATCAATTCTAAGTTTTTTAATATTTCTACAACTTCATTATTGTCGAAATTCCAAAATTCTGATCGATTAAAATCTAAATCTATTGGTGCATCTTTTTTTATAGTTGCAATTTCTCTAGAATCAAAAGCTTTATTTTTATGCTCTTCTAATAAACCTTGAACCCTAGCTGCACCTCTAATACTTAGTTCAGTAATTTCATTAATATTTTCATATATATTTTCTAAATTTTTATACTTATTTAAAAGGACATTTGCCACTTTTTGACCTATCCCTGGAACTCCTTTTATATTATCTGAAGAATCTCCAGCTAGCCCTTTTAAGTCGGGAACATTATTGGGCTTGACCCCTTCAAATCCTTTTTCATTTAAATAAGTATCATGGTCAACTAGTCTATCTGAAGAAAATCTATTTGGGCTTGAATACCATATTGAAGTTTTATCATTAATTAACTGAAAAAGATCTTTGTCGCCCGAAACGATTACAGTATTAAATCCCTCTGAATAAGCATTTAAAGAAATTGTTCCAATAATATCGTCAGCCTCATACTTTTCTACAAAGTGTGTAGGTATGTTAAACGATTCTATAACCTTTTCAAGGGTAGGAATTTGTTCAGTTAATTCTGGAGGAGCAGGTTCTCTTCCTGCCTTATATTCTGGGTATAATTCATGTCTAAAAGTCGGACCTTTAGAATCAAGGGCTAAAATAATATGGGAAGGATTTATCTCTTTTATTAATTTGAAAAGGATTGAAAGAAAACCCTGAACTACTGTTGTAGTAACTCCAGACGATGATACCATTGGCTGTCTCGAATAGAATACTCTGAATATCATTGCAAACCCATCAAGTAGTAGAAGAGTTTTTTTACTTTGATTACTTTCACTCATTGAGTGAAATTATACTCTTTTTTTTAAACTATTTTAAGCTACTTTTTCTTCAGAGGCCTTATTTGCTGATTCCATAGTTTCTAGACCTTTTCTAATTTGGGCTAAAGACAAGGATAATCTCTCTTCTAGTGAAAATAGAACTTCTTTCGCATATTGATCAGCATCTTTTCTTCTTTGAGACGAGTAGTTTTCACTTTCTTCCTGCATAGATGAAGCTCGAGACATAATTTCATTTTTATTATGTTCAACTACTTCCATAGTATCCTCTTTTGTTTTTTCTGCCTGAGACACTATCTCATCTGCCCTAGATTGTGCTTCAGCAACTATCTCATCTTTAGACACTATCTCATCTGCCCTAGATTGTGCTTCAGCTATCAAATTCTCACAATGTTGTGAGGTTTCTGCAGTTAATTTTTCTGCCTCCTCACTTGCGTCATTCAATATAGATTCTTTTTGAGAAATTATTACTTCGGATTGCTCAAGTTCTCTAGGAAGATTTTCCTGAACTTCTTCTAACATTTCTTTAATTTTTTCAACATCTATAACCGATTTACCCATCACCTTTTTAGAGGAAGATAGGTATTCACTTATATTGCTTAACTTTTCTACAATACTCATTAATTTGCTCCTTTTAGTTTAATTTTTGCTTGTTGATAAATTTTTTCTGGTATGAATGAATTAAATTCTCCTCCTAGTTGAGCTATCTCTTTGACTCTTGATGAACTAATAAATTGATTAGGTAACGTAGATATTAAGCATACCGTTTCAATTCGATTATTTATTTCTCTATTGACCAATGCCATCCCTCTTTCATATTCAAAATCTTGCCCTATCCTTAAGCCTCTAATTATTGCTTTTGCTTCTACTTTTTTTGCAAAATCGACGGTAAGCCCCTTGTATGGAGATACAGATATGTTGTCTAAATGTTGAGTAGATAACTCAAACATTTCTACTCTTTCATTAATATTAAATAATGTTTTCTTTTCGCTAGATTCGTATACAGATACATAAACATGTTCAAAAATTTCTGATGCACGCTCCACAATGTCTAGATGACCCTTAGTTATTGGATCAAAAGTTCCTGGAAATATTGCCTTAGTCATTTTTAATTACTTCCTCCTTTTTAAAAATTGAAATTCTCGAATCCCCATAAGTCTTATCTCGAAGTTTTTTGAAATTGCCGAAAAAATCAGGAGTATGATCTTTTTTGAAATGTTCATAGATAAATAGAGCGCTAGTTGAAGTAGTATTTGGACTATCTATTAACTCTGCTAATTTATGAAAATAATTTGTTTCATAAGGAGGATCAGCAAAAATTATGTCAAATTTAGAATTTAGTTTAGGTAACAAACTAAATACGTTACCTGCTTTTATTTCAAAAGAACTACTTTCAAAAGATTTTATTCTTTCTCTTATTTCAGAGCATTGTCTATTATTTTGCTCTATCATAACTACTTTCTTTGCCCCCAATTTGAATAACTCAATACCTACTGATCCAGTACCAGCAAATAAATCCAAAACTTTAGAACCCTTCACCAAATCCCTTCCTAGCATTGAAATAATAGCCAATTTAACTTTGGACGTAGTAGGCCTCATGTCACCATATTTATTTATTTTAGTTAATTATCATTTTCTTGATCATATAATTTCAAGAGTAATTGATACTTATTTTTTACATTTTGTATTTATAAATTTCATAATTATTCCGTATATCCATTGAATTAGTTACACTCTGACATTTAGAATTGTAAAGATATGGAAGATAACCAAAAAATAAATAACGAGGATGATAGATTATTTTTAGCTAGGAAAAATAACCTCAATAAGATAGTTGATTCCGGCATAGATCCATATCCAAAATCATTCCCAAGAACTCATATGTCCATTGAATCAGTGCAGGCACTTGAGGAAGTTGAAAAAGGATCACTTAAGGAATCTAGTTTAGAAGGAGTAAGTGTCGCTGGAAGAGTTATTGGAGTAAGGGGCCAAGGAAAGATGATCTTTATTGATGTTAAGGATAGAGAAGGAACTATACAGGTAGCAGCAAAATCAGACCTCTTATTAGATAAATTTGAACTTGTAAAACTCATTGATATAGGAGATATAGTTGGTTTTTCTGGAAAGATATTTAGAACCAGGAGGGGAGAGCCCTCCATTGAAGTATCTGATTTAACTATGCTTTCCAAAGCTATGAGGCCCCTTCCTGATAAATGGTCTGGGCTTAAAGATGTCGAAAAACGATATAGGCAAAGATATTTAGATCTTATTTCTAGTCAAGATTCTTTCAATACAGCTATAAAAAGAGCTGAGATAGTATCTTTTATAAGAAATTTTATGAATGGGAAAGGATATATAGAAGTTGAAACACCTATTTTAGTAGATATTCCTGCTGGAGCTAATGCTAGGCCTTTCTCAACTAAACACAATAGTTTAGATAAAGACTTATATCTTAGAATAGCGACTGAGTTAAATCTAAAGAAATTAATTGTTGGTGGACTAGAAAAGGTTTATGAACTTGGAAGAGTGTTTAGGAATGAAGGAATTGATCATAATCATAACCCGGAGTTTACAACTATTGAGAGTTATGAAGCATACGTTGATTACAATGCGATTATGGAATTAGTTGAACAATTAGTCTCAGGAGTTGCTTTTGAAGTTAACGAATCTTTTGATATTGATTATGGTGGCGAAATTGGTGTTATAAATTTAAAGCCTCCATGGAAAAGACTAGATTTACAACAAGCAATAGAGGACTTCTCAGGAATTGATTTTATATCTATCAAGGATGAATCTGAACTTTCTAATGAAATGAAAAAATTAGGTATTCATGTAGAACCTAACTCTTCATGGGCTACAATGATAGATAAGGTAATATCGGATAAAGTTGAACCTAATCTCATACAACCAACTTTTCTTACTGACTATCCTGTAGAAATGTCACCGTTAGCCAAAAGAAAGGACAAAGATAGTGACATGGTAGAAAGATTTGAAGCTTTCGTAATGGGCTCTGAGTTGGCTAATGCGTTTACTGAACTGAATGATCCAATTGATCAAAGAAATAGATTTGAAGAACAAGAATCTTTAAGAAAAAAATTCAACGATGAGGAATTAGATAGACTTGAGGAAGATTTTCTTATCGCAGTAGAACATGGTATGCCTCCTACAGGAGGGCTAGGGCTAGGGATTGATAGGTTGGTTATGTTGATAACAAAAAAAATTACTATTAGAGATGTAGTATTATTCCCACAACTTAAATCATTAGAGTAATGTTAGATATAAGATTCATCATAGAAAATAAGCAATCTGTAGAAAAAAAACTAACTTCTATGGGGGAAAGTTTAGATTTTAATTTAATAGAAAAACTTTTCCAAGAGAGAAAACAATTAATACTAAAAACAGAAGAAATAAGTTCAATTAGGAATAAAGCAAGTAAGGAAATTGGTCAGTCTAAAGGGAAGCCCTCAAAAGATTTAGTTCAAAAGATGAAAAGTTTTGGTCTCGAGCTTTCTAAAAAAAGTGAAAAATTGAAATCTACCGAGAATAAGATTAATGATATTTTATTGGGCATTCCGAATTTGCCTCTTGATGAAACTCTTATAGGAAAATCAGAAGAGGATAATAAAGTTATAGATGTATTTAATCAAGATAAAAAAAGAGATAAAACAATACCACATTGGGATCTTGGAGAAAAATTCAAAATCATAGACATGGAAAAAGGTGCCAAATTGACTGGTGCAAGATGGTATGTTCTTTCTGGTAAAGGAGCCATGTTGCAACGCGCATTAGTTCAGTGGATGCTTAATCAGCATGTGTTTGTTAATGGGTATACTGAGATTGCTCCGCCATTCTTAGTGAATAGGAAAACTATGACTGGTTCTGGTAACCTTCCTAAGTTTGAAGATACATTATTTACAGATAGTAAGAATGATTTATGGTTAATTCCTACTGGTGAGGTATCGATTAATAGCCTTTTTTATGATGAAATAATAGAACAAGATTTGCCACTAAAATATGTTACTCATACGCCATGTTTCAGAGATGAAAAGAGTTCAGCAGGAAGAGATACAAGAGGTATAAAGAGAGTACATCAATTTGAGAAAGTTGAATTATATAGATTTGAGAATCCTCAGAATTCTTTAAATGTATTTGATGAGATGGTGAAAGAAGTTTCCAATCTATGCGAGGCACTAGGTTTTACTTACAGGATAGTAGAATTGTGTTCAGGAGATTTAGGATTTCAGTCTGCAAAGACCTATGACATTGAAGTTTGGTCTCCTGGTTGCGAAGAATGGCTTGAAGTTTCATCAATTTCAACTTGTACTGATTTTCAGGCCAGAAGAACAAATACTAGATTCAGAGACCCCTTGGATTCTAAAATTAAATTTCCTCATACTTTGAATGGTTCAGGTATGGCCATACCAAGAATAATAATTGCAATATTAGAAAACTATTTAAATTCTGAAGGAGCGGTAGAAGTTCCAGAAGTTTTAAAGGAATATACAAAATTTGATACTATTGGTTAAATTTTCCCATTGCTGCACTGAACCCGTTTAATATAATTTCATATATAGCCTTCTCACTTGAATCAAAAACCTTTTCAATTATTTTTTGTTCAGAATAATTAAAATCATCTAAAACATAATCTATATGATCTTTTTTGCTATTTGGGCTTCCTATTCCAATTCTTAATCTTGGGTATTCGTGAGTTTCAAGATGGTATTCAATAGATTTTAATCCGTTATGGCCTCCATCTTTACCCTTCTGTCTAATTCTAATATTCCCTACATCTAGATTCATATCATCCACAATTATTAATATATTACTTATTTCTATACTTAATTCGTCTATTAATTTTTTTACTGGAATCCCTGATTCGTTTATGTAAAAAAAAGGCTTTGCAAAATAGATAAATTTATCTTTCAGAGTTGCCTTATTTAACTGACTATATTTATTTTTAATATCTTCCGTTTTAATATTTTTTAATAGGTAATCAACCAGTTTATATCCCACATTATGCCTATTATGTTCGTATTTTATCTCTGGGTTTCCTAAGCCTAATATAAGCCATTCTTCTGCTTTCATAGACTTTCCTCTCTTTGGTTAATAATACTGATGAATTCCTCTTCATTAATAATTCTTATATTTAGTTCTTCTGCTTTTTTAATTTTCGATCCACCATTTTCTCCAGCAATTAAGTAACTTGTTTTAGAGGTAACAGAAGATTGAAATTTTCCTCCTAATGATCTAATCAAGTCCTTTAGTCCTTGGCGACCATAATTCTTTAATTGACCTGTTACACAAATATTCTCACCTGCAAGAATATAGTTTAGACTTTGTTCAGCAGAATTTTCTAAATTTAAACCAATATTTTTTAGTTCATTTATTAAATCCCTATTTTTTTCAATGTTGATCCAGTTAGAAATACTATTAGAAATTTTGGGACCTATTCCATCTATATCTTGAAAAGATTCATGTGTAGAAGAAAAAATTGAATCCAATGACTCAAAATTTGCTACTAATAATTCAGAAATTTCTGCGCCTACATGAGGAATACCTAACCCATGTATTATTCTGCTTAGAGGCTGAGATTTTGACTCCTCTATTGAGTTTATTAGATTATTAATACTTTTTTCTCCGAAACCTTCTAAATTCACTAAATCTTCAGACTTGATTTTATATATATCTGTAATCGAGTAGATTATTTGGTTATCGAATAGTTGCTTAATTATTCCTTCTCCCAAACCCTCTATGTCGACACAAGATTTGGAGCAATAATGCTCTAGTAACCTTTTTATTTGATCCGGACATTCAGAATTTATACACCTAGTAAAAGGGTCATTTTCATTTTTCACTAATTGTAAGTTACAGGTTGGGCAATTATTAGGCATTTCAAATTCATGTGAGTTATCAGCCCTTTGATTGTTTTCTGCAATTTTCACTACTTTAGGAATTACATCTCCGGCTCTTTCAATTACAACTAGGTCTCCGACTCTAATATCTTTAGATTTAATATAATCTAAGTTATGCAAGGAGGCTGAACTTATTGTAACGCCTTCTAGATTAACTGGTTCTAATACAGCGTAAGGAGTGGCTACTCCTGTTCTACCTAGACTAATTTTAATGTCATTTAATTTAGTTACAACTTGAGTAGATGGAAATTTAATTGCTGTAGCCCATCTAGGATCTTTAGAAGTGCTACCTAATATAATTTGATCCTGAATACTATTTACTTTAATTACTAAACCATCTATTGAGTAATCCAGATTGCTCCTAGATTGAATTTTTTCTTCAATAATAGGCTCGACTTGCTCTAATTTATCTATGAATAAGGTATTGGGATTTGTTTTTAGTCCCCATAATCTTAATTTTTCCAAAATTTCTCTTTGTGTTCCTATAGATGCAGCTTGAGCGTCTCCAACAGAATAAAAGAAAGCATCTAGAGGTCTTTTAGCAGTTTCTCTGGCATCTATTTGTCTAAGAGCACCTGAAGCTGCATTTCTTGTGTTGCTGTATATACCTTCCCCCTCAGATTCTCTCTCATCATTGAAATCATCGAATTGACTTTTTGGAAAAAAAACTTCACCTCTAATTTCTATATTTTCTGGATAACCCCCCCCTAAAAGTTTCATTGGAATAGATTTTATGGTTTTTAAGTTCTCAGTTATGTTTTCCCCTTCTTTTCCATTTCCTCTAGTTGCGCCTATAGTTAATATTCCAGATACATAAGTTAATGAAATTGCAAGTCCATCGATCTTTTCTTCCAGCACAAATTCATTCATTTTTTTATGAGATTGCTTTTCACATCTTTCTTTCCATTCAACAAGTTCATCAAAATTAAAAACATTTGATAGGCTCAGCATCTCATTTTCATGTATTACTTGTTCAAAGGTGCTAGATGGATTAGACCCAATTCTTTGCGTCGGAGAATCTGGAGTTATTAATTCAGGATTATTTTTCTCTAGATTTATAAGCTCCCTAATCATAGAATCGTATTCTTGATCCGTGATGTCAGGTTGTTCAAGAACATAGTATTTATGATTAGAAGAGTTTAATCTTTCTCTTAAATCATTTATTTTTTGTTTAATATTTTTTGGATCTATAAAATTTTCCATGATAAAACA
>CESD01099269.1_pt1 | contig 16585 bp, 6 predicted proteins | sample 531191 | NCBI WGS metagenome assembly CESD01 (sample SAMEA2622021, study PRJEB7988) | marine metagenome | biome: marine biome (ENVO:00000447); feature: deep chlorophyll maximum layer (ENVO:xxxxxxxx); material: "saline water (ENVO:00002010), including plankton (ENVO:xxxxxxxx)" | depth 188 m
ACTGGTACAACTACAGCGTATAACCATCCTCACTTTGGTTTTATAGAAATATTACGTACAGAAAATGGTAGGCAGTACGGAGTTAATGTACACGGAAATAACACAGAAGTTACAAAACTTAAACGGGCTACTGCAATTAAAGTTGCAGGGCATAGTATACATGAAGGCGATGGCACAGGTCATTGTCCCGCTATAGGTACAGAAGTATTTGATGCTACAGCTGTTTCTACTGGTTATTCTGCTAATTCAAATATACACCATATTCAACAAGGTGGACAGACTGTTGTAGGAGGTAAAGAAAATTTAATATTTCGTGTCACAGCTTTAGGTCAGCAAGGGGTTAGCCCTAACTATAATCCTACTTCAAACGGCCCCGGTGGTACTAACTACAGATGTAGCTATAATGTTGAATCTAATCTACTTCATGGTGGAGAGGGTTGGGTTGAAGGTGATGCAATACGAGTACTTCCAGAGTATGCTGTTAATACTGATGCTAGTGGAAACGATGCTTTTGTAGATATAGTTGTAACTGACACTGAAGAAACTGAAGTTAACGCTACAGTTAACATTTTTAATCGAGGGTTTACTGGTAACGTGAGTGCAGGTAGTAATACTATTACAAACATGTCCTTTACTGGTGGAGCTACTATAGATAATATCAAACCCGGCTCTACTATAACACTTCAAACTGGAGTTTCTTCTGCGGTTACTTTAGGAGCTGCTGTTGTTACAGTTGATAAAATTTTAGCTACAGATAGTATTACAGTAAGTCATGCTTTTACAGGAAATGGAAGTGCTACTGGTGTAGGTTATGATGTTAGAGTTACAGGTGACGGCCTTATCAGACCAGCTGCGACACCTTTTGAAGCTGATACTGCTGTTACAGCTGACACTATTATTGGTGGCTTGTTAACAGAATTAAACGCAATTGATGATATAACTGCCGAACATATTGGTACAGGTATTTATTTGTATTCAACCACTACAGCATTTACTATAGATGTAGCTGAAGAAGATTTGATGAGATGCTTTCAATCTTCTGTTAATGACGTACAAAATTTACCCAACCAATGTAAACATGGGTATATTGTAAAGATTGCTAACTCTAGAATGTCAGATGAAGATGATTACTATTTACGCTTTGTCGGAGAAAATGGTAAAGATGGGTCAGGTTCATGGGTAGAATGTGCAAAACCGGGTATAGTACTAGGTTTTGATAACGCAACAATGCCTTTAGTTATACAACGTACAGGTATAACTGGGGTTGGAACAGCTAGTGAAGTAGCTACATTTACTGTTAAACAGTTTAACTACGAAAATAGAACTGTAGGTGATGACACAACTAATCCTATGCCTAGCTTTGTAGGTAATCGTATAAACAAAGTATTGTTTTTCCGTAATAGATTAGCATTTCTATCAGGTGAAAATGTAATACTTTGTCGACCGGGTACGTTAGGACTTCCTGACTTCTTTAATGAAACATCTTTAACAGTATCAACTGCTGACCCTATAGATATATCATGTTCATCTATGTTCCCATCTGATTTATTTGATGGCATAGAACTAAATACAGGACTTGTAGTTTTTAGTACAAACCAACAATTTTTACTATCTTCTGATGATACTGTATTAAACCCTGATACAGCTAAACTACGAAGTATATCTACATTTAATTACAACAAGGTAGTAGCACCTATATCACTTGGTACAACCATAGGTTATATTGACAACTCAAACAAGTTTAGTCGATTTAATGAGATGGCTAATGTAGCAAGGGAGGGTGAACCAAATGTTGTAGAGGTTAGTAAAATTGTACCATCATTATTACCTAAAGACATTGATCTTATAACTAACTCTAGAGAAAACTCTATGGTATTGTTTGGTAAAACTGGGTCAAATACTGTCTTTGGTTTTAGATACTTTCAAGTTTCTGAAAAACGTACACAAGCCGCATGGTTCAAATGGTCATTTAAAAATAACTTAATATATCATTTTATTATAGATGATGAATACTTTTACCTAGATGAAAACTATTTTTTACATAGTGTAAAGTTAATACAAGATGACATTAATGATCCTAGTATTGTAGAAAATAATACAGACTTCCAGATAAATATAGATAACCATACTGATGTTCATGGTGGGGTATTTGATGAAGTTACAATGTTAACTACATTCTCAGGTGTTACTTGGTTAAGTAGTGTAACAGACGCATTTACTAATTTAGTTGTAGTCGATACAAATACAAACGCTACCCGTGTAGGTAGGTACGGTAAACCAACTTCTACAGGAGCTACAAGCTTTACACTACCGGGAGACTGGTCAGGTGTCACGTTAAAAATAGGTTACATTTATGAATACAATGTAAAGCTACCAAGAATATATCCTACAACACAACAAGGAGAGTCAACTAGATCTGATCTTAACTCATCACTTGTAGTACATAGAGTCAAGTTTCACTTTGGTAAGATAGGACTGTATGAAACTACATTAGAACGTGTTGGTAAAAATGACTACACAGAGGTATATGAGTCAAGTATTCTAGATGAGTATGATGTATCAGATGCACCATACTTAGATGAGTATGTTAAGACTGTACCAGTATATGAAAAAAATATGAACGTAGATATAATACTTAAATCAAGTCATCCAGCACCAGCTACGCTACGAGCTATGTCATGGGAAGGAGACTACTCACCCAAATATTACAAACGTGTCTAAATACATTCACCCAATAACTTTTGAGGCTGCCCTAGAGGTGGCCTCTAATTTACGCCCAGAAGACCGTAGAGAGGTTGAAGAGGGCCATGGGATAGATCCTATAGAGTATCTACCTACGATGTCTCAGAAACCATCCTACGTGTATTTCACAGTGCCTGACGGCAAGACTGCTGGCATGGCCGGAGTAGGACCAGAAGGTGATATATGGATGCTTTGCACCCCTGATATACACCGATACCCAATTACATTTGCAAGAGAGGCAAAACGGTATGTCGATAGCCGTACAGAACCTCTACTTTGGAATATAGTTGACAGTAGAAACAAAATGCACTTAAAACTGCTTAAGTTTCTTGGCTTTAAGTTTTTACGTAAGTTAAAACATGGGCCAAACAATATAACATTTATCGAGTTTTGCCGTGTGCATGGACGCTAATGCTGGTATCAGAGCCCAGCAAAAACAAAGAGCTAGAGAAAAAGATGCTATCTTTGCTCAAGAAAAACTAAAGTTTTTTAATAAAGAAGTATCTTTTGAAAAGACTCTAGATCGAAACACAATCGGTTATACACGTGACATCAGCGATGCTTACGTACAAGCCTTATATACCCAAGGTAAGGGTAGAAAACAAGTAGAAAATGTAGTTCGTAATTACTTTGCTAGTAAAAAAGTTAATGAAGGCGGACGCTCTACCAGATTCGGAGTTAAAGATTATAAACAATTACTTAATAAAAGAGCTGAAGTAGACAGTATTGTAAACAACCTATATGGTCGTAACATGGCATATGCACAAGAATTAGGAAGACGTAGATTTCTGGCTGCTAATGCACAAGGAAGAGAACAATTAGGTATACCAGCTGCATACGGTGCACCTGTAATGTTATCTCCTACCAACAGATTTGGTGGTGCTTTACAGATTGCTGGTCAGGTAGCAAGTATATTTGGTGCTTTATCTGATATAAAAGCAAAAGAAAACATAGAACAAGTAGGTGTATCACCACAAGGCTATAAGATATACGAGTTTAACTACAAAGGTGGTGATGTAAGATTCCGTGGAGCTATGGCTCAGGATGTCTTAAAGAAGAATCCTATGGCTGTAGGAATAGACCAAAACTATCTAACTGTTGACTACAGTAAAATAGACGTTAACATGGAGGTCGTATGACATCATCGTTTGGAACCGTCATCGGTACACCTCGGGATAAATTACCCAGCTTGGGTGATACCAATTATGACCGCACAGAGCCAGATTTGACAGAGGTGGTTAATAAACAGATTGACAGAAACATATTAGATACGAAACAGTTTTTCGCTGATATGATGGAAATTGAAAAACAACGTATTAAAAACCGTGATGATAATTTACAAAATTTAGTTGGCTTAACTAAATCTGCTATTAAAATTAAACAGTACCTTGATGCAACAGCAGAAGTTAGAAGAGATAGAAAAGAGGATAAAGACAAAAGGAAAGAGGTTGAAGCAACTATAGCACAACGAGATTTAGAGGACAAAGAAACAATAGCCATAGGTCAAGCAGCTTCTGAGAATACAGTAGCAGGTAATGATATGGCGGTTATACTTGGTCAGCCAGACACCAACGAAGAAATTATTGAAAAGCTTTTTTCTAGCCCTGCATACGGATCTATAAACGAGTACATAAATAAAAATGAGTGGTTAAATACAGGACTAAGTGCTGAAGCTGAAAACAAATGGGATGCAGCTGAAGAATTATGGCTAGTAACTTTATATGATAAATATGCCGAAGCTGGTGGTGATATTAAAAGTGGTAAATGGAAAAGGTACATTAGAAATGTTGTTCAACCTGAAATAAGAGTCAGAAAAGAAAAAGCATTTGACCAGTGGGAAACATCACAAAACGCAAAAATTAGAGCTGCTCAATCTCAAAAAGTAGATATGAGAATTAGAGAAAGTTTGCAAAGTGGTGAAAATTTAGATACTACAAAACTTTTAAACTATGTTAAAGCTGCTAAACAGTACAGTACTGATCAGGAAGCTTTAGAATACATAGTTGATTATATGTATGCTGAATTAACTAATAAAACTGAAAGAGTTACACCAGCTATGGTTGACGACTTTATGAGTTTAGTCAAGTTTAAACACTCTGGAACTGGTAAAGAAACTACTTTAATAGATTCTAACTTTGGTAAAAATGGTGCGTTAACAACCAGCTTAATTGCTAGATTAAATAGAGCTAAACGTAACGCTCTTGAAGATCCTAAAGATTTACTGGCTGATAGGATGCAAGAATTTGAAACTAATGTTGTAACACCATACAGAGATGAAGAGGGTAACATATCAGATCAAGACCAACTTATAATTGCATCTAAATGGAGAAAAGAGTTTCCATCTGAACCTTTCTCACAAAGCATACTAAGTGCCGGAGTCGGGTCACATACAGGTAATAAGTATGGTACATCATATGGTAAGTATTCTGTGCCCGGTCAAGCTGATGTGCTTGCTGATTACAAAACAGATTTACAAGATGTTGTTATTCAAAAATACAAACTAGAAAATGATACTAGTTACTCCCGTAACCAACTACCCGGAAGCGATAACCGAGCTATAGAAAAAGCATACGCTGATTTAAAAAGACGTGTAGAAGAATCTGAAATAGGAAACCAAGGTATGGATTTCGGTACTCGAGTAGCTAGTGAATTAGAAACGGTAAAAGCTAAACTATTAAAAGGTGAGTATGCTGTAGTTGTACCAGAATACAGTACAGGTACTGCACAAGATGTAATAGACACAACAAATTATTTTTTAAAACCCGGTAATATAACTTCATCTAATTTTGCATCACCCCTTGAAAAAGTTAACTTAGAAACCAGTAGAGTTGCTCTTAATGACGGCAACCTTACAAGTGCTATCACTCCTTTCTGGAAAAACATTGCTAAAAAACTAGGTGTTACACCAGAAAAATTACTAATGGATAGGCTGATTGCTACAGGAGGATTAGATCCAAAATCTGGAGACATTGTTGAGAGTAATGAAATTTACAAATTAAGCAAAGAGGATTTACACGAGCTACTTCGTAACCCTAATGCACATAGCTCTGTAGATGTCTTTTATAAAGTTAACGAAGAGACTGGTGAAAAAAACAGCACAATAATGTTAAATGCAGCTAGACTTAAAAAGTCAGACGGATCAGGTTTTATTAACGATGGTTACTATACTCTGAGAGGTCAAGGTACTAAAAAACTACCAAGAGTTAACAGCAATTTAACAGCTAGTGATTTGCTAACGATACGTGCTGATGATATTGGCAGATATGGCATATCAACATCTGAAATGAAAGAAGCTTTCTCATATACCGGCAATGGTAAAAAGCCTATTTTAGAAGGATTACTAAATAAAACTTTTGATGAAGATAGTCAAAGCCAAGTCATGGCATTGTTATGGCACATTAAATTACAAAAAATGAACTCTATAAGAGGTGTCGAAATAGACGGAGATTTTTCATGGCGTTTATCTGGACTTACAGATGTTGAACAAGCAGCTCTTGAAGAATTTATGCCAGCATTAAAAGATGCTCCTTACTTTAGCAGGCCAAATACTCTACAAGAGGATGTTATGGCTGCTATAATAAACGTTAAACCCACTCCAGTAGAACAACCAAAATCTAAAAAAAGATCTAGAAGATAATGAGCGAAAAGTATAGTATTGAGTTTGATGATAATGACTTAGATAATCTGGAACAAGAAGCATTAAACATTTCAGACGCATACAATCAACGTAAACAAGCAGAAGAGGCATCTATACAAGCTGAAGAGCAAGTCGAGCAGCAAGCTGCCGATGTTAGATATGACCCTCGTGATGCTGATACATGGGGAGCTAAGGCTCTCATCAAAGAAGGACAATCCATCTTATCTGGTGGATTACAAGATACCGCTTCATCACTAGCTACATTCCCAGAACGCACAGCAGATGCGTTATCTGGTGAAATGCAGAGACAAAAATTAGAAACAGGGAGATACAGACCAGACTGGACTCCTTTTAATTCTTACGATAACCCAATCGAAACAAAAACGTGGTGGGGGAAACAGTTACGAGGACTAATTCATTTCGGTTCTATGGCAGCCGGTACAATATTAGCAGCAAAAGGTGCAGTAGCTGCTGGTTTAGTTACAATACCAGCAGGGCTTACAGCTTTAGCTAGCAGCACTGTAGCTAGAGGTGCAGCGATTGGAGCTGTATCTGATCTTATATCTAAAGAATCAGATGAGCAAAACGCATTAGGTGCACTACGTGACCGTTATGGTTGGGTAGATACGCCTTTAAGCACTAAAGATACTGACCATCCTATTATGATGAAAGTAAAAAACATCGTAGAAGGTATGGGAATAGGATTAATATTTGATGGTCTAGCTTACACACTTAAAAAAGGTAGTAAAGAAGCTGTAGATCAGATAATAAATCGAAACAAAAGTTTAAAAAACCAAACTGTACAAGCTGGTATAGCCCAGTTACGTCGTGGTGAAGCTGAGTTTAGAGCTGATAAAAACGCACCTTCTGCACAACCACATCAAGGTGCACATATATCAGAGGTAGAACCACAAGTAGCTAGAGATCAACTATCTCAAACACGTAAGGACTATGGATCTGAAGATGGATCTACAGGTTCTGTTACTACACCAGTAGAACGTGAAAGCATAGCAATGTATGGTGCTACAGATGAAGCAACAGTAGAGCGTATATTTCGTGGATTAGTAAGTAGTGAAAAGTTTGCAAAAGAACTAGAAGCTGCAAAAGGATCTAGAAAAGCATTAGTTGAAAAGTTTAAAGAATCAATAGAATCACATCAACGTGTGACACAAGGTAGAAACCCTGTAGAAATGTCACCAGAAGAATATCTAAAAGAACTGTTTGAAACTAATGACGTTATAGATGGTTTTGAGGTATGGACATCTAAAAACGTAGTTACAGCTGACTTAATATTAGGTACATTACTTAAACAGCTAAGAGATACTGGTATTGCTGGTAGAGAAATAGCTGATTTAGTAAGTCTTGATGACATAGATGGACCAGCTAAACAAATTGTAGATACAATGTTAACTGCATTATATCAAACAAAGAAATCAAGATTTGTAAAGTCTGATTCATTTAGAGCGTTAGGTGCAGCAAAGAAAAGTAAAACAACTGTTGAAGAAGCTGTCTCTAAAGAAATGGTAGATGCTAGAGAATCTATTATGTCAGTATTAAAAATAGCTAAAGATGATGATAATGATGACATGATAAATGCGTTGTTTGAAGCTTTTTCTATGATGGATAATGTTAACACACTTGATGACTTTGATAGATGGGCTCGTACTTTAATACTTGGTGGTAAGCTAGATGTTAATGGACCTGATCGTACAGGTGTTATGATACGAGAACTAGAAGGAGTTATGACTCACAGTGTTTTGTCTGGTCCTAAGACACCAGCCAGAGCAATTATGGGTACATCTGCTGCAACATTTTTAAGACCTTTAGCTACAGCTTTAGGTTATACATTAAAGGCTCCGTTTACTGGAGAAGTTGCTGCTATGCGAGCTAGTCTAGCTAGTGTTAATGCTATGATAGAAGCTGTACCTGAATCATTACAACTATTTAAAACAAAGTTAAATGCTTACTGGAAAGGTGATATAAGAACTATTAAAACTCGTTTTTCTGAGTTTTCTCAAGGTGACGATAACTGGGAAATAGTACGTCGTTGGGCAGAAGATAGTGGTAGAGCTAACGCCGGAGAAGTAGCAGCGTTTCGTGTTGCTAATTTAGCACGTAATGCAAACAACGCTAACTTACTAACTTACTCTACTAAGCTTATGGCAGCGACTGACGACGCATTTGCGTACATTTTAGGTCGTGCTAAGATGCGTGAAAAAGCTATGCGTAACGCTTTAGAGTTACAAAACAACGGTATACAGACTCCTAAAATTACAAGAGACTTAATGAAAGCATACGAAGACGATTTCTATGCTCAAGTTTTTGACTCTGCTGGTAATATAGTAGACGAAGCTACACAGTTTGCACGTAAAGAAGTAACACTTACACAAGATCTTACAGGTTTTGCTAAAGGATTAAACGATGTATTTTCTGCTACACCACTAGCTAAACCATTCTTTTTGTTTGCTAGAACAGGTGTAAACGGACTTGCTTTAACGGGGAAGTATACACCGGGTTTCAACTTTCTTGTAAAAGAATTTAATGATATAGCATTTGCCAATCCTAATGATTTAGGAAATGTTGGTAAGTATGGTATATTTACACCAGAAGAATTAGCTAACGCTAGAGCTTTACAACTAGGTAGATTATCTATCGGTAGTGCAGTTGTATTTACTGCTGCACAAGCTTGGATGCGTGGTGATTTACACGGTAACGGACCAGCTGATAGACAAAAACGTCAGATGTGGTTTGACAATAGATGGGAACCAAGAACAATTAAACTTGGCGATGTACGTGTAGGTTATGATAACTTTGAACCATTTAACCTTATTATGTCTACAATAGCTGACATAGGTGACGCAAGTGAACTTATGGGTGAAGAGTGGACAGAAAATGAATTAGGTAAAGTAGCTCTTGTTGTAGCTCAGGCAGTTACAAGTAAGTCTTACTTAGCTGGTATACAGTCATTTGTAGATTTATTTGGTGGTAGACGTGGACAAATTGGACGTATTAGTGGTAGTTTATTTAACAACAGTATGCCTTTAGCTGGTTTACGTAATGAGTTAGGTAAATTATTTACACCTTACATGCGTGAATTAAACTCAGGTATTATACAGTCTATACGTAACCGTAACGCATTTGCTGAAGGTTTGACTGGTATTAATCCATTAGCTAATCCATTACCTATTAAGTATGATATGTTAAATGGCCGTCCTTTAAAAGATTGGGACTTTTTAACTCGTGCTTACAATGCTGTGAGTCCTATAAGTTTAAATTTAGAACAAACTCCGGGTAGAGATTTTTTATTTGATAGTGGATATGATTTACGTATGTCTACATACTACGCACCTGACAGTACAAACTTAACTGATACACCAGAAATTAGATCTAAATTTCAACGGGCTATTGGTATACAAAATTTAGAACGTCAACTAGATAAGTTAGCAGCTAATCCAAAAGCTATTGCTTCTATGAACCAAATGTATGCGGATATAAAATCTGGAAGACGTGGAGATTTTGACGCAAGAGATTACTGGCATAATAGGCAAATAGATAAACTATTTCAAAAAGCACGTAGAATTGCTTGGAACTCTATTCGAGCTGAATCTGATGTTACTGCAGTAATTGAAGAACAACGTCGTGCTAAAATAGAACAGATACAAAAACAAAAACAAACAGCTAACATCCTCAACATATACAAATAAATGACAGCAACATTCGTAGACAAAACTGGGGATGGAAACGCAACTAAAAGTTTTGCTATCCGTTCCTTACAAAAATCTGATATACACGTTAAAGTAAATGGTCAGCCACAAACTCAAGGTACTCATTACAACATAACAAACTATACTACTACAGGTGGTGGTGACGTAGTCTTTGTAGACAACAGTAGTTCTGGTGGAGCTAACCACATACCAGCATCTGGTAATATACATATTTTTCGTGATACAGATTTAGACCCTGCTAAAGCAACCTATCAAGCAGGTTCAGCAGTAAAAGCAGACGATTTAAATAATAATCAAAAACAAGCTTTATATGCTTTAGAAGAATTAAAAAACAGTACTGATGTTCAAGTTACTGTAGGAGGTACTGCTCCAGCTAGCGGTAATAGCTCTGGTGACTTATGGTGGAATAATACAAACGGACACCTATACGTTTTCTATGATGATGGCGTAGGAGATCCTTCTAACCAATGGGTAGCAGTTACTGGAACTAATTTATCCGGCATCGGTGGTGGCGGTGGCGGTAGCGGCGGTGGTACACTTACAGCTGTTACAGGTACTGCTCCTATAGTTTCTTCTGGAGGTAATACACCTGCAATAAGTATTACAGCAGCTACAACCAGTGCAGCTGGTTCAATGTCCGCAGCTGATAAAACTCAATTAGCTACTAACACAACTAAGTTAGCTACACTATCAATCGGTACTATAAGTGCTTCGTCTCCGTCTTCGGGTCAGGTACTTAAATATAATGGTACTGCTTGGGTTCCAGATACTGACGCTACAGGCGGTAGTGGTGGTGGTGCTACAAACTTAACTTTTACAGCAAACGGTACATCCTTAACTATTGAATCTTCATCAGGTAATAACGCATCTTTACCTGCTGCAACTACATCAGCTTGGGGTGTAATGACAGATGACGATAAAACAAACTTAGATGCTAACACAGCTAAAGTAACTAACGCAACTCATACAGGTGAGGTTACTGGTAGTACTGCTTTAACTATTGCAGACAACGTAGTTGATGAAGCTAATTTAAAAGTAAGTAATTCACCTGTTAATGGTTATTTCTTACAAGCTCAATCAGCTGACACTGGTGGTCTAACTTGGGCTGCTGCACCTACTGGTAGTGGTGGTGGTTCTTCGACTACAAGCGGAATTACTTATACAAACTCTGGTACTGGGGCTTCAGCAGTAAACCTTAACACAAAATTACAAGAAACAACTTCTGTAAAAGATTATGGTGCTACAGGAAACGGAAGCACAGACGACTCTACTGCATTTTCTAATGCTGTAAAGGCTGCACCAGCTCTTGTTAATATAGACGGAGTAGAAGGTACAAATATAGGTAGAGCAGAGATGTGTCAGGTTATTGTTCCTCCGGGTACATATAATATTGCTAACGTAGTTGACACTAACAATAGACAAGTTTTATATATTATTGACCAAGCTGCAAAGTTTACAACTGGTTCTAATGCAAAACTAAATGGTGAGTTACTAAGACCCGGCCAGTTTAACATAAACACTTATAAACACGGATCTACAGATTACTCCACTACTTATGCTATTAGAGCAAACGTAGGAGCTTCGTCTGGTTTAGGTGGTGGTGATGGTACTAACGCTGAAGTATTAGGTGTAGCTACTATTGGTGAGTTAGCTACATATCAAGATAGAGACTCAGTTGCTTTATACGTTGATAACGAAAATGCTCAAGCTTTACTTAATGTAAGCTCAGTATCAGGTTACACTTCAACTTCTGTAACCATGTCCTCTGCTCCTTCTGCTGATGTACTAAAAAGATACCGTAAAGGTATGATTATAGATACAAAGCATGGTACACCTTGGGTTGGTGTAGTTGATAGCTGGAGTGCAAATGGTCAGGTTATAAATGTACAAGGTGGATGGTATCAATATAATAGTCCAAGTTCAACTAGCACCCCTACAGGTACAACTGGTTTTGCTATTGGATTTAAAAAAGTATGGGCGATGAACGCTAACGTACACCTGTATGCAAGTGGCTTTGCTGAAAAAGCATGTGGTTTTGAGTTAGGAGTTAGAAACTATAAATCTGACTCATCTAATGAAATACCTACTGTAACTAATAGAGTTTGGGGTTTTGATGCTATAAACTTAGGTGGTTCAACCGGTAAGATGGGACAAGCTGCGTTTATAGCTAGAGTATCTCATGCTAATGCTGGATGGAACACTGGGTTCGCTGCTTGGGAAACTACAACAGGATTTACTGCATATAATGTAGTCGATAATGGTTTCCAAAGTAAAGATAGTAGTGGTAATGTGTACTATAGAGTTGATAATGGAGGAAGCTTACAACTTGGTCAAAACCAAGCAAGTTCAGCAGTAAACAGATTTATTGACTTTCACAGTAGTACATATGATAACGATTACGACACCCGTATTTTATCCGAAGGAGGAGAAAGTAATGATGGTAGAGGTATCATGTCAATCATTGCACAAGATATCAAGCTATATGGCAGATCTCTTTCTATAGGAGATAAAACAGATTCTAGTACAGCATCATCACACATTGATTTTCATTCTTCTGGTAGTGACCACGACTTTGATGCTAGAATACAATCTCAAGGTGGTGGAACTGGTGGTACAGCTGCTGATATTGGTATGGGTAATCTATATATTGACGCAGCCAATGTACTTATAAATAAACGGGCTTTAACTGTAGGTCTACCTAACGCAAGTGGAAATAACACAGCATTATCACCACTTGTAGATTCACATATTGATTTCCATGGATCTGGCTTTGACAACGACTTTGATGGCCGAATTAGTTTTATGGGTGGTGCTAGTGCAGTCGGTGATTCTGATTTTAAAGTATACGCTAAAAGATTTGCTTTTATAAAAGGTGCACCTAATAATACCTCTACTGGTTATACAGAAGTTCAACAGTGGGGAATATTAGAAGATGCAGGGTTCTATTGGTTAGGTCAAGTATCTGCTAACTCAACAAGTACAAGTATACATCCGGGTGTTATAATGGCAAACGGGTATGCTACAAAAGCTGGTATAGGTGCTAGTGCAGCATTTAACAACGCTTTTAATATTCATTGGACAGGGTCAGCATCTAACCTTTATATAGATACTACTCTACAAGGAACTATCACTGTTTCTTCTGACTACAGAGTTAAAAAAGATATTACATCTCAAACAGCTTTAGGTATAGACAAAGTTAAACAGCTAAGACCTGTTAATTATGAATTTGCAGACAATGCAGATTTCAACTTTGTAGGAGACGGCGTTAAAAGGGAAGGATTTATAGCACATGAAGTTGCAGAGGTTATCCCAAGTGCTGTTGATGGGGCAAAAGATGCACCAAATCAAATTCAATCATTACGTGTGGATGCGATAGTTTCAGTCTTAACAAAGGCATTGCAAGAAGCTGTTGCTAAAATTGAAGTATTAGAAACAAAAGTAGCAGCTTTGGAGGCTGAATAAATATGACAGCTTTTAATTTCCCACCAAGTCCAAGTACAAATGATATTTATACTGCACCTACAGGGCTTCAGTATAGGTGGGATGGAACTTATTGGACAAAACTAGGTAGCACACCGTTGTCAGACGGAGATAAAGGAGATATAACAGTTAGTAATACTGGTCAAACTTTTACTATAGATGCTGGAGTTGTATCACATGCAAACCTCGCAGCAGATGCAGTAGAGTCTGATAATATAAAAGACGGCGAAGTTACAACAACTAAACTTGCTGACGATGCAGTTAACTCTGCTAAGTTAGATAATACAGGTGTTTCAGCAGGTTCTTATACCAGTGCTGATATAACTGTTGATGCACAAGGTAGAATAACTGCTGCCTCAGCTGGTACAGCAGGCCCGACTGGTCCGACAGGACCGGCTGGACCGGCAGGTCCGACTGGACCAACTGGACCGGCTTCTACTGTAGCAGGTCCGACTGGAGCAACAGGACCATTAGGACCAGCAGGGCCGACAGGTCCATCAGGTGGTACAGGTAGTGTAGGTCAAACGGGACCAGCAGGTCCGACAGGTCCGACAGGTCCGGCTGGACCCACAGGTCCGTCAGGACCAGCAGGCGGACCAACAGGTCCAACAGGTCCAGCAGGTCCAACAGGTCCAGCTTCGACTGTAGCAGGTCCAACAGGTCCAGCAGGTCCAACCGGACCGACAGGACCGACAGGTCCGGCTTCAACTGTAGCAGGGCCGACAGGTCCGACAGGAAGCACAGGTCCGACTGGTCCTACGGGTCCAACTGGTGCTGCGGCAACAATTGCAGTAGGTAGTACATCTACAGGAAGTGCAGGTTCTAATGCTTCTGTAGCTAACTCTGGATCATCTAGTGCAGCTACATTTGATTTTACTATTCCTCAAGGTGCAACAGGATCTACAGGCCCTACCGGTCCGACAGGCCCTACAGGCCCGACTGGAAACACAGGTTCGACAGGTCCAACTGGTCCGACCGGCCCAACAGGGCCATCAGGTGGTCCTCCGGGTCCGTCAGGTCCTACAGGTCCTACAGGTCCTACTGGACCAGCAGGTGCAGACTCGACGGTTGCAGGCCCAACTGGACCTACAGGACCCACTGGCCCTGCTGGAAGTAACGGTACTAATGGAAGTGACGGAGCAACTGGACCGACAGGACCAACCGGCCCGACTGGACCAGCTGGTGCAGATGGTAATGATGGTGCTGATTCAACAGTAGCAGGTCCGACCGGACCAACAGGTCCTACTGGACCCGCTGGATCTACAGGGCCAGCTGGTAGTGACGGAAATGATGGTTCTACAGGACCAACTGGGCCTACTGGTCCGACAGGACCTACAGGACCGTCTGGACCGGCTGCAAGTATTTCTGACGGAAGTATTACAACTGCTAAGATAGCTGCTGACGCAGTAGACGGAACTAAAATTGCCGACGATAGTATAAACTCAGAGCATTACGTTAACGCATCTATAGACGCAGCACATATAGCTTTAGGTCAAATTACCTCAAATCATATTGATACATACGCAGTAACAAATGGTAAAATAGCTGCTGACGCAGTCACTGGAGCTAAGATTGCCGATAATGCGCTTGATTCAGAACACTATACTGATGGATCTATTGACACTGCTCATTTAGCTGATGATTCTGTTACTTCAGCCAAACTTGGACCAGCATGTGTAGATACTAACGCAATGGGTACTGGGGCAGTTATTAGAGTTTCTATAGCAGATTTGGCTGTTTCTACAGCTAAGATAGCAGATGATGCGGTTACTGCTGCTAAAATTTTAGATGGTACAATCGTTAGTACATCTTTAGCTAATGATGCCGTAACAGTAGATAAAATAAATTTAGTATCTACATCTTCTGTACCTAGTTTAGAAGCAAAAGGTGATGGTACTACAGATGGTTATATACAGTTTAATTGTTCACAAAATACCCACGGTGTAAAACTTAAATCTCCACCACATTCTGATGGAGCTAATTATACATTAATTCTTCCTTCAACTGACGGAACAAGTGGACAAGTTTTAAAAACAGACGGGTCAGGTGCACTTGATTGGGTTGACCCTCAAAGCGGGCCTACAGGTTCTACTGGACCAGCTGGACCTCCGGGACCTACAGGACCTACAGGTTCTACAGGTGGACCGGGACCAACTGGTAATACTGGACCTTCTGGATCGAACGGATCGAACGGAGGACCCGGGCCGACTGGTCCTACAGGGCCAACCGGACCAGCTGGAGGACCGGGGCCAGCAGGCCCAGCGGGACCTACGGGGCCAACAGGTTCGACCGGACCAACAGGACCAACAGGTAATAGTTCTGGTACAGCTAATTACTATACTGGAACTACCATGAGACTTGTATACTCATCTAATAACAGTTTATATGATGCTGTACAGTATAGTACTTATCTACACACTGGTGGTTCACAGGGATCTAAAGGTGTTTATTTCAACGTTTCAGATGAGACTTTAAAAGAAAATATAACTAATACTACGTTTGACGCAGGCTCACTAATTAAAAACATGCGTTTTGTAGATTTTGATTGGAAAGAATCAGAAGGTGGTGGACATGTAGACTGCGGTATTATTGCACAAGAAGTAGAACAACTAAGTGGTGGTTCTCAACTTGTATTTCAACCAAAAGATCCTACAACAGAAGAATTAGGAGTAAGACATGTAGTTCCTATAAACTTCATGACTGTATCGGCTAAGGCTATACAAGAGTTAATTACAAAAGTAGAAACCTTAGAAGCAAAAGTAGCCACATTAGAGGCTGGCTAAATGGAGATACCCACCTTACTCTTACCTGATGCTGTTGACTTTCCAACTTTTGAGTTTGAGCTGCCAATAGGAGAGATACCACGGTATACTCCTTTGGTAGTTCCACCAAGTGATATAAGAGCTCCCAAGGGAGTTGTACCAAAAACTACAAACAGTGAAGCAGCTAGTACCGGTCAAACACCGTCTGGCATTAATCAAGTTAATATACCTGTGGTAAA
>CESD01016755.1_pt1 | contig 16535 bp, 19 predicted proteins | sample 531191 | NCBI WGS metagenome assembly CESD01 (sample SAMEA2622021, study PRJEB7988) | marine metagenome | biome: marine biome (ENVO:00000447); feature: deep chlorophyll maximum layer (ENVO:xxxxxxxx); material: "saline water (ENVO:00002010), including plankton (ENVO:xxxxxxxx)" | depth 188 m
GGACCTTGAATGAATGGATCATTAATTCCTAATTTATTCAATTCTCCGGAAGCAGTAGCTGTTCCAATTGATTTTAATTTTTCAATTAATTCTTTTTTGGGTCTTTCTATATTATTAATATTCATTAAAGTTTCCTTTTATTATTTGAAAGAAATTCATATGAGGTTAACATTAACAAGTAATAGAATAAATTCCACCATGAATAATAAAAAAAACATACTAATTTCAGCCAGTGATAGTAAGATATCAAAATTATTAACCAATGCTTTGAACTCTCACAATCTAAAGTTTATTGATAAAAAAGAATTAGAATACGATGATCCAAATAAACTAAATAAATTGTTCAAAGGTATAGATGTATATGTCCATATCAATTATCAGGGTTTGAATTTCTCAGGCTACTATGAAATGATTGATTATCACACTAGAAAAACTTATGATTTATTATTTGCTGCAGGAAAAGAGAATATTTCTAGAGTTTTATCAATTTCAACATTAGAGTTATTTTCTGAAATTGAATCTAACCTCACTGTAACAGAAAATTGGGAGATGAAATTTCCCGCAGATAATATAGAGCTTCTATGTGCAAATTTATCTGAAAAAGTATGCAAAGAGTTTGCTAGAGATCAAGTATTTGAAGTTATTAATTTACGCTTGGGTTCATTTGATAAAAAAAGTGACTCAAGATTATCAGAAAAAAAATTAAGTCAATGCTTAGATAAATTTTTACATTTAGACTTTACAACAGAACAAATAAAACTATCAAAAAACCCATTCAATTCAGCAAGAAAAAAAGGTCCAAATTGGATTAATTATCACATACAAGACTCATTTGAAGGGCAACGATATCTAACAGGCAAAATAGATAAATTTATTGAGGATTATAAATGAAAATACTTATATTAGGTGGAACTGGAATGCTGGGGCCATGGGTTATAAAAGCTCTAAAAAACAAGCATGAAATTTTGTTGACAGATATAAAATCTCCTCCAAAAAATTTTGATGGAGATTTTCAGAAATTAAGTGTTGATGATATTGATGGAGTAGCCAAAGCTTCAGAGGGTAAAGATTGTATCATCAATTTGTCTGTTTTGAGGCATGATAGAAAACTTGCATTTGATGTTTCAACATTAGGAAACTTTGCTATGATGAATGCTGCAAAAATTAACAATATTAAAAGAGTAATTAATACTGGCCCTCATTTTCAATTAGTTGGAACTAGTTATGAAGAATGGGATGGTAATCTAAATCCAGAAATGCCACCTCAACCAGGAACAAGATTATATGCTTTGAGTAAATATCTAGGGCAAGAAATTTGTAATAAATATAGTGATTTTTACGATATTAAAGTAATTACCTTACTTTATCTAAACATGAGACATCATTATGACCTCACTACTCCTGATTTCGAGCCTGCAGAGCTCCATAAAGACATGACTCCATTTACAACTTCTTGGATCGATTGCGGGGAGGCTGTAAGGTGTGCAGTAGAATTAGAATTAGGCAAACTAAATGGAAACAGAGAAAACTTTTTTATCTCTCCAAAAATCCCACATGGAAAATTTAATAGTGATAAATCTTATAAATTATTAGGGTGGCACCCTAAATATACTTTAGAATCACTATGGACTAAAGAATTGATGAATTCAGATAACCATAATGAAGACTCTTATTAGATTTCTTTGACTATTTGAACCAATCTTCCAATTACTCTAATCTTTTCAACATCTATTATCCATTGATTATTTGAAAAAGTTAATTGATCTTTTGTGAAATTTGATTTTGCAATACTATATCCATCAGAACATATGCATGTATATTCGTCATCAAAATTGGGTTGATTAAAATTTTCCTGTCTGCCACCACATATTTTACAGATCATCATTGAAAACTTTTTAGTTGCTTCTGGTAGTTTTTCTATGAGCCAAAAGGTATTATCTCTAAAACTTTTAATAATTTTTTTCTCATTAGCAATATTATTAAGCAAAATACCTTCATTCCAATTTTTATTTACATATACTCTGTCTCCAATATTAATATCGGGGGAATTATCATCTTCTTCTATAAACAAACCCAAAATATTATTACTAGATAAAACATTTGGATCCCAGTAAGCATATAAAGCAGGCTCAATAACTTCGTTACTTCTCAATATCTTTTCAATTTCACTCATTTTATAAACAGCTACTTCATTTGGAAGAGAAGAAACAACATTTTGCAAAATTGTTTTATATGAATTTGTCTTCGTTTGAACTTCAAGTAATTGATTTACATCTACTTTAAGTATTTTGCATAGGCGAACTAAATCATTGACCTTGATCTCTCTCTGGTCTCTTTCTATTTTAGACAACCAAACTGGAGTCTTTTCCATCAATCTAGATAATTTTGTCTGAGACATATTTCTATTTAGCCGATGTATTTTTATTTTTTCACCAGTAGACAGTTTAGAAGAAATTTCTGTATTAATTATAGCCATTTGATTAATTATTATCCTTCCAGCCAATAAATAGTTTTCTTTTTTAGCAAAAAAGATATTTAAAATTAAACCTTAAGTTTTTCACTTTGACAAGCAAAGATATAATAAATTTAGTAAGAATTAAAAGGTTGTCTTAATGAATGAATTCAAAAAAGCCATAGTTTCAGGGCTAGAAGAATATTTAAGTGGATTATATAAATCTATAGAAGGATTGTCTGAGGCAGAATTAAATTGGCAGCCATCATTGGAATCTAATAGTATAATTTATCTTTTGTGGCACATGGGAAGAGTTGAAGACAACTGGATAAACAAAGTAATCGGTGGAAATGAGACTGTTTGGATAAGAGATGGATGGAATAAAAAATTTCCATTTAATGAAGAAGATTATGGCAAAGGGTATAATAAGCAAGATCTTGCTAATTTCCCTTCTATTAATAAAGATCTTGTAATGCAATTTTATAATGAACAAAGAAAAGAAATACTTAAAGTAATTGAAAGCTTAAGCGAAGAAGATCTAAATAAAGATTATAAAAGATTAACAGGTGAATTAAAAAAAGGTTACTGGATTTTAGGGCATGTACTAGTTGAAGAATCTCAACATTTGGGGCAGGTAGCCTACATTAGAGGAATGATCAAAGGACTTGATAATTAATCTTCTATTCTCTTAAACCTAATACCATAATAGGTATCAAAAACTAGAAGAAATAAGCCCTGTATCATTACCCCAAAGCCATGACCTACAGCTGATTCCCCTTGAAAAACAATCTGAAAGATCAAAAGTAAAGAAACTATCAAATAAATAACATCTAAAAATGAATTTATTAATAAAATCTTATACAGTCTTTTTCGATTAGGTATAGAATTCCTAATTAAAGGAAATATTCCTAACAAAAAATTTACTATTCCCCAAATCAAAAACTGGATAGACAAAGATCTTAAGAAATCTACATCAAAAAAAAGTAAAGTTACTCCCATTACTATTGATGTAAGTCCCCAACTAGTAAGAATAATTGCTAATTGTCTATGTAAAAAAGAGATTTCTATAGTATTTTTACTCATAACTAAAATATAATATCATCTAATTATAACTAGAAACTAAATTCATTTTATGGAAAAAAATTGGCCAAACGTTTATAAAGACTTAGGTATTAAACCTGTAATAAATGCTAAGAGCTGGGTAACTATTTATGGTGGAAGCATTATGAGACCCGAAGTAATTAAATCAATTCAAGAAGCAAGCAGCGTATTTGTTGATCTAGAAGAATTACATGATGTAGCTGGAGAGTTCGTTAGCAAAGTTTGTGGATCTGAGATGTCTATAGTAACAAGTGGATGTGCAACCTCAATTGTTCTTATGGCAGCAGCCTCTATAACAGGTAAAGATAAGGATAAAATTTCAAAAATACCTCATACTAAAGGAATGAAAAACGAAATATTAATTCATGAGGGTCAAAGAAATAATTATGATAAAGCTTTTGAAATTCCTGGAGGAGTATTAGTTGAATATGATAATAATAATTTGGAAGAAAAGATTAATGAAAAAACATGTGCAATTGCCTATGTAATTGCACCATTTTTTGATGAAGGTATAGGGCTATCTGAAACTATTGAAATAGCACATAAAAATAAACTTCCTCTTTTGCTTGATGCTGCAGCCGAACTCCCTCCTAGAGAAAATCTAACAAAATTTATTTCAATGGGAGTTGATGCTGTTGGTTTTAGTGGAGGAAAGGGCATAGGAGGGCCTCAATCAACAGGGATACTAACAGGAAAAAAGGAATTAATTGAAGCAGCCAAATTACATAGTTTCCAAAACTTACATACAAAAAAAGCTGCTATTGGAAGACCAATGAAAGTTACAAAAGAAAACATTGTAGGTTTTGTGACTGCTTTAAAATTATTTATTGAAGATGACGAAGTAGCAGAAAAACACTTTTGGTATAAAAAAGCAGAGTTACTTATGAGCAAACTAAAATTAAAAGAAGGACTAAAAGTCTTTATTGATGATGAGTATCCTAATAGGCAAGGTCCAACAGTTGTAATAAGTTTTGAATCAAATTACAAAGGTCCTAAATCTGAAAAAATAATGGAAGTTTTATCTAAAAGCGATCCGAAAATATATGTTGGTGGAGGTCTAAATGATGGCCATGCTTACAGAGATGAAATTTCTATTACTGTACATAGCTTGGATGAGATTGATATAGATATAATTGCAGAAAAATTAAATGAAGTGATTATTGATTAAATTTTTCATAAAGTTTTTCTGAATCGTTAAGCATCCCAACATATTTTTCATAAATTTTACCATTTTTATAGTAGATAAAAGTTGGTGTAACAGTGATCATATTTTCTGAAACGATATTTGAGTATCGATTATCAGAAACATTTAGTTTTATGACTTTGAACTTATTAGAATAATTATCAATGAATTCATTTACAGCTGTTTGACTCAAAACACAACCCATACAATTTGGTGAAAAAAATTCTATAACAACATGTTCTTCGTTATCAATTATTTCTACTAATTCTACTTCTGAAAGCTCTACATTTGATTTCGGCTGAAAAAATATTTTTACTGAAACAAATAATAAAGTTAATAATATAAATGCAATTATTATTACAAATTTATTTTTGGTCACATAAAAAAATAATAAAGAACTTATTAAAATTGGAAAGAGAAATATTAATATATATAAAGAATTATGGTTAATCCATGTATACATTAATTGTTTTACTCCATTTTTGATCCAACGAATTTAGAAATCGCTCTCGCTGTCGGATCAGTATGAACATTAACTATTGACGGAAGTCCAGAATCAATCGCCCTAGTTATTGCAGGTTTGATTTCTTTGGGATCATCAACCATTTCTCCGTATCCTCCAAGAGATTCTGCTATCAAGTCAAATCTAGTGAATCCAAGTTCCCTTCCAGGTTTTCTAATTCCCTCTACCCTAGCAGTCCAACCTTCATTATTTGAAACAACCACAACTATAGGTAATTTATGTCTTACTGCTGTATCGAAATCTTGAATATTCATACCTAAAGATCCATCACCATGAAGAGAAAAGACTGTATTATTAGGTTTAGCTATTTTAGCTCCAATTGCATATGGTAATCCCACGCCCATACATCCAGTTGGACCAGAGTTAATTGAATGACCTGGTAAATAAGCAGGAATACTCTGTCTGCCATAATGAAGTATTTCATTTCCGTCTATAGAAATAATTGAATTTTCATCCATAATTTCTCTTAACTCTTTACAAAGTCTAAGGGGGTGAATTGGGACTTGATTTGAATTCTCTAAGGGTTCTACCCTTTCTAATCTTGTTTTTTCTAAATCAGATAAATTTTGTCTCCAGGACTCCCATTTATCAGACTTAAGATTTTGATTATTAAATTCATTAATCAATTGATTAATTACCTTTTTACAATCCCCAACAATTCCTAAACTCACATTTCTATTATGAGCAATTTCTTCTTCCAAAATATCAACTTGAATAATTTTAGCTTCAGGATTAATTCTATTCCCATATGTCATAATCCAATTAAATCTAGTACCCAAAACGATAACTAAATCAGTTTCTCTAAAAGCACTTGATCTTGCTGCAGGAAAAGAATATTCATGTTTATCTGAAACAACGCCTCTTGACATAGGAGTAGTATAGAAAGGTATTCCAGAAATATCAATAAATTCTTTCAATTCTCTAGAAGCATCAGACCAAAAAGTTCCACCTCCAGCAAAAATTATCGGTGAATTAGATTTAGATAACAAATTTATAGTCTTTTTTATCAAATCGCTATCACCTGATGGACCAGAGCTTTCTTTTGAACGAGTTGCTATTGTAGTATCTTTTTCATTTATTTTTTCATATAAAACATCCTCGTTGCAGTCAATATAAACTGGACCTGGTCTTCCTGTTGTAGAAATCCTAAATGCGTGAGAAATTACTTGTGGATATTGAGAAGCAGAAGTGGGTCTAAAAGTAGCTTTAGATACTTTTTCAAATATAGAAACCTGATCTATTTCTTGAAATCCTCCTCGGTAAAAATCCTTAATTGGTCCAGCTCCTCCAAGAGTTATCATAGGAGCACAATCAACAAATGCATTATATTGACCAGTGAGGAGATTTAATGTTCCTGGCCCAGAAGCTGCTGTGGTAACTCCTGGTTTACCCGTTACTCGAGAATATCCATGAGCTGCCATTGCAGCTGCTTGTTCATGTCTAAAATCGTACGTCTTGATGCCTAAATCTTCAGAATTATTTATGATTTCGTAATTTGGGCCTCCCATTAGATAAAATAAACATTCTGTATTTTCTTCTTTTAGAGTTCTAGCAACTAAATATGAACCATCAACTTCGGGCATTTTTTCTCCTAACTTAATCTTAATCTTTCTGCATCTGCAGGAATATCAATTAGAGTCTTGTAATAATCATTATTATTAACAATATCTAATTTTCCAACTCCTATCATGATATTTAATGCATTTTGATAATCAGTGATACTAATTCTTTCAGGTTCAACTTTTCCTTCAGGATTTGCATTGTGCCAATTTATTAATGGTAAAGAAATACCAGTAACTTTATATCCAAATGCTGAGAATGCAGTGGCTTCACAACCACCCAAACCCATTAATTGTCTTTGAAATAAGAATTCTTTATCTTCACTAATTAATTGTTTTACAGAAGATAGCAGTATTATTTCTCCTGAATTATCAAAAGTTGTTGCCCTGTCACCTGTTCTGATTATTGGTCCTGAGCCTGAGACTGCACCAGGTAATTCACTACTTGTTTCTATACTAACTATAATGGAATTTTTATTAATTCTTTCACTTTTTGCTATTAATCTTGCTCCATATAATCCCACCTCTTCAGCTCTGGAAAATATTCCTCTAATTGAATAGTTATTTTGACTGTCCTTTAAAGAATTAAGCATTTCTAATATTAGTGCACAACCTGCTAAATCATCAGCTACAGGTGTAATTATTTGATCATTTGAAATTTTTGGTTTAGGTAAGTCAAATACCACAGGAACAGGAAAATTCTGTTCTTCAAGCTCAACATTTACAGAAACAAACTCACTGTTAAGCCATCTATCTGAAGACTTAAATCTTGAATCATTTGAAGAAGATTCATTATATGGTTTCAAATTTCCTTTAGTTTCAGAAAATTTATCATAAATCTTAATTTTTGTATTTTCTACATCAGAAAGTCTAGGAAGACCACCTAAAGTTCTAGCTTTATATAGATTTTTGCCTAATCTCTCTACTATTTCAAATCCTGGATGGTCCATATGAGAAATAAATACGACTTCTTGTTCTTTTTTGCCTTTTATAAATACTTCAATGTTTCCCCATTCATCTTCTGTAAAATCAATTTCAAATTCATTGAGTTTATTTTTAATATAGTTTGAAACACGATTCTCGTGGAATGATGTTGTAGGAATATCTGATAATTCTAAAAATATTGATAAATCTGATTTATGCATTAGCTTCAATTTTTTGTAAAAAAAGAAAAAAATCAAGAAAAATCTTCTTATGAACATTCCTTTTTCTTAATTATTTTATACGATAAAGCAAAATATTAATAAAATTTGATTATAGATAGGAAGTTTTTTGAAAGGAAAATTTTATGGCTAAATATAAGGTAGTGTTCTTAGGACCAGAAGATGACAAGCTTGAATACGAACAAGCAGAAATGGCTGATCTTGATGTAGAATTTGTGAAAGCAAATCCTAAATCAGAAGGTGAGGCAATGGAAGTAGTTAAGGATGCTGATGCAATCCTAAATAGAGCTGGCTGGGGAAGTGAGCAATTCATCAAATCCACAAAAAATTGTAAAGTTTTAGCAGTGTATTCACATGGATTCAATCACGTTGACGCTGAAGCAGCAACTGAACATGGAATGATGATAACTAATGGTGCTGGTATGTGTGCTGAAGAGGTTTCTAATCAAGCAGTTGCATTCACACTTGCACTTAATCGACAAGTTGTTCAATACACCTTGCAATTAAGAGATGGAGGTAAATGGGATGGTAGTGAATTTAGTCCCATAGAACCATTAGATGAACAAACAGTTGGAATTATAGGTTTTGGAAATATTGGTAGACAAATTGCTAGAAAACTTGGAGGTTGGAGAATGGATACTATTGTTTATGATCCATATTGTCCACCATGGTTAATTAAGGAATATGGAGTCGAACAAGTATGGGAATTGAACGATATATTTAAACGATCAGATTACGTAATAACTATAGTTCCTCTAAACCCAGAAACCTATCACATGATAGGAAAAGAGCAGTTTGACTTGATGAAAAAGGATGCTTTTTTTGTAAATGTTTGCAGAGGTGCTGTAGTAAATGAAAAAGAAATGATAGACGCTCTTAATAATAAAAAGTTTAGAGGCGCAGGATTAGATGTTTTTGAACAAGAACCTGCTGATCCAAAGAATCCTCTTTTTTACATGCCTAATGTAATTGTTGCTCCTCATATTGCAGGGCAATCAACTAGATCAGCATGGCTTTCAAGAAGAAGAGCCTCTCAACAAGTTGCTGCTGTTCTTAGAGGGGAAAGACCAACCGCACTACAGAATCCAGCTGTTACATCAAAACTAGAAATGATGAGTTCTATGCCTGCTTCAAAGCCAAAGCTTTAGGAGAAATTTTGAAAAATTCAGTAATTGAACAAATCACTACATTAAGAAACCCAAACTATCCAAAAATAGTTTGGGTTTTGATTAAAACAAATGATGGAATTGAAGGTATAGGAGAGACTTCTTATGATCCTGATACTGTAGAATCATTCATTTTGGGAGAAGCTTCAGATTACTTATTAGGGAAAAACCCATCTCAAATAGATTTGCATTGGGAAAAACTATCAAAAGTTGGGTCTCATATAAAACTAGGAAATTCAGGAGAGATGCGTGGATTGTCAGCAATAGATATGGCTTTATGGGACCATAAGGCTAGAAAATTAGGTGTGCCAATATATGACCTTTTAGGGGGGCTATATAGAGATAAAATAAAAGTTTACAACACGTGTGCAGGATACTCATACGGAGTAAATCGAAAAGGATCTAAACTTCCGGGAGACATCGACTATAAAAAAGATCAACCATACGAAGATCAATTTGCTTTCATAAATGATCCAGTTGGACTAGCAGAAAGCTTATTAGAAGAAGGGTTTTCTGCTATGAAAATTTGGCCATTTGATCAATTTGTTCCCAATAATGACGGAAATATGATTGATCTAGATGAATTAAGTCAAGGAACAGAGCCATTTAGGCTTATAAGAGAAAAGCTAAAAAATAAAATGGAAGTAATGCTAGAATTACATTCATTTTGGAATTTACCTTCAGCTATCAGAATAGCTAAATCGGTTGAAAAATATAATCCCTTTTGGATTGAAGATCCAATACCTATGGATAATTTTGATACTCTTGCACAATTTAAATCATCAACTAATATCCCAACAACAGCTTCTGAAACAGTTACAACTAGATGGCAGTTTAGAGAGATGTTTGAAAAAAGAGCTGTATCGATATGCATGTTTGATATTTCTTGGGTTGGAGGGATGTCTGAAGCAAAAAAGGTATCTTCAATGGCAGAATCTTATAATTTACCTATAGCAACCCATGATTGCGTAGGACCTGTCACACTAGCTTTTTCTGTACAGCTTTCATTAAATGCCCCAAATACTATTATTCAAGAAACAGTAAGAGCATTTAATAATACATGGTACAAAGAAATAGCTAATAATTTGCCAGATATAAGAAATGGTTATGCTCATGCCACTACAGAATTGGGATGTGGAATCAAACTGTCAAATTCTTTTCTTGAAAATCAAGAAACAATAAAAAAAATCAGATCACTATAAAAAATTAGGGAGCATAAAAATGACAAAAATAGCAGATGCAATTCAATTGTTTAATTGTCCTGGACCTAAACCAAACGGTCTTCAAGCTACAGAAGAGGGATTATGGGTTATAGACCAAGGTAATAACTACGCGTACTTGCTTGATTGGGAGAGTGGAAGCACAATAAAATCTTTTGAAACAGAAACAGACAAATCTTCTGGAATAACAGTTGATGATGAAGGTAATTTATGGGTTGCTTCTACGTATAATTGTAAAATTTATAAAATTGACTCTAGTTTAGGAACCACAATAGATATATTTGAATCACCAGGCCAAGGGATGAATGCACCAAGAGAACATGAAGCAGAAAAATATCAAAACACCGGGGATCACGGTTTAGAATGGAGAGAAGGTAATTTATACGTAGCCTCTCCACCATCACAATACATACATGTAATGGATCCGATTAATTGGATCGAAAAAAGCAGAACAAAAGTCCCTGGATATAGAGTTCATGGAGTCGCTTGGGCTGAAGAAAAAGATAAAATTTGGGTAGCTGATACAGCTATGGGAGTAGTATCAAAAATCAGGGTGTCAGATGGTAGGGTTTATGATGCTTTTAGGGTTCCTCATCCTGTTCAAGTACATGGTATGACAATTAGAGATAATGTTCTTTGGTACTGTGATGATAGGCGTCCCATAGGAATTCTAAACGTAAGTATGGATCCTGATTTTTAATATGGATAGTAATAAAGGCAAAGTTATGACTGTTACAGGTCTTATTGATCCATCGGATGTTGGAAACACTTCAACTCATGATCATGTGATTATAGATTTTAATGCTATTTTAACTGAACCAATGAATAAAGAAGAAATATATTTGATGGACCAAAAAATAGATATAAATAATTTAGGTTGGGTTAGATTTAACTGGGCATCTTCTAAAGATAATTTAATCTATACAGATATTAATGATGCATGCCAAGAGCTTAATTCTTATAAAAAGTCTGGTGGAAACACAATAGTAGATGTTACAAATATTGGACTTGGAAGAGACCCTGAAAAATTACGTACTATTAGTAAAAAAACAGGTGTAAACATAGTAATGGGTTCAAGTTTTTATGTTGAATTGGCTCAGAAAAAAAATTATACAAAAGATGGAATTGAATCTTTATTTGAAACAATCATGAAAGATATAAATTATGGAGCAGATAACACTGATGTAAAATCAGGAATAATCGGTGAGGTAGGTTGTTCTTGGCCATGGACTGATAATGAGAAAAAATCTATGGAAGCATCCGTATCAGCTCATAAAACTACTGGGCTTCCATTATTAATACATCCTGGAAGAAATGAGTATGCTCCATTAGAAATAATAAACTATATTGATAGATTAGGTGCAGATTTAGATAACGTAGTAATGGGGCATGTCGATAGAACTATATTTAACTATGACATTTTATTAGAAACTGCTAAAACAGGAGTTTTTATAAATTTAGATTTATGGGGACATGATAGTCCATACTATCCTTTAGCACCAGAAACTTACATGCCTGGAGATCATGAAAGAATAAAAATGGTTGAATTCTTAATTGATAATAATTTCGAAGATAAAATCTTATTAGCTCAAGATATTTGTACAAAACATAGACTAAAAAAATATGGTGGTCATGGATTCGATCATTTATTGACAAGAATTGTACCTTGGATGAAAATGAGAGGTTTCAATGAGGAAATAACTAACAAATTAATGATTAATAATCCAACCAAAATGCTTACAATTAAGTAATGAAAAAAATTTTTTTTATTACAATAATTATCATTGTTTTTGGTTGTTCAAATGAATCATCCAAAAATCAAAGCCAAAATTTAATATCACTATTTGTAATTACTGAGGATTTGGAACTAGGAAATAATAGAGTGGTTTTGTCGGTACTTGATGAGCAAGGTCAAACAATAACAGAAAATTTAAGATTCTCTCTCAAAAAATTAGGAAGTAATAAAATTACTAAAATTGAAGAAATAAATACTTCATTCTGGCCACCTAAACGAAATGTATTTGTCACCTACATTAATTTTCAAGAAACTGGATATTGGGAATTTATAGTAAATAGAGATAAGGAAACGGCAAAAGCAGCAGTCAACGTTTTAGAAAATTCTTCCACCTTATCCATTGGAGATACTGTTGAACCTATTATTACTCCTTCAATAAATGATTTTGAAATAAGTAAAATTACTACAGATATTGATGCAGATAAAAATCTTTATCAATATAGTTTACATGATGCCTTAAAACAAAAAAAACCTATTCTTTTATCATTTTCAACTCCCGGTTTATGTGTCACTGGAGCTTGTGCTCCTCAAATGGAAGAATTAAAGAAAATTTCTAACTCGAATAATGATTTGATTATTATTCATGTTGAGATTTGGAAGAATTTTGATGAGGTTATGAAAAAAGGAGACTTATCGGTTGGAGTTTTGAATGATTCAGTACAAAAATTTAATATCAAAACTGAGCCCTGGACTTTTTTAATTAATTCAAAAGGAATAGTAAAAAATAGATATCAAGGATTTGTTGAATCAAAAGAGATTAAATTAGACTTAAGTAAATCAGATTTTAACTAATGAGAATGATCTAAAAACTTAAAACTCTTAATTATTTTTTTTGAATTCTTGATTTCAAATACTATCTCAACTTTTTCACCATCTAACATATGAGACTTAACATGAGAATAAGTAAAATCAATATTTATATCCTCAAGTCTATTGTTTTTATCAACATAAAACTCATGTTGCTCAAATTGATTCTCAAAAAAAATAATATCTACTGAATTTATTCCATTTAGATCAATAGATTCTAATTTTGTAATTCTACCTTCAAGTATGTTTTGAGAAGTACACGAAAAAAATAATAATCCTGCGATAAATATAATTTTTTTAATTTCTAACATCTTCTAAGATTTCATTTGCTTTATCAATCATTGATTGATTTCTCGGGTTTTTGGCTATTTCAATAGCTTCAAGTAAATCTTTTTCTGCTTTATCAATATCTCCAATTGTAAAATAAAGCAATCCTCTTTCAATAAAATAGGCTGGAGCAGATCTATCCATTTCTATAGCTGTATTAATGAGATTCATGGACTGACCTAAATCAATATCAAACTCTCTATAACTCTTTGCCTTCCAGTAATAAATAGATGAATCCTCTGGTTCTAAATTAATAGCAATTTCAAAAAGTTTATTTGATTGATCCAATAATCCTTTATGAGCCTTAACTGCAGCAGAAACTATTATTGCTCTTACATCATTTTTATCAATATCAAGTGCATAATTTGCAAACCTTTCAGATGGGTCATACTCATCAAGATAATAAAGTATTAAAGCTTTTTTTGAATAGTGCGATGCAATAGAGGGATTAATTTCTATGGCTTTTTCAATGTGGCTAATTGCTTGAGGAAGATTTGATTGAAGAAGCGAGCTATCTGAAAGGCCTTCCCATGCTTTAGAAAATTCTGGATCAATAATTGTTAATTTTTCATAAGTTTTTTGAGCTTCTTTATATTTTCCTTGATCAATAAATCTATGTCCTTGAACATACAGGTCTAAGGATGCTTGAGGAGAATACTCATAAGTAATCTCCTCAGATGTAATAGATTCATTCTGCTGAGAACAAGATAAAAGTATAAAAATATTAAGTGTAATAATTATTTTTTTCATAATATATGAACTAATTGCTTTAATATCTCTTTTTCAGACTTGTCCCCTATTTTAATTCCTATGTCTAATTTTAATAGATTTTGAAGCATTGATCTCATTCTATTAGATGAAAACTTTTGAGCTTGGTGAAGGATTTTATTAAATGCAAAATTTGATTTTATTTGAATTTTATTTTGTATTTCTTTATTATTATTTTTTCCTAAAAGGTCTTGAACAATTATGATTAACCTTAATTGTCTTGCCAACATTTGTTCTATATTAAAAAAACTTTGACCATTATCTATAAATTCATTTATAAGTTGATTTGATCTAAATATATTTTTTTCTAATAAAGAATCTATTAGTTCAAAAATAGAGGATTCTTTTATACCTGATACCATTATTTCAATATCAGATTGCTCAATCCTTTCTTCCGGTTTGAAATTGCTTAACTTTATTAATTCGTTGTCTATATATCTATAATTATTGCCAATCAATTCTATTAGTTTGTTTACTGCCTCATTGCTTAATTCAATTTGATGAATATTTTGTCTACTTAAAATCCAATTTCTTATCTTATCCCAAGAACCTCTACCTGTTGGTAAATTATTTAGATGAACTTCGGCTAATTCCATAAATTTTTTTATCTTATTTGAACTAACATTGATCTCTTTTGATTCAAAAAAAATCAATTCATTCATGGAAGGTTTATTTATGCATACCTCATTAAATTCTTTCCATTGTTCATTTTTAGAAGAAATAATTTTTGTTAAAAGGTCAATAAAAATCAATTTTCTATTTTCACCAAAAAGAGACATTGTATTTACTAATTCATTAAATCCAGATTCTGATAATGAATTTGAATAAATGATATTAATGTCTGACTCTATTTTAGTTTTATCGCCAGTAAATTTATTTAATATTTCTTTTGATGAGAATTCGTCATCACCATGTATAAGTTTAATCAAGACTTGATAATAATATTGTTGTTATTATTTAAATATGAAATTTAATAAATATACTATTACACTTCAATGAAAAATTTTATGTCATTAATACCAAGAATATTTTTTTTTCTATATAAGATATTTATGAGTCTTTTTGATCCAAGAATGCCCACTAAAGTAAAATTATTTTTTATACTCTCTATTCTTTATGTAGTGTTTCCGTTCGACATTATCAGAGATATAATACCAATCTTGGGCCAATTGGACGATTTATTAGTTATACTTATAGCGATTTTGGTTTATAAATTTCAAGAATTCAAAAAAAACATCAAGAAAAATTCTAATGAAAAAATTATTGACGGTGAATTCAGAAATATAGATTCAGATGAAAATTAAATAAATATAAAATGATTACTAATTTACAAAAGGACAAATTTTAATGGGATTTAAGTGTGGAATAGTTGGCTTACCTAATGTTGGAAAATCCACATTATTTAACGCCTTAACTCAAACAGGTAATGCCCAAGCTGAAAACTATCCTTTTTGTACAATAGATCCTAATGTAGGGGAAGTTGCTATACCTGATAATAGATTGACTGAATTAGCACAATTAAGTGAATCGAAATCAATTATCCCTACTAAAATGTCATTCGTAGATATTGCAGGATTAGTTAAGGGTGCCTCTAAAGGTGAAGGTTTAGGAAATAAATTTCTTGCAAATATCAGAGAAATGGATGCCATAGCGTATGTTATTAGATGTTTTGAAGACCCTGATATAGTTCATGTGAACGGAACAATTAACCCAATTGAGGATAGTGAAATTGTAGAAACTGAATTAATGCTATCCGATCTACAAAGCATTGAATCAAGAATTCCTATAATGGAAAAAAAAGCTAAGTCTGGAGATAGGGAGGCAAATGAATTACTACCTATTATAAATGGCGTTCATGATTTACTAAGCAGCGGAAAACCAGCCAGACTATTAAAAATATCTGAATCAGAAAAACCCAAATTAAGAAATTTACAATTACTGACAAGTAAACCTGTTTTATATATATGTAATGTTTCAGAGGAAGATGCCACTACTGGAAACAAACACTCAAAATTAGTCCAAGATATTGCAAATAAAGAAGATGCAGTTTCAATCATAATTTCCGCAAAAATTGAATCTGAAATTTCTCAACTAAAACCTGAAGAAAAAAAAGAATATTTAGTTGAATTAGGATTAAAGCAATCCGGATTAGAGCAAGTAATCCAATCAGGATATAAACTTCTCAACCTAATAACTTATTTCACATCAGGTGTTCAAGAATCAAGGGCTTGGACTGTTCCAAAAGGATCTAGTGCACCAAGAGCTGCTAGAGAAATACATACTGATTTCGAAAAAGGATTTATAAGAGCAGAAGTAGTAAGTTATGAAGATTATGTAAACTTAGGTGGGGAGAAAAAATCTAAAGAAGCGGGAAAAATGAGAGTTGAAGGAAAAGATTATTTAGTTGAGGACGGGGACGTCATATACTTTAGATTCAATATTTAAATCTTATTTCTATATACTCTTATTAG
>CESD01019382.1_pt1 | contig 16429 bp, 17 predicted proteins | sample 531191 | NCBI WGS metagenome assembly CESD01 (sample SAMEA2622021, study PRJEB7988) | marine metagenome | biome: marine biome (ENVO:00000447); feature: deep chlorophyll maximum layer (ENVO:xxxxxxxx); material: "saline water (ENVO:00002010), including plankton (ENVO:xxxxxxxx)" | depth 188 m
GGAGGAATGTTTGACAGATTAGTAGAAAATGGTTTTGACGAAACACATGAAGCTATTTTAGTTCATATCAAGGGACAGCCAGCAAGATCAACTAGAAGATTTTTACAAAGAATGCATCATGCGTCAGACCTTCCTCTTTTGCTGTTTACAGATGCAGATCCGTGGTCTTATAGAATATATAGTTCAGTAGCATATGGCGCAATCAAAACAGCTCACATTTCTCATATTTTAGCAACACCTACTGCAAGATATTTAGGAGTCACGCCTTCAGATATAATTAATTATGAATTGCCTGCAGACGATCTTACAGATAGAGATAAAAGTGCATTAAAATCGATTTTAACCGATCCAAGATTTAAGAGTAAATATTGGCGTAGTGAAATTGAATTACAATTAGAAATTAATAAGAAATCAGAACAGCAGGCTTTAGCTAAATATGGGCTTGATTTCGTTACGAATACTTATTTGCCAGAAAAATTGAAGGAAATGAATATAATTTCTTAATCTGCATACTTATCAGCACCTTGAAAGTGCAACGACACATATTCTTCATCTCCTACAACCCAACTATCATGCGGTTGAGGACCTATGTAAAACAAATCTCCAGGTTTCATGGTGTGAATTTCCCCATCTTTGAATGCGCAAGTAGCTTGTCCTGAAATGACCATTCCAAGGTGTTCTATTTCACAAAAGTCAGTACCAGATAGGGGAGAAACATCAACAGACCATTTCCATCCAGGTTGGTAAGTCGCACGTCCAATAGTCATTTCATCAAATTTAATAATTTCAAATTTACCTTTTTCAAATTTTCTTATTTCGTCAGGTTTTTCAAATCGCTTTAGGATAATCTCGTTCATAATACTCATACAAGCGCATTAGTCATAAGGCCTTTGACTTCTTCAATATGAGCATCAATGCTTTCTTTACTCCAATGTTCGGTTTTTATTGGATCTAAAATATCAACTTGAACTTCTCCAGGATAAAACTCCATAGTTTTTGCAGGCCATCTTTTGTGAGCATTATGCAAAATAACTGGAACTATGGGCAACCCAGTAGCAATAGCTAAATGTGCAAAGCCTTTTTTGAAAGGTAATAATTCCCCATCTAAACTCCTTGTACCTTCGGGCCAAATCCAAATACTAAGATTATTTTTCTTAACAAAAGAAGATAAATTATTCATTGAGGAAATTGCCTTTTCACGGTTGCTTCTATCAATTAATAAGTGGCCAGAAAGCCAATATACTAATCCAAAAAAAGGAATCTTTATTATTTCTTTTTTCCCAACACCACACCCTCCATAAGGGCAGAGAGCCATCCCAACAAAAATATCTAACGCAGAAGCATGATTCATTACATAAATCGCAGGTTTAGTTTCAGATATTCTGTGATAATTGGAATATTTTATTTTTGTACCTGTTATTCTTGTAATAAAAGGCCCTATCATTTTTCCAGTAAAATTTCCTAATTTAATTCTCAAATTACGAAATGGTAAACATACAATCATCAAAGATATCGAGATTAGAGACCAAAATGAAATCCAAAGAGATCCAATAATAAATCGTAAGGTTAGTGAAATTATATTTACTTTTTTAGCACCCATAGAGCACTAGTCATAAGTTTCTAAAATACTTTCAAATTCCTGTGCGATGCGAATATCATTGTCCGTAATTCCGCCCTTATCATGAGTAGTAGTAGCAACAATAACACGATTATATTCACAAACAGTCATATCTGGATGATGATTTATTTTTTCAGCAACTTCAGCCAATTTATTGATAAATCCTACAGCTTCTTTAAAATCCTTGAATGTAGTTTCTCGCACTAACATTTTATCTTCAGAATCATAATCCCAAGGACCAATCATTCTGGTTCGACTTGCAATTTCGTCATCTTTCAGTAAGCCCATTATCCATGGGACGAAATCAACACTATTTATCTGTAACTCAACAACACATTTTAATTACCCTTCAAAGTGCGAAGATTTAGAAATGGCCACAATAGAAGAAAAACCAGGGACAGTTTCTTGGATTTTAGGCAATCTGCCTTTTGTTGCAATTATAGAGGGAGGATTTCTTATTTTATTCGGTATAGTAGCCTATATTTATTCAGGACAGGCATCGATTACAGCTTTGATTCCTTCTATCTTTGGTTTAGGAATTTTGTTTCCAGGATATGTGGCTTACAACAGCCCAGATATGGCAAAACACGCAATGCATGTTACTGCAGTACTTGCTTTACTCGGAGTATTAGGTAGTTTAGACTCAATTTTAGGATTTTTAGATGGAGAATATAGTCTCGCAAATATTTCCAAAGGAGTATTATTGATAATTTGTGGAGAATATCTGTATTTTTGTATATTGTCTTTTAGGGCAGCAAGAATAAAAAGAGAGCAAGAAGCACTACAACAACAATGAATAAATTACAAAGAAATCAGTACGCCGTTGGCATGTTTATTGCAATCATTCTAGCAATTACTTATGTTCCTCAAGTTAATTCAATTTGGGAAGAATATTTCGTAAATCCAATTCAATCAGACGCTTGTGAAGTAGGAGATTCGGACTGCGATAAATCAGGAGCAAAATATAATATTTACAATACAATTGCATATGGTTTTTGCTTCTTTCTATTTTTTACAATAATAAATGAATTATTAGAATATGGGGGAATAGTTATAGATGATAAATTTGTATTTAATTCAATACCTTTATTAATTTTAGGAGGCGTAGTTAGAGTTCTTGAAGATGCAGATGCATTTGAACCTCCAATTCAATACATCATGATTTCTCCATTAATTTATGGAACAATAACTGCAATTGCTTTATTTTTCATAGCCTTGGGAGTTTGGTTATCTAAAAGTGAACTATCATCTAAAGAGAAAGCAATAGGTTTGATCGCTTTTGCAATAGGAAGTTATGGTCTTTGGTGGTATTTTGCTCCAGGAGAATGGATACATCCCTCTTCTTGGAGTTTGATTGTATTATCTGCAGTAGCTCTTATTGCAGAATTTTTACGTAGTAAGCCATTAAAAGATCCGATAATGTTTTTTGGAATATCGAGTACTTTACTAGTAATATTAGCATATCTTAATCTTGCTCAAAATGAATTGGTCAATCCAGAGATGCTTTGGGATACTGTAATAATTGCAGGTATTTTAACAATTTCAATATGGTTTTTAAGTTGGTTTATTTCTAATTACGGGATTCCAAATGTTATGTTTGTAATGTTATTTATTTTATTTTCATTTAATTTATATTTAGTAAAAGAGGTAGATAATAGTTCCGAAATTATAATGCTAATGAGCTTAGGAATACTTATTTCTTTAATGGGAAGTTTTGCCTTTCATCATACTAAATGGATGCCAGCTGCACATATGTTAAATCCATTATATTTGACACTTTATTTTGGGCACTTTATCGACGGTTCGGCAACATTTTTAGGAATTGATAAATATGGATATGTCGAAAAGCACGTATTGCCTACTTGGTTCATAGAAACTTTTGGTACAGCCATAGTTATGCTACCTCTGAAATTTTTAGTAGTAACTGGGGTGATAATCGCCTTAGAGAATGAAGAACATAAGGAAGATCAAAAACAAATGATTAGTTTGTTAATTTTGTTCTTATTAGCTTTAGGTTTAGGTCCAGGTACTAGAGATATTTTGCGAATAATGTTTGGCACATAAGACATACTATTCTAGTTAGGAAACCTTAAAGTACTCTCACGAGTGATTCACAAGTATGCAGATGTTAAGAAAGAGCCTCATTGCAATGGCTTTTTTCAGTATTTTACTTTTAGCACAACCAAGTGAAGCTGAAACATCTGAAGATTTTAATGATTTAAATTTATTTTTTTATGGTGATTTAGATAATGGAAATGGAAATGTTTCGACATTAGCGCCAGTTTCAGAAACAGATACACAAAGTGACTGTCCACAGGAATCGAATAGGCTTTCATGGCCTGGACAAGATAGACAATGGACTAGTGTTGGAAGTTGGATAGTAGATTTAGATACTCCGGGATCAATTGCTTCTGGAGAACATATGTTCACAATTTGGGCAAATTCAACTCAAGGAACAGTTGAAGATGTTCAGTTTAGAATTTCAGTAACAATAGGCGGAGGAACTGCAGATGGGCAAGCAACTTCTCAATCAAAGACGATTACAGATTCATCTGAGGAAGCAACTAAATTTGAAATATCATTTGAGTTAACAAATGAGTCTTTTAATCAGAATGATCAATTAGAGGTAGAAATAGAATATTCAGGAGGAGACCCTGGTCAAAATCCAGTAACGGGCGGCCAGTCAACAGAGCAAATTGTAATTTTAACTTCTAGTATTGAACATCCTGCAGGAATTACAGGGGCAATAATCAATCATTTTCAAGCAGATTTTCCAATAATTAGTATAGAAGACTCTGCAGAAAGAGTAGCAGTATCAGTTACAGTTTGGAGTGCTTTTGGAACATCAGATATTAACCCTAATGAATGGACTTTAGGAGTTGTTGGAGCGTCTTCAGGAAATCAAGGTTATACTGCAGATTTCAGTAGTAAATCAATGCAAAATGGTTCTTACAAAGCTTCTTTCTATTGGTATTACAATGATGCTCAGGCAATAAGTGACACATATTCGTTTTATATTCAAGCCAAAGATATTCAAGATAATCACTGGAAAGTATTTTCTAATCAAGAATTATATCTTGTGATACATGGTTATGAAATAGATAATGTAATATCTCCAGGCAATATTCAGATTAATAATCAAACAGGAATTTCTAAGGTAAAAGCAGGTAATTCATTTACTATTGATATTACAGTTTCAGCAGAAGGAGACCCTTTAGTTGCCTATAACCCGATTCCAGTTACAATAATTTGGGTTTCTGGAGGAAATGAAATAGTATTGTATGAAACTGCAGTATTTGCAACACCAGGAGCATCAGCATCAACATCTTTCAGATATACGTTCGATAGTAATGGAGAATATCTAATCAAAGTAATAATTGATAGAAATAATGTAGTTGTAGAATCAAATGAAAATAATAATGTAGCCGAATTTATTCTTGTAGTTGCAGAACCAGAAAAAGAAGACTTTGTACAATCTTTAATTGATGAAGTCACTGAAGGCGGAACAGTAACGCTACTCGCCCTTGTTTCAGTTACTTCAATAGTTCTAGCAGGTTATTTTGCAACTAGAGGTAAGGAAGAGCTAGATTTTGATTGGGAGGAAGATGATGACTTCTGAAATGGAGATTAGAGGCTATAAGCCAGCAGACGAAACATTTTATGATTACAAAGATGAGGAAGAAACCCCAAGAGGCACACATCATACTAAAGAAGATGATGAAGACATCAATAATTCAACGATTGGACGATACGCATCTGGAGAAGATTTCAAACATTGGCCATTCAAAGTAGGGAATGCAATGACTAGTAACGTTCCAGAAGATGTTCAACACAATGTCAACGATGGCGGAAGTTCAGGATATTCTTCCATGGGTCATTTTATGGAAGAAGATGGCGCTAAAGAACAGGCCTGGGTAGATCGTGAAAATGATAGTATTATTTCTCTTGCAATTAATAATTGGTTCGGTTTGAAGGGCTATATTTTATCCTTTTTTCCAAAGAAGGAATCTTAACCTTTTTCAGCCATTCAAATTCAGTAGTATCTTCCCATTGCGGTTCTAATGATGCTAAAAAATTTTCTAGTTCTCTAGCCATCTCGAATCCCGTCTTCAGTAATAGACACCAAAGCTTCATTTTCAGGTAAATGTGGAGAGTCTACCAAGCGACAAACACGTTTTCCAGCTTTACCTCTTCTTAAATATATTCTAAATTTGGAAGTGTGCCCTACAATATTTCCTCCAATAGGTTTTGTAGGGTCTCCAAAGAATGCAGCAGGATTTGATGAAACTTGGTTTGTAACAACAACAGCAGCATTATTCAGATCTCCAAATCTAGCTAATTCAGTCATGTGAGCATTAATCTTTCCTTGTCTATCTGCAAGAGTCCCTCTTCCGATATATTCAGCACGGAATGCACCAGTTAAGGAATCAACAGCTAACATTTTGATAGGGCGTTCTTTTGCTATCTCATTAACTTTTTCTACCATTAACATTTGTTGATGAGAATTATACGCTCTTCCTACATGTATTTTACTCAAAACTTCATCGGGATCTAAATCAAGAGCTTTAGCCATTGATATAATTCTTTCAGGTCTGAACGTATTCTCAGTATCAATAATAGCAACATCTCCTCCAAGTCCTCCTTGTTCAATTGGAAGTTGAGCATTTACAGCTAATTGAAGAACAAATTGAGTTTTACCAGAACCATATTGACCATAGAATTCAGTAATAGATTGAGTTTCCACGCCCCCTCCTAACAATTCATTAAATGCTTCAGCTCCTGTTGTAAGCTTCCCAACAGTAGCTCTTTTTTCCATTAATTCAGTTCCAGTCAGAAATGAACCAATATTGGCAGCTTTTCTGGCTTCCATTATGAATTTAGAACATGATTCTTTTCCAATTCCTGTGGCGTCCGAGAGGGTGCCAGGTGCTTGCGTTCCTATTGCCTCAAGAGTATCGTAACCCGCTTCTTTTAATTTTTCTGCGATTGCAGGTCCCACTCCAGGCAAATCTTCTACAACTTTTACTTTTGCTTCGCTCATTTATGCCTCCTTGTAATGATTAAATCGAGGTTGGAAAATCAAACCTTGATCTGTCAAAGAATCTAATATTTCATCAAGCATAGGTCCATCTATTCCCTCTAATGAAACAGCTATACCCAAATCATCGTAATATATTCCGTCGCCTTCGTCTAATTTTTTAATTGTTTCTAATATTTTATTTTCATTATCAGAAGATTCTAATGTAGGTTGTTCTTCTTTCTCAACAACCTCTTCCTTAGATTCTTCTTCAACAGGAACCTCTTCAGTTTCTTCTATATTCTCACTTGCTTCTTCTTCATTTACAGAAGTAGTATTTGCAGGTTCAAATTCACCAGTAAAATTAGTAGTTTCAGCAGAATTTGTTTCTCCGTTAGCTAATTTTGTTAAACAATCGTATAATAGTGCACTGTAATTTTCAACAGCAACAGTAGGATAGAAATCTTTAGCTAATTTCATCCCATCTTTTTCACGAATAGTTAAATTCATTTTATTATATTGATCATCATCAGTACCATATGCTTTTGTTGCATTAATACGTTTGATTAGTTCTTCACAGGCCTTTATTGCCCAATGATTAATTTCATTCATAGGAACTGCCCTTACGCTTTCAGGTTGAACACTAACATAGGTCCTTTCACTATCTTCAGGCGTTCTTGCCCTAACTTTCCCAACACAAAGGATAGGAACTCCATTTTCTAGTTTAGATAATGCAGCTGCCCCCTCAGGGTTGTATTGTCCTGCTTGCAGATAGTAAAAATCTCCGTTTGGATCTATAACTCTTGCAGTATAGAACGGGTCGCTTTCTGAACCTCTGTTTTCTAATTGATCTAAAACTCCTCCAATTAGGACGCGAGATAATTTTCCACCAATTTCTGAAATTAGATAGGTAGGCGAGTATTCTCTGTCTTCTACATGTTTTTCTATTGCGCCATTTAATTCTTTAGCTAAGACAAGTACGCCAGGTTCTCTTCTTTGCGCCATTTAGCCCTCCAATGCAGCGAGAAATTGCCGAGCTGCGTTTGGCACATCGATTTCACTAGCAGCTTCACAAGATTTAGCAAAAAAGGATAAACCATATTCATCAGATCGTGCAAAACCTCTTAATTTCAATGGTTTTAGTAAGAGAGCATCTTCCATTTCTTCAACTAAAGCTTCAGGTCCAAAATTTTCTTTTACAAATTCCAAACATGAATTTAAATCTCTTCCAATTAATTTTTCAGTAATTTCTCTATTCAAATATGCAGTACATGATCCACTTCCATCGTCAAAAATCATTTTCACCCTTAAATCAGGTTCAGCATTTTTCCGATCATCACCATTTCGAATTAATCTTTTAGTTTCTTTATCTCTAAAAATAAGTCCACTTCCTTCTCTAATATTGAAGACATGCCCTTCGATAACTGCATCTGAAGCTCCATTACGTTCATCTAATTGTGCTAAAGTGTAGTTCATTCCAGCTTCATAATCTGAAAGTGAAGGAAGATCATCTTCTTCAAGCTCTGTAAATTTTGAATACTCTCCAAATTGTAAATCAGGTCCATTAAATTCTTTAACGTATGCGTTTTCTACTAAGTAAGCTTTTCCAGATACGATGTTGTGGTCTTCCCAAGAAGTAAATCGACAAGTTCCACTTTGATCGCCTATGTTTCCGCCATAAATTGTTTTTTCTTCACCTTTTATAGTTATTTTACGAGGTTCAACATCTATGACACGCAATTTAACAGATACATTCCTCATTCCAGGCTTGAGGTTAACTACTTCAGATTTCTGTCCAGCTTGATTATTGTTATTTTTAACAATTCCCAAATCAAGTTCTTGTAAATCCTTATCCTCAATTGCTTTTATGATTGCGCGATCTCCGATATTTACAGTAATAATATCATTCCAACTTTTAGTGTATGCGTTTGATATTTCAACAACATCATTTGGTTGAAATTTAAATTCGTCATTCCAAAAAGTATATCTTAGTTTACTACTAGAATCTCCGACTTCACCTTCGTAAATCGTCTTTTTAGATCCTTCTTTAGTATTGATTTCTTTTTTGTATACAGACACAATCTTAGCTTTGAAACTTACACTATTTTCTCCAGGTCCGACTTGAGCTAGTAGTTTTTCTCCTCCAACACTCAATTCATTTGGATTTCCATAATGTTTTCTTACTATAGATTCTTTTGCTGTAGCTAAATCAATTCCGTATTCATCTACATATCTTTTTAGTTCGTTTGCAATTACATTGCGTTCTAGCTTATCTCCGATAGCTTTTACGATATCGTCGATGTGTTTCTCAAAATTAGGTTCGTTTTCTTGCATTAGAGCATCTCCTTGTTTTTTAGATTCGGACTCCACCCAAATCTATCCATTACTACCAGTCAGGGTATATATACTTTTGGGTTTTACTCCTTTATACCCTAAATGCCTATAAGGTTGTAATGGGGTTTTACCTATCTCAGGGAAGTATTATAATCGGCCCCCTCGTCGCAAAAATAGGTTGATAACTTGAAAGTAGATGAATTAACACCAAGAACAGGCCGAGTAAACATGCCTGTTAAGGTAATAAGTTTGGATGAACCACGTTCCATGGATAATGGTACAATGGTTTGTGAAGGTTTAGTTGGAGATGAAACAGGTACAGTGATAATGAGTTTCTGGAACGATGAAATAGAAGTAGCTCAAAATGACGTAGTTTTGGATTTGAAAGACGCTAGGGCCAATTTAGTAAGAGGTCACATGCGCTTAAGCTTAGGAAAGAAAGGAAGTATGAAAGAATCAAATACTACTTTAGATAACATAAAGCAATCAGTAAATCTCTCAGATTTAGAATATGAAATGCCTCGTATGGGTGGAAGAGGAGGCCCAAGAGGTGGAGGCCGCAAACCTTCAGGACGTTGGGGAGATTTAATGAAACTCAAAAGAGAAACAGGTAACAAGAAATTCTTCAATAGAGATGAAATGACAGAAGATCAAATAGTCGCAGCCATTAAGGAAATGGGAGGCGAGTAACTCTGGCAAGAAGAGGGAGGCATAGGCGCAGAGGTCCAAGTAAAGCGCAACCTCCAGTAAGAAAAGATAAAAAAGTTCAAAAAAGGAATAAGCCTAAGGCAATGTTGGACGAAGGTCGTCGAACAGAAATGATTTATTTTTTAAAAGAAGTAGTTTCAGATGCAGGAGTATCTGATAAATTAGCAGAACCATTTATGGCGTCATTAGCAGCCAAAGGTTCAAGAGAATCAGTAAACAGCGCAGTAGAATTTTTAGATTCAAAAATAGAAGAAGAATTTATTTCTGAAGATACGCGTGATCCAATCAAAAAAATAATGAGACGTTTTACTAAATATCGTTAAATGGGTACAATTCCTAGAAGAAGTAATTTAGGGCGGCATTGGAATTTAAAAGAAGACGTAATTTTTCTAAATCATGGTTCATTTGGAGCATGCCCAATTGAAGTTCTTGATTATCAAAATAAACTAAGAGATGAACTTGAAAGCGATCCAGTAAATTTTTTCGATGTTACTTCCAAGCAATTATGGGCTGATGCGATATCCGTATTTTCAAAGTTTATCAATGCAGATAAAGAAGGCTTAATTTTTGTTCCAAATGCAACATCAGGTGTCAATACAGTTTTACGTTCACTAGATTTGAAAGAAGGTGATGAGATACTTGCTTTAGATCATACTTACCAAGCTTGTTGGAATACAGTAGATTTTGTTACGGAAAGATCAGGTGCAAAGACAGTAATTGCAAAACTCCCATATCCTATTGAAAATTCAGAACAAGTAATTCAAACAATTTTGAGTTATACTACAAAAAGAACAAAACTAGCGTTGATTGATACAGTAACAAGCCCAACAGGAATTAGATTGCCGTTTGAAGAAATTGTGAAACAACTTCAATCTAAAGGAATAGATGTATTGTTAGATGCAGCACATGGACCCGGAATAGTTCCATTAGACCTAGAAAAGCTACAAGCAGCTTATGTTACAGGAAATGCACACAAATGGCTTTGCACTCCCAAAGGTGCAGCCTTTCTTCACCTTAGAGAAGATAAGAGAAATCAAATTCGTCCTCTTTCAATCAGTCATGGCGCATCAGTAGAGGGTAATACGGATGAAAAAATACGTTTAGAGTTTGATTGGACAGGCACTCAAGACATAACTCCATGGTTATGTATTCCTAAAAGTATAGAATTCATTAGTAGTCTGTTAGAAGGTGAATGGTCACAAATTATGAAGCATAATACAGATTTAGCAATTAATGCACGAAATATTCTTCTTAATGCATTAGAGACTCCAAAATTATGTCCAGATTCAATGATAGTGGGTTTATCAGCTGTAGTTTTACCAGAATCAAATATACCTATAACCTCAGTTTTAGAACCAGACCCTCTTCATACATTGTTATATGAGAAATATAACATACAAGTACCTGTTTTTGGCTGGCCACACCATAATAGACGTTACCTTCGTACTGCCTCTTATCTTTACAATTCTCTTGAAGAATATGAATATTTAGCAGAAGTATTGAAAAAAGAAATTTGACCGGACATTTTTAAAACAGGCAAATCTGCACTAAATTCCTATGAATTCGGATGACGATAATTTTGAGGATTTGCCAGAAGGTGAATTGGATGAAGAAGAATTATCGGAAGAAGAAGAATCTGAAGAGGAAGAAATTGATCCAGATGCCCCCCTCCGTCAACCCATTGTTGCAGTTTTAGGGCATGTAGATCATGGAAAAACTTCTCTTCTTGATTATGTAAGAGGAACCACAGTTGTCAAAAGAGAAGCCGGAGCAATAACTCAACATATAGGCGCTACAGAAGTGCCATATGAAACAGTTTCAAAGATATGTGGCCCTTTATTGAAAGAAGGAACAACAAATTTGCCCGGTTTACTATTCATAGACACACCAGGCCACCATTCATTTTCAACGTTAAGATCCAGAGGAGGCGCATTAGCAGACATTGCAGTATTGGTAGTTGATATCACTGAAGGATTTAAACCTCAAACTATAGAATCAATTAATATTTTGAAACAGCACAAAACACCATTTATTTTAGCATTAAATAAAGTAGACAAATTGCCTGGATGGAGAACACACACAGGGTCATTTCTCGCTAACAAAGCAAATCAGAGCCAAACAGTACAACAAACATTTCAAACCAGAATGTATGAAATAATAGGAGAACTTGGAAATCATGGTTTTGATTCAGCATTGTTTACAGATATTCAAGATTTCCAGAAAACTATAGCCTTAATTCCAACTTCAGTAAAAGATACAGGAGAAGGCGTTCCCGAATTATTTATGATTTTAATGGGATTGGCTCAGAAATATCTTAGAGGCAGATTATTATTAGATGAGGGCTCCTCAGAAGGTACAGTTCTCGAAATTAAAGAAGAAAAAGGCCTTGGAAAAACCTTAGGTGTAATTATCTATAATGGAATATTAAAATCTAGTGATACTTTGATTATTGGTGCACAACCAGAACCAATAGTAACAAGAGTTAGATCTTTGTTAAGGCCAAAACCATTAGATGAAATTCGAGACCCTCGCCAACAATTTGATTCAGTAAAAATAATAGGTGCGGCAGCAGGTTTGAAAGTTGTAGCTCCAGATATAGAAGGAGTTGTTGCAGGAGCACCATTCTACAGCGCTTCTTCAGAAGATGAAATTGATGCAGCTTTAGATAGGCTTACGGATTCAATGAAGTCAAATGTAAAATGCACCGATGAAGGAGTAGTTATTCGTGCAGATGCTATAGGTTCACTAGAAGCCTTAGCTTACGAATTATCTGCTGTAAACATCCCTATTGTTAAAGCAGTAGTAGGTGACGTATCTAGAAGAGATGTAGTTACTGCAGACCCTTCAGATGAAGAATATAGAGCTATTCTGGCATTTAATGTAAAAGTACATCCAGATGCTAAGAAAGAGCTTCATGAAACAGGCGTCAAAATTTTTGAATCAGATATAGTTTACAGATTATTAGAAGATTATCAAGAATGGAAAGATAAAATAAAAGATAAACAGGCACAACATCTTAGAGAAGACTTTTCTCATCCAGGGAAGTTTGAAATTTTAGAAGGCCATACATTTAGAACTCGCGATCCAGCAGTCGTTGGAGTAAGAGTACTTGGTGGACGTATTGCACTTAATCAAGCTGTACTCAGAAATGATAATTCAGTAGTTGGTCACATTCGTTCACTAAGGTCTGGAGAACAAGTTTTGAAAGAAGCTTTGCAGGGAGATGAAGTAGCCATAGCAATAAGTGAAGCTACAGTCGGCCGTCAAATATCAGAAGGCGATGTTCTCTATATTGAGATGGATGAACGTGCAATTTTGACTATAAGAGAAGCAGGAGTAAAGCTAGACCCTATAGAAGAAGACATAATTACGGAAATGCAGAAAATCAAGAAAAAGGATCAACCTTTTTGGGCAAGATAGTTGCTTATTTTGAAGAATTAAACCAAGGAACCAATATAGAAGTATTAGATTTGTATTGAATATAATCTGGATCCTCTCCATATTTTTTGTCAGCCGAGGCTTCCAGGAAAGGCAATCCACTTACAAATATCAATAAGAAAGCAGTCCAAAGAGGCCCTATAATAGTCCACAATGGAGCACCATAAGTATAGCAAAAGATAAAGATACCAAACCACAGAACAATATTTCCAAAGTAGTTAGGATGTCTACTATATTTCCAGAGGCCAGTGTTACACCATTTTTCCCCATGTAATTTATGATTAAATTTCGTATAATCAGACCAGGATTCTATAATGAATCCAATTCCAAACATTGTAATTCCTATGATCCCAATTGTATTTAGTTCAGTTGGCGAATCTAAACTATTGAAATAAATTACAGGCAAGGAGGTCAAAAACACCCATAAAATTTGATAAACCCAGAATCCGAAGAAACTCCAGAATTTAGATCTGAGTTCATCAAAACGATTATCTTCTCCCCAAACCATAATTCTGTAAGTTAGATATATTCCTAATCTTAAAGACCACAATGCAAGCATAAGTGATGCTAGTATTTTTGGGAATGAAAAATCTTCACCCAACCAAAGTGTAAAGATGGCTAAAACTAGAAAATTAGAAGTACCGGCAAAATCTGTAACTTTGTCAATCTGCAGCTTGTAAGCTATAGCAAAAAAGCTTAATTGCATACAAACTGTGATTAACAGTGAAACCAGAATAAAATGTTCGTCGTTTTCTATAAGATTAACCATCTCGAGGTTTGGCCTCGTTCACCTTTAATTCGCGACCTTCGGCTTCATGTCCGTTTAAGGCCTCTATTGCAGCTGCAGCATCATCAGAACTTGCCATTTCGACAAATCCAAAGCCGCGGCTTCTACCGCTCATGCGATCTACGATAACTTTTGCGTCAGATACTTCTCCGTGCTCTTCAAAAAGCTCTCTTAGTGTGTCGTCTTTGAAAGACCATGGCAAGTTTCCTACATAGATATTATTACTCATTTCTTAAATCCTGTCTTGTTGTACCAAGACGACCTTCCAGAAAGAGCTCCATTTAAGGATTATCGCTTAAAATTCGTTGCCTAATTCTCTTCTAGTTTGACCTGGATCAATGAATGGTAAAACAAAAGCAATAAGCAGCTGACATGTTCCCCCAATCATAATTGTAGTCGTATATGTGAAATTTTCTTCAAAATATCCGGCCATTTTAAGTCCAAATAGTGCACCAAAATTCAAAAGAGCCATATACAAAGTAAATTGTGTAGCTCCAACTTTTGGCCACGTTACATTCATGAATAGAGAGATTAACGAAATTCCCATTGCCGCTCCAAAGAAAGGATAGATAATAATCAACCAAGTCATAACAGTTCTATTTTCCCATAAGTCTTCAGCTAGAGCAATAGTAAATATTGACAATCCTGTCAAAATAGCAAATAAACTAGCAATACGTCGAGCTCCAAATTTATCAGCAATAATTCCTCCTCCTATCGTTCCAAGTATTCCTGCAATTACAGCAGAACCTCCAGTTACAGCGACATATTCAGCATCAGTCCAACCTAATTGTTGTATAAAAAGAACATTTAGAACAGGAATCAAAAATTCCCAGAAGTAGGTAAGCATAGCTAAAAGCATTCCAATTAATGGAGCCCTGAGAGTTAGAGCTTTGACAATATCGCTCTTTTCTGGAGATAAGTCGAATGCTTGTTGTCCAACAGTATTATTTCTCAATAGAATAAAGTAAGCAATGCCTGCAAACAGTGTAAAAATATGACACCAAATCTTTCCTATTGAAGCCTCTAGAAAATCTCCGATAGTTAATAGTAAGAACAAATCAAGCGCAATTAAGAGTCCAAGATCTACACCTAAAGATTGAGCAGTATGAGTGCCCATGTCCCAGTTAGTTTCTTCGGCTTCTACAGCTTTCTTAGTAGCCTTAGTTGGGCTTGGTTCTTCAGCAGCTTTCACAACAGCCTTTCCTTCAGTCCATGGGAATAGCTTTTCTCCAGGTCTTTCTCTGATAAAGGCAGGTAAACACATAATCAATAATAGCATAGGAACTGTCAAGAACAATCCTCCGGCAATGCCTAGAGATCCAATAAAGTAACCAATACCAGCACCGCCTACCATTGTACCAAAACGTTTAGCTCCAAACATGAAACCGTTAATTTTACCAAATTCTTCTGGACTTAAAACATCTACAGCTAAACCATCCACAGCAACATCTTGCAATGAAGCAAAGCAGTTATGGAAGAAAAGCAATCCGGTTAGAAGTGCAATTTTACTTTCAATTCCAGGCACTAATGCAATAATTACAACAGTGAGTACCATTCCTGTTTGAGCCCCTAGAATCCAAGGTCTACGGCGCCCCATAGGTAAATAGTGATAATTATCAACGAAAGGCCCCCATAGGAATTTGAAAACCCAAGGCAAATAAACCCAAAATAGCATATTTCCAATTTCGGCAGCAGTAAAACCTTGTTGTGCCAAATAAGCAATTAAAGTATAAGAAATAAAACCAGACGGGATTCCTTGAGCAACATAGAGTGAACAGAGAGTTAGAGCTTTCGCACTCAATGCTCCATAGGTGGTAGTCATCAAATTAGTTTGACCAGCTATATCAGCCTCATCTTCCCAAACAAAATCATCGCCTCCTGATTCTTCAACTTCTAAATTACTTTCAGATCTTCTTTTTTGTGTAAAAATGTATCCAGTTGCAGCCATAGAAAGAAGAATGATAGGTAAGAAAATCATTCCTGAAACGTCAGTTAAACCTTCTAACAAGACATTTGAAGGCCGATTCTCATTTAGATAAACTACAGAAAAGCTGCTTACCGCAGACATAGACTCTCCTCCTTCTAATACCAGTCTTGCAGACAAAGTGATAGTCTGGTTATTTTCAACAATTAAATCAGAAGGCATAGCCAATTCCCATGTTGCCCAATTCCCTTGAGTAGAGGTATCAGTTGCAGAGTACCATTCACTTGCACCAAATTTAATTTGAATTCCCCCACCATTTGTTGGTTTGTTAGCAGTAACAGCAGTTCCTTTTAGAATATCATTTTTGTAGAGGTTTGGTTTAACTGGAACCATAGTTCCATTGATATCCTCCATATCGTATTCTAAACTCCAATTTACAGAGACATCAGGGTCAATTTTTCCTGCGATTTCAACAAAAACTAAAGGATCAGCTTGTCCATAACCATATTCATTGTCTGGCCTACTTTCCAAAATTGAACAATTATTAGATGCGGCGTCAGGATCATCATTCAAAACTTCCCTTTCAATAGAGTATCCCGCCAC
>CESD01052663.1_pt1 | contig 16385 bp, 16 predicted proteins | sample 531191 | NCBI WGS metagenome assembly CESD01 (sample SAMEA2622021, study PRJEB7988) | marine metagenome | biome: marine biome (ENVO:00000447); feature: deep chlorophyll maximum layer (ENVO:xxxxxxxx); material: "saline water (ENVO:00002010), including plankton (ENVO:xxxxxxxx)" | depth 188 m
CAGTCGTTGTTATCGAGCATAATTTAGATGTAATTAAATGTGCTGATTGGATAATTGATTTAGGTCCAGAAGGTGGCGAAGAAGGTGGAAATGTTCTTTTTTCTGGAACGCCAGAAAATTTATCAAATTTTAAAAAATCATATACAGGAAAATTTTTAAAATCCACATTATAAATGATTATATTGTGAAATAAATGAAGCCTATAAAAGAACTAGAACAATATTTTCCCTATTGGGAGATTACAAAAGACTTAATTGATCAATGTATTGATATAATGCTTAATCATAGACAGTCTGGGCATCCTGGTGGATCAAGATCAAAAGTTCATGCAATGGTTACAACCCTATTATCAGGTGCAATGAGATGGGATATAAGAGATTCTGGAAAACGATTTGCAGATAGATATGTATTGGTAGCTGGGCATACCAATCCCGTAGTATATGCAACACTAGCTGTTTTGAATGAGGCCCTTCGAATTAGATTTAAGCAAACAGGTGATAAAAAATATAAACATTTTTTAGGTGATAAATTTCAATTAGTATGGGAAGACCTACTTTTTTTAAGAAGGAATGGTGGTTTACCAGGTCATGCTGAAATGGAAGGTAAAACATTATTCTTTAAGTTTAATACTGGTCCTAGTGGCCATGGGTCACCTGCAGCAGCAGGCGAGGCTTTAGCTTTTAAAATTGCGAAAACCCCAGAAGTAAAAGTTTTTGCCTTTGAAGGAGAAGGTGGGTTAACTACAGGTGCTTCGCATGAAACGATGAATTCAGCCTGGGGACTTGGTTTAGGTAATCTAATTTATTTTTTAGATTGGAATGATTTTGGTATTGATCCTCGCCCATTTAGTTCAATAGTGTATGGTACACCAGAAGATTGGTTTGGTTCACACGGTTGGCATGTAGAAGGAACGATGGATGGTGAAAATTGGGGAGAGTTAACGAAATCTTATTATAAACTATTAATTGAAAATGCAGACCCTAAAATACCAAAGGTTATATATGGACGAACGACAAAAGGACGCGGTTATCATAAGATAGATTATGCAAGTCATGGAGCTGCCCATAAAAGGAATTCAGAATTATTTTGGAAAACAAAACAAGATTTTGCCGATAAATATGATGTAGATTTTTTGAATTTTGGATCCGAAGAAGCAAATACTAAAGAAGGGCAAGAAGATCAAGCCAGATCTTATTTTGAATCTATATTTTCAGTATTGAAATCAAATCAGAGTCTAGTTGAATATTTGTCAGATACTTTAGTTTCAACAGGTGATTCAGTCCCTGAGCAAATTCCTAATTGTAAAATCACTATTAATAATCCTACAAAAGATAAAAATCTATTTAATATTAAATCTCTTCCTAAAGATCTATTTGTAAAACCTGGAGAAAAAGCACCAAACCGTGTTGGGTTTTCTAAATATGCTAGTTATATAAATACATACTCTATAAAAAAATATGGACGACCTCTGGTAATTGCAATGAGTGCCGATTTAGCTGATTCTACAAATGTTTCAGGATTTGCTAAAGGATACAGCGGCGCTGATGACTTAGGATTTTTTAATAAAGATTCTAATACAGATAGTCCTCTCATGCCACAGGGAATTACGGAATTTACTAATGCTGGGATGCTGGCTGGATTAACAAGTGTTAACTTCAATGAAGACCCCTATGAGGAATTCAATGGATTTTATGGAGCAATGAGCACATATGGATCTTTTAGTTATTTGAAATATGGACCTATAAGATTATTTAGCCAATTAGCACAAGATTCAGATTTAAAAGTAGGAAAATTGATATGGATAGCAGGTCATTCTGGTCCTGAAACAGCTGAAGATAGTCGCACACATTTTGGTATATTTGCTCCAGGCGTTACACAATTATTTCCTCAAGGTCACATCATCAATCTTCATCCATGGGAACATAATGAAGTCGCACCCGCACTTGCGGCAGCTATGAATACAAATGTACCGATTATTGCAATTCATTTAACTAGACCCCCGGTTGAAATACCAGATAGGAATGAGTTAGGTATAGCCTCACATTTAGATGCATCTAAAGGAGCATATATTATAAAAAATTATGATTCTAATAAAAATAAGGATGGTGTAGTAATTATTAGAGGAACTAGTTCAATTAATTCATTAATTAAGATTTTGCCTCAGATTAAATCAGATGGTCCAAATGTTAAAATTATTGCCGCTATTTCATGGGAATTATTTAGACTTCAGCCACTAGAATATCAACAAAGAATTATTTCTGATATAGAATGGCCTGACTCAATGGTTATTACAAATGGAGCAATCAATCTTATGAAAAATTGGATTTCAAATCGTGTAGTCCAAGACTATTCTTTAAGTCCAGATTTTGACAATAGATGGAGAACTGGTGGATCAGTTGATGAAATTATAGCTGAATCGAAGCTTGATTCACAAAGTTTATTTGAAGGTATAAAGAGATTTGCAAATGAAAGAAATGACAGATTAAATAGACTGCATCAATCTATACCTAATATAAAATAGCAAAATTTGACGACCCCCCCTTCATTTTTGTACCTTCCAAACTCAAATAGGATGTTTTTTTTCTTATTTGATTAAATATATGACCGAAATCCATATAAACGACCCTCAACCATTTGAAGAAGATTTAATTGATGAAAAATCTTTAAGACCCAATAAAATAGAAGATTTCATTGGACAAAAAGATGTGATAGACAGTCTTAAGCTATATATCGAAGCAGCTAATAATAGAAATGAGTCGTTAGATCATGTACTTTTATTTGGGCCACCTGGTTTAGGTAAAACTACACTATCAAATATAATAGCAAAGGAATTGAGTGTTAGTATAAAACAATCTTCAGGCCCTGTAATTGACAGAGCAGGTGATTTGGCTGGTCTTCTAACAAACTTAAAAAGTAAAGATGTCTTTTTTATTGATGAGATTCATCGTCTAAATTCTGTAGTTGAAGAATATCTTTACTCTGCTATGGAAGATTATCGAATTGAAATTATGATTGATAAAGGACCAGGCGCTAGAAATGTACAGCTTAATATTGATCCTTTTACTTTGGTAGGAGCTACTACAAGGTTAGGAAACCTTACTTCTCCATTAAGAGATCGATTCGGAGTTGTGCTTAGATTAGATTATTATAATTCGAAAGATTTATTTAAAATACTTAATAGATCTGCGAAAATACTAGAAGTAGAAATTGATGATGAAGGAGGAATGGAGCTAGCAAAACGTTCGCGTGGCACACCAAGAATAGCTAATAGAATTTTGAAAAGAACTCGTGATTATGCACAAGTAAAAGCAGACGGTAAAATAAATAAATCAATTGCAAATGAATCACTTAAAGCTCTAGGTATAGATAAGTTTGGTTTGGATGGAATGGATAGGACTATTTTATCAACTTTGATTGAAAAATTTGAAGGTGGCCCTGTTGGAGTTAATTCCTTATCTGTTGCAGTTAGTGAAGATGCATCAACTATTGAAGATGTTTATGAACCATATTTAATAAAACAAGGTTTTATACAACGTACAAATCGCGGGCGCATTGCTCAAGAAAAAGCATATAAACTTTTTAACAAAACAATTACGAATAAACAACAAGGATTATTTAAATGATTGAAAAGAAAAAAAAATGGAAACTGGCAGATTTTGACTACCCATTACCTGAAAAATATATTGCTCAATATCCAGCTAAAAGAAGAGACTTGTCTAAATTAATGGTTATACATAAAGAAACTGGTGAAATTGAACATAAGATATTTTCAAACTTACCTGATTATTTAAGAAAAAATGATTTAGTGATAACAAATAATACAAAAGTTTTTCCTGCTAGACTTTATGCAAGTAAGGATCGTACTGAGGCTAAGGTTGAGGTTTTTTTACTTAGGGAATTGGAAAATGATCTATGGGAAGTAATGGTAAGGCCCGCAAGAAAAGTTCGTATTGGGAATAAACTTATGTTTACTAAAAATGTTTTTTGTGATGTAATTGATAATACTATCTCAGGAGGAAGAGTTGTCCGGTTTGAATATGAAGGTGAAGATATTTATAATGTTATTGATAGAGTAGGTATTTCTCCATTGCCGCCCTATATAAAGCGAGAATCTGATGCAAAAGATAAAATTCGATATCAAACAGTTTTTGCAGAAAAACGTGGTGCAGTAGCTGCTCCAACAGCTGGTTTGCATTTTACGGAGGGGCTCATTAAGAGAATTCATGATAAAGGGGCAAAAACAGCACATACCACTCTTCATATAGGATTAGGCACATTTCGGCCAGTGCAAGTTGAAGATTTGAATAGACATCAAATGGATTCTGAATATTTCGAAGTTTCACCTGAAACAGCATTATTAATAAATGAAACAAAGAAAAAAAGGAGATCAGTTTTTGCAGTAGGGACATCTTCTGTAAGGTCGCTTGAAACAGTTGCTGTATCTGGTTTTCAAGTTTCACCTAAAAGAGGGTGGACAGATAAATTTATTTACCCACCTTATGATTTTAAAATGGTAGATGGAATGATTACAAATTTTCATCAACCTAAAAGTACATTGTTGATGATGGTATCAGCATTTGCAGATAGAGATTTAATAATGAAGGCTTATCGAGAAGCAAAGAAAAATAATTATCGTTTTCTTAGTTATGGTGATGCGATGTTGATTACAAAATAATTTGAGATGATAGAATCAATATAACAGCCATAATCCCGAGTGCAGGTAGTGGTACGCGATTTGGTGGGAAAAAACAGACTAAAATTTTTGATAATCGCCCACTATTTTTAGTTACTATTAAACCTTTTTTAGAATCAGAATTAATAAACTCAATTATTATAGTTTTAATGGAAGAAGATTGTGATAGATATAGAAGTGAAATAGAATCTATTAATTCTTCTAAGCCTATAACAATTGTTGCAGGAGGGAAAACACGGCAAGAATCCGTATATAATGGTTTGATATCTGTAGATAAATCGTCTGAATTAATATGCATTCATGATGCAGTTCGACCATTTGTTAATAAAAAATTAATTCAAAAAACTATCGAAGCTATTGATAAGCATGATGGTGTTATTTTAGCATTGCCATCTACTGACACTATTAAAGAAGTTGTTGCTGACCAGATAATAAAAACTTTACCTAGAGAACAAATATGGAGGGCACAAACTCCTCAATTATTTTTTAAAGATCCGTTAATCGAAGGATTGGAATTAGCAATAAAAGAAAATATCCACGGAACTGATGAAGCATCACTATTAGAACGAATTGGCTATCAAATAGGTTTTGTTAAAGGCTCACCATTTAATATAAAAATTACTACAAAAGAAGATTGGACTTTTGCTGAATCAATATTTACTTTTTTAAACAATGATTAAATCAGGCATAGGTTATGATATCCATAAATTAGCCTTAGGTGAAAAGCTAATTATCGGTGGAGTAGATATAAAAAGTGATCTTGGGTCTATTGGTCACTCAGATGGAGACGTATTAATTCATGCCATTGTTGATTCTCTTTTAGGCGCATCTTCATTAGGAGATATTGGATTTTTTTTCCCAAGTGAAGATGAAAAATGGAAAGATAAAAATAGTTTATTTTTTCTGGAGTTTGTCTCTCAAAAACTTGAGTCTTCAGATTATAAAATAAACCATATTGATTCAATTATAGTACTTGAAAAGCCAAAATTATCAAACTATATCAATCAAATGAGAACTAATATTTCGAATAAACTCAATATAGATATATCTCAGATTTCTGTAAAAGCAACAACAGCAGATCATTTAGATTCTGTAGGAAGAAGTGAGTCCATAGCTGCTCATGCTATTTCAACTCTAGAAAATTGACTATGCGAACTGAGTGTCCTTCATTTAGTAAAGTAAATATTGGATTAAAAATTCTTGATAAAAGAAATGACGGCTATCATAATATAAATACGATATTCCAAGAATTAGAATTTGGAGATTATGTTACTATAGATGAGATTGCTAATGGATGCGAAGTAATATCAAATGTTACTTGGATTCCAAGTAATAAAAATAATATTTGTTATAAAGCATATTATGAATTGAGCAAAAAATTTCCAAATCTTAATGGAGTTAGAATAACAATTAAAAAAAATGTGCCCGTAGGATCTGGATTAGGGGGAGGCTCTGCCAATGCAGCTGCAGCTTTAAAAGGAATTTGTAAATTGTTTGATTTAGGATTATCAAAAAATGATCTTGAATCAATTGGAGTAAAAATTGGAGCAGACGTTCCTTTTTTTATTAGAGGTGGTGTTCAATTTGGAGAAGGCATTGGTGAAAAACTAACGAAAATAAAAAATCCAATCCCCGGGTTTTATTTACTAGTTATGCCAAATATTAAAATCAATACAAATTGGGCATATTCGCAGTTTAAAAATCAATTGAATTCTGATAAGAGTTTAACTAAGTTTCCACGCTTTTTGGTGCAGGATTTTTCCTCACCAAAGTTTTTTGAGAATGATTTTGAACGAATTGTGATTCCAGCATATCCAGAAATTGGCAAGATAAAGAAAAAAATCCTTAATTTTGGAGCTTCCTTTGCCAGCTTGTCGGGTAGTGGTTCGACTGTGTATGGAATTTTTAACGATGAAGCTTTTGCAAAAGATGCCGAGTTATTTTTTCGAAATTCTCATAACACCATCTTATCTAAGCCAAAACAATATTTTTGAATCATATAAGTTTTTAATCATTAACAATAAATGATTGGGGCGTCGTCTAATGGTAGGACACCGGGTTTTGGTCCCGGCGGTTGGGGTTCGAATCCCTACGCCCCAGCTACTATTAAAATAATTGAAAATTATGGATAAAGAGTTAAAAATATTTTCAGGTAGAAGTAACCCTGTATTAGCAAATAAAATTGCAAAATCTTTAGGAAAAGATCTCGGTGAGATTACAATTAAAACATTTGCAGATGGCGAATTGTGGATAAAGTTTGAAGAAAATATTCGCGGTACTGATGTTTTTATAATTCAGCCTACAAATAGTCCAGGAGATAATATTATAGAATTAGCTTTAATTATAGATGCAGCTGTTCGTGCATCTGCTAAAACTGTTACTGCTGTAATTCCATATTTTGGTTATGGTCGGCAAGATCGTAAAGATAATCCAAGGGTTCCTATTTCATCTAGAGTCATGGTTGATATGGTAACAGCAACGGGTGCCAATAGAATTATTACGATGGATTTGCACTCTACTCAAATTCAAGGATTTGCAACTATTCCATTTGATCACCTTTATAGTAGAATGGTATTATTAGATGCTATAAAATCACTTGGTTTCATACCTGAAAACTCTGTTGTTTTATCACCTGATGTTGGTTCAGCTAGAATGAGCCAAGCCTATGCTAAACGATTGGGAATGCATTTCGCATTAATTGATAAAAGACGCTATGCTCCAAATAAAGCTGAAATAGTTCATTTGATTGGTGAGTTAAATGGTAAGGATGTATTAATTATTGATGATATGATTGATACAGCTGGAACAACTGTTAATGCTGCAAATGCTGCTAAAGAAAATGGAGCCAACACTGTTACTGCTGTTGCTACGCATGCACTATTTTCTGGCCCAGCAATAGAAAGAATAAAAAATTCCGCTATTGGAAAAATTATTGTAACTGATACTTTATCAATATCTGAAGAAAAAAAATTAGATAATATGGAAATTGTAACCGTAGCAAATGTTTTTGGAGAAGCAATTGAGCGGGTATATGAAGGTAAATCAGTTAGTGCTTTATTTGAATTTTAATTAAAGGTAAATAAAATGGCATCTTATTTTAAGCTTAAACTAGACGATCGAAAACATATGGGGAGTAGCTCTGCTCGTTCATTGAGAAGAAATGGCAAAATTCCTGTAAACTATTATTATAAAGATCAGGCTAATCTCAATTTAGTAATTGATCAAAAAATCCTTAATAATGCTATTCAATCTGGTCAACATGTTTTTGAAATTTCAATAAACGATGAAACTATATATGCTATGATAAAAGATGCGCAGTATAATCCTGTAACAGAGAAGATTATCCATATTGATTTAATGAGAGTCCGGAGAACTGAAAAAATGACTTTTTCTCTTCCAATCATTTTAGAAGGCGTTGCTAAAGGTTCTGTAGAAGGTGGTATTGTAACTCAAGCTGCAAATACGATTGATATAGAATGTTTTCCTACAAATGTTCCAGAGAGCATAATCGTTGATATCTCTGAACTAGATTTAAATACTGTAATGACAGCAACAGAAATTGATTTGCCAGAAGATGTTTCGTTGATTTCTTCTGAACAGACTACAATTGCATCTTGTAACCCACCAAAAGTCGAAGCTGAACCAGAACCAGAGGAACTTGAAGGTGATGAAGAAGATATTGATGGAGAAGAAGGAGAAGCTCCAAAAGCAGAAGAAGGAGAAGCTCCAAAAGCAGAAGAAGGAGAAGCTCCAAAAGAAAATGAAACTGATAACAAAAATTAATTCTGGTTTTAAGGATATAATATGATTTCTTTTATTGGTTTAGGTAATCCTGGAGATAAATACCAAAATACAAAACATAACGCTGGGTTTTGGGTTTTGGATGAATTATCAAGAAGATGGAAAACTGTTTTTAAGCCAGGAGATGGGAAATATTTTTTTGTTGAAAATAAAACACAAAATATTCTATTAGTTAAACCATCAACCGGAATGAATGCAAGCGGAATAGCAGTAAGAGATATAATAAATAATTGGAAAATTAATTTATCTGATTTGTATATTATTTTTGATGATATTGATCTGCCCCTTGGAAAACTTAGATTGCGTTCTAAAGGAGGTGATGGATGTCATAGAGGAATGGAGTCAATTATTTACCATTTAGGAAATAACCAATTTCCTAGAATTAGATTTGGCATTGCCACAAATGATAGATTACGTCCTTCAGAAAAATATGTTTTAAAATCTTTTAATAAAGAAGATCAGTTATTAGCTAACGAAACAATAATAAGAGCAGCAGATGCTGCAGAATCAATAATTTTTAATGGAATTACTAAAACCATGAATCAATATAATGCATAAAATAAAAAAATATAAAAAGGTAAGGATATAGAATATGATTTCTTTTGAATTTCTTATTATTGGGTCTGGGGTTTTTGCAATGATATTTGCATTTTGGAAAACTAATTGGATTAATAAGCAGGACCAGGGGACAGAAAAAATGGAACAAATTGGCGCTAACATATCTGAAGGTGCTATGTCATTTTTGAAAGCAGAATACCGCGTATTAGGCATTTTTGTATTTATAGTTGCTATTTTACTTGGGTTTGCAAATCAGGGTAATGAAAACTCTAGTAGTCTGGTTGCTTTATCATTTATCATTGGTGCTCTAGCCTCTGGATTGGCAGGCTTCCTTGGAATGCGAGTTGCTACTAAAGCAAATAATCGAACTACAAATGCAGCAAGGACAGGCCTGGCTCCTGCGTTAAATATTGCATTCACTGGTGGATCGGTTATGGGCTTATCTGTTGTGGGTTTAGGCGTTCTGGGTTTAGGAATATTATTTATTTTTTACCAGTCACATTTTGATTCCGATTACGGAAGAATTCTTACTGTGATATCAGGCTTTTCTCTTGGTGCATCTTCCATTGCATTATTTGCTCGCGTGGGGGGAGGTATTTATACAAAAGCAGCTGATGTAGGTGCAGACCTTGTTGGAAAAGTTGAGGCTGGTATTCCTGAGGATCATCCGCTTAACCCTGCTACTATTGCTGATAATGTTGGAGATAATGTTGGAGATGTTGCAGGTATGGGGGCTGATTTGTTTGAATCTTATGTTGGTTCAATTATTGGTTCAATGGTATTAGGAGCAAGTATCCTAGTTTCGGGCGCTTTTGAAATAAATTTTATTACTTTGCCTCTTACAATTGCTGCCTCAGGTATAATTGTATCAATACTTGGTACCTTCATGGTATCAGTTAAAGAGGGTGGAGATCCACAAAAGGCATTAAACATTGGAGAGTTTGGTTCTTCTGCTATAATGGTTGCGATAATGTATTTTTTGATAAACAATCTACTGCCAGTATCATTTCAGCTTAATAATATTGAATATACTAGAATGGGTGTGTTTTTTGCTTCTACAATTGGATTATTAGCTGGATTGGGGATAGGTCTTATTACAGAACATTATACAGGAACTAATACAGGCCCCACCAATTCAATAACTAGACAATCATTAACTGGTCCCGCAACAAATATTATTGCAGGTTTAGGGGTTGGAATGCAATCAACGGCCTTTCCTATATTAATAATTGCTGCTGGAATAATGGGGGCATATCATTTTGCTGGATTATATGGGATTGCCATGGCAGCATTAGGGATGTTAGCAAATACAGGAATCCAGTTAGCGGTCGATGCTTATGGTCCAATTTCTGATAATGCTGGTGGAATAGCTGAGATGGCTGATTTACCAAGTGAAGTACGTGAACGTACTGATAAATTAGATGCTGTAGGTAATACAACCGCAGCTATTGGTAAAGGATTTGCAATTGGTTCTGCAGCATTAACTGCTCTTGCTCTTTTTTCTGCATATATGGTACAGACTGGGATTAGCATAATTGATATTTCGAATCCAATGGTAATGGCAGGTCTTTTTGTAGGTGGTATGTTACCTTTTTTATTTTCTTCAATGGCAATGAATGCTGTTGGTAGAGCTGCAATGGCAATGATTGAGGAAGTGCGCCGACAATTTAAATCTATACCTGAATTATCAGCAGCTTTAGCTGTAATGAATAAATATGGTGATGGAGATATATGGTCAGATGATGATAAAAAAATATTTGAAGATGCAGATGGTAAAGCAGAATATGGAAAATGTGTAGAAATATCGACAACATCAGCAATTAGAGAAATGGTTTATCCGGGTGTTCTTGCAATTTTATCGCCTGTTATTGTTGGTTTTGTTTTTGGGCCTGAAACATTGGGTGGTTTGCTTGCTGGTGTTACTGTATCAGGCGTATTAATGGCTATTTTTCAATCAAATGCAGGGGGGGCATGGGATAATGCAAAAAAAATGATTGAAGAGGGAATAAATATTGATGGCATATCTCATGGCAAAGGTTCAGATGCACATAAGGCAGCGGTAGTAGGAGATACAGTTGGCGATCCTTTCAAAGATACTTCTGGCCCATCGCTTAATATTTTAATCAAACTTATGTCTGTGGTCTCATTAGTAATTGCACCACTGATTATATAATAACTTAGGAGTTTTTTTATGAGGTATTATGAAAGTTTATATATTGTTAATCCAAATTATGAACAAGGTCGTATTAATGATATTATGAAGGAAATTGAAGATAAATGTGATGAATACAAATTAAAAATAATTAACCATCATATCTGGGGTAAAAAAAGGCTCGCCTACAATATAGATAAACATAAATATGGTTCATTTATATTGTTGAACTTTGAAACCACCGATATTAATAGTTTACAAGAATTTGATAGATTTATGATTTTACATAATAATGTTCTTAGAAATCAAACGGTCTACTTAGATAAAAAACCGGAGATTATTAATAATGATGAGGCTCAACAAGAAGAACCCAATATTGATGATAAAGAAAAAAATAATTTAACTAAAGAAGCTAAGGTTGTAGATGATGGGATTGCGAATGATCCACCAGTTAAAGAAGAGAAAAGGGAGAACTAGTATGGCATTCCAAACTAGAAAAAAATATTGTTATTTTAAAGAAAATGGTATAACTGAAATTGATTACAAAGACGTTAAGCTTCTTAAACGTTTTGTTACAGATCAAGGTAAAATAATGCCACGACGCATTACAGGTACAAGTTCAAAAATGCATAGAAAAATGGTTCGTGCAATTAAGAGAGCTCGCAATATAGCACTTATGCCATATACAAATATCAGTTCGGAGTCAAAATAATGGAAATAATTTTATTAGAGGATGTAGAGGCTCTTGGAAATGCTGGAGAAATAGTTAAAGTAAAACCTGGATATGCAAGAAACTTTTTGTTTTCGCATGGCTTAGCTGTTAGATCTTCGAAGCGTAATAGAGCCCTAGTAGGTGAGAAAAAAGCGGCCATCAAAGCAAAAGCTAATAGAGAAGCTAAAGTTTTTGAAGATTTATTATCACAATTGAAAAAAACTGAGATTACAATTGAAGTGGAAGTAGGTGAAGAAGATAAACTGTTTGGTTCTGTAACTAGTAAGGATATCCATAAAGCTCTTATAGAAAAGGGGATTGAAATTGAACGCAATACAATCCAACTTAAGGATCCGATTAAGTCACTTGGTATTTATGAAGTAAAAGTAAAAATAGCTAAAGGACTTAGTGAAAACATTAAGGTTTATGTAATTAAAGCTTAATAATTAATTATATAATAATATTGGCCCCTATTGATATTATTTCAGTAGGGGCTTTTTATTTTCTGTAGATTCTATAATTAATCTTAAAAATAATTATTGAATATGTTCGCTGATATATCATTCCCAATTTCTAGTTATCAGATATTTTCATATAAAATCCCAATTAAAATGTATAATAAACTAGATATTGGCATGCGTGTTAAAGCACCACTTGGGTCTAGGGAGATTCAGGGAATTGTAGTTGATATAAAAGGTAAAACAAATTTTAAAGGATCAATACGTTCAATCACGTCACTAGTAGATGAAAAACCTATACTAAATAAAGATCTTTGGAAATTAATTAAATGGTTATCAGACTATTATAATACACCAATAGGTCTTGTAGCAAAATCAGTTTTACCTAAAAGTTTTTCAACAAGCTATAAGCTAAAAACACAACTATATATTAAAGCTATAGATAATAATGAAAAGTTACTGAACCGAGCAAAAGCTCAAGCGTCAGTTTATAATCATCTTAAATCCATAGGGTCTGTAGTGCCGGTTCAATCTTTATCAGAATTATGTTCAGACCCAAACAAAGTATGTAAAGAGTTGTTTAGTAAAGGCTTTGTTAAATTAATTAATAAGCCAATTATTCCAGATCTTGATGGAATAATGTTGAAAACTGAGGTTAAAAAAATAATATTTACTGAACATCAAAAATTGGCAATAAATAATATTTGCTCATCTATAAATAAGAACAAGTTTGATCCTTTCTTATTGCATGGTATTACAGGAAGTGGTAAAACAGAAATATATATTGATGCAGCTCGATATACTATCAAACAAAATAAAACAGTCTTGATATTATTACCTGAAATTTCTTTAACACCTCAAATTGCTGGACGATTTAAAGCTGTATTTAAAGATTCTGTTGCTCTTTGGCACTCAAAACTCACTAAATCTGCACGAGCGTGGACATGGAAAAAAATTTGTTCACAAGAATACAAAATTGTCATTGGTGCTCGTTCAGCTATTTTTTCGCCATTAAAAGATATTGGACTAATTATTGTTGATGAGGAGCAGGAAAATTCATATAAACAAGAATCACCTGAGCCCAGATATCATGCTAGAGATGTTGCTTTAGTTCGGGGAAAAATAAATAAATCAACAGTGGTATTAGCTAGTGCAACACCTAGCTTAGAATCATATTATAATTATAAAAATGAAAAATTTAATTATCTTTATTTACCAGAGCGTGTTGGGAAAGCAGGATATCCAACAATACATCTTGTTGATATGATAAAAGAGTCAGAAAAAAATCAAAATTATGGTGAAATATTTTCCAATTTATTAATTGAAAAGATTCAAAAACGTTTATCAAATAATGAACAAATTATTTTATTACACAATAGACGTGGATTTTCCCCTGTAATCAGATGCCAGGACTGTGGTGATATAAATTTATGTCCACATTGTAAAATTGCATTAACCTATCATAAATATGGAGAATTGCTACAATGTCACTTTTGTAATTATATTAGTGAATCTATACCAAAAACATGCAATAATTGTTCAGGTTATAATATTGAATTAACTGGAACCGGCACACAAAAAGTTGAAGATTTACTAATTGACAAATTTTCAGATGCAAATATTGTACGTCTAGATACTGATGTAGCAAAATCTGGAAAAACTGTTTCAAATATTCTACAAAGTTTTTCCAAAGGGCAAATTGATATACTATTAGGAACTCAAATGATAGCAAAAGGTTTAGACTTTGCAAACGTAACGCTTGTAGGAATTATTAATGCTGATACAGGACTATATTTACCTGATTTTAGAGCTGGTGAAAAAGTATTTCAACTTATTTACCAAGCTGCAGGAAGGTCTGGAAGAGGGGAAATCCCAGGTGAGGTAGTAGTGCAGACCTACAATTCAGATAATGATGTTATTAAGTTAGCAACTCAACTTGAACTTGAAAAATATTATGAAAACTTATTGAATGAAAGAAAATCATTAGACTATCCTCCATACAGCTGGATGGTTCGGTTAGAATTTAGAGGGACAAATAAGAAAAAAATTGAGTCTGAAATAAAAATATTTAATAACAGATTAAAAAAGCTGCCAAAAGGAATTGAAAAGCTTGGCCCTTCTTATTGTTATAGAGAGAGATTAAGAGAACAATATAGAATGCAAATTGTTTTAAAATCTAAAAAGAAATTCGACCCATCAGGAGCACGACTTCATAAATTTTATAAATCAAATCTAAGAAATATTCAAAAAAACTTCTCTCCTAGCAAAGTAAAGCTAATTGTAGATGTAAATCCCGTTTCTTTACTATGAAATATAAAATTAATATAATATTTATTTTTTTTTCAATTGGCCTCTCTCAAACTTCTTTTTATGGACTTGAAAGTTGGACCCAGGTTAGTTCAGTAAGTTTTGCTGGAGGCGGTTATCTTTTATCATTTAGAAATGACTTTAGAAATCCAGCAATGCTTGTTGATTCTAATCGAGTTTTTAATATTGATCATATACAGTATCCCGCGGGTATAACTGGTCAGTCATTAATAACGAATTCACAGATTAACGAAAAATATTTTGGACTTAAGATTAGTCGTACAAACTATGGCATATTTACTGAACGTAACTTAGATAATCAAAAAACTGGTGATTATACTGCCTCAGATATTCATTTTCAGATGGTTTATGCACAAACCTCTAAAAATAATAAAATCTTATTTGGACTCAATACCGGATTATTTTTTAGTCAAATACAATCATTTAATGCTAAGGCAATTATATTTTCTCCAGGTATAATTTTCAAATTAAAAGATCTTAAGTTAGGGTTATTATTACAGAACTATGGGAAGGTGTATAATTCTTATATCACCACTAAAGAAAGTTTACCTAATAGTAGAGTTATTTCAGTTGCTGGATTTATACCTTCAACCCCATTAGAGATAGAGCTAGACTATTTATCTACATCAAGAAAAAATATTTTTCAGATATCAGGAATAATCAATATTAACAAAAATATAATTATTAAAGCAGGAAGCACTTCAAATAAGTTTGATCAAAAAATAGATAGTTCAATTTTTAATAGTGTTTTTTCAGACTTTGGGATTGGGTTAGCATACTCATTAGATGATTTAATTATTGATTTTGGAAGTTATTCATATGGTCCTGGAGGATATATTTTCGCAATAGGTTTTTCCTCAAAATTTTAATTATTTAATATAATTATGTAATATTGATTAAATTTATTTGGTATTAAATGAAATTAATTAAATTTATTAATCATGATTGATAGTATTGATATTCAAATTCTTCAAATTCTTCAAAAAGATGGTCGATCTACTGCTAGCGATATTGCAAAAAAGGTAGATTTATCAGTCCCAGCTGTTGGGGAAAGAATAAAAAAATTGACAGATAAGGGAATTATTGAACGATTTGTAGCAATTCTAAATCATAAAAAGTCTGGCCTTGACCTTACTGCTTATGTATTTATTGTAAGTGAGCACTCCGATCATTATGATAAATTTGTAGAGAGCGCAAATAATTGTATAGCAGTAATGGAATGTCATTCAATCACAGGTAGTGGCTCACATATTTTGAAGGTCAGAGTAAAAAATTCCCAAGCCTTAGAAGATTTATTATACGAGATACAGAATTGGCCTGGAGTATCTAGAACGCAATCCAATTTAGTTCTTTCAACTTATAAAGAAGAAACAACCATAGATCTTAATATATTAAAGGAATTAGCAAATTATACCTAATATATTTATTTATTTACTTTATTATTATAAATTTATTAAAGTCCATCATTGTTAGCTATACTATTCGATGAATTTGACTATAATCTCAAAAAAGTAATTCATTTATAGTTAGTTAAAGAAAATTAAATGATTAATTTTTTTAGGAGAATTATAAATGTCAGATATGAAAGTTCTAGAATATATATGGCTTGACGGATATCAGCCAGAGCCATCACTTCGTAGTAAAATAAAAGTAACAAAAGATGAAACGCCGCCATCATGGTCT
>CESD01016562.1_pt1 | contig 16249 bp, 15 predicted proteins | sample 531191 | NCBI WGS metagenome assembly CESD01 (sample SAMEA2622021, study PRJEB7988) | marine metagenome | biome: marine biome (ENVO:00000447); feature: deep chlorophyll maximum layer (ENVO:xxxxxxxx); material: "saline water (ENVO:00002010), including plankton (ENVO:xxxxxxxx)" | depth 188 m
ATTTCTGCACCAACCTCAATAAATATTAATTCTTTTGGTACTTCAAAACTTAATTTATCTGATTCTGAAATTGCATACAAAATTTCAAAAATATTTGACATGAGACCCTATTCAATAGAGAAACGACTAAAACTTAGAAATCCAATTTATTTTGAGACAGCATCTTATGGTCATATGGGGAGAAAACCTTTAAAAATTGTAAAATCTTTTGAGTTACCAAATGGTGAAAAAAATCAAAAGGAAGTTGAGCTGTTTACATGGGAAAAATTGGATTATGTTGAACAAATTAGAAAAGAATTCTATTAAAAATTAATTAAAAACTATCAATTATGAGCTTAAAATTAGCAACTAATGCGCTTCATGCTGGTCATGACGTGAAAAAAACACAGGGAACAAGAGCAGTTCCAATTTATCAATCTACATCATATGTCTTCAATGATTCAGATCACGCAGCCAATTTGTTTGCACTTGCTGAAACAGGGTATATTTATACCAGATTAAACAATCCAACAAATGATGTTCTTGAACAAAGACTTGCTTCTGTTGAAGGTGGTATTGCTGCTGTAGCAACAGCTTCAGGTACAGCTGCAATAGCAACAACCTTTATGACTTTATTAAAGTCTGGTGATCATATTGTAGCTTCCAGTAGTCTTTATGGAGGAACTTATAATATGTTAAGTAATACTTTACCTCGTTTTGGCATCACAACAACGTTTGTGGATCCTGATGATATAAATAATTTTTCTAATGCTGTAAGACCTAATACGAGAGCATTTTTTGCTGAGTCCCTAGGGAACCCAAAGTTAGATGTTATTGATTTGGGAGGGATTAGTAATCATGCAAAAAAAGCTAAAGTCCCTTTTATCGTAGATAATACTATTGCAACACCGGCTCTTTTAAATCCTATTAAATATGGAGCCAATATTGTAATTCATTCCCTAACAAAATATATTACTGGAAATGGCACTACACTTGGCGGAGTAATAATTGATGCTGGAACTTTTGATTATTCTAATGGTAATTTTCCAGAATTTACTGAACCATCTCCAGCTTATCACGGTTTGAAATATCATGATGCTCTTGGTCCGTTGGCTTTTATTGCAAGAGTAAGGGTTGAGGGTCTTAGAGACTTGGGTAGCGCCCCAAGTCCATTGAATAGCTTTCAAGTTATTCAAGGCCTTGAAACATTGGAGGTTCGTATGAAGAAACATTCAGAAAATGCAATTGAATTAGCTAAATGGTTAGAAAAGAGAGATGAGGTAAGCTGGGTTAATTATCCTGGTCTAACTTCCTCTAAATATTACGACTTAGCATCTAAATATCTTCCAGAGGGAAAAAGTGGAATAATAACTTTTGGGCTAAAAAAAGGTTATGAAGGAGCTAAAAAGGTAGCAGATAGTACCAAAATTTTTGCTCTTTTAGCAAATATTGGTGATACTAAATCACTTATAATACATCCTTCAAGTACTACTCATTCTCAATTAAATGAAGAGGAACAAAAAAGTACTGGTGTTTCTCCCGATCTAGTAAGAATTTCTGTAGGTATTGAAGATTTAAATGATTTAAAAAATGATTTAGATCAAGCTTTAAAGAAAATATAAATTTATATGTCTGACGTTAAAAAAATTAGATTATCAAAATTTACTACAGAATCTGGAACGAATACTGATATTGATATTCATTTTCAGCATTTTGGTCAAGATTATAACAAATCCCCAGTTGTTTTAGTAATTCATTCATTGACTGGTAATTCTAATGTTACTGGAAAATCAGGTTGGTGGAGTGAAATAATTGGCCAAGGTAAAGTTATTGATACAAATTTTTTTGCTGTTCTAGCTTTTAACATTCCAGGTAATGGATACAATAATTATTTTCTCGATAATTATATTGAATTTCATACTGGAGATATTGCAAAACTTTTCTATTTAGGACTGAAAAAAATGAAAATAGATAGATTATATGCAATTATTGGCGGTTCTATTGGAGGAGGAATTACTTGGGAAATGGGTTGCCTTTACAACAATTTAGCAGATAATTTGATACCTGTTGCATGTGATTGGAAATCATCAGATTGGATTATCGCAAACACTTTTCTTCAGAAGAGGTTATTGGAAAATTCTAATAACCCAATTCAGGATGCAAGAATTCATGCGATGCTTACCTACAGGACACCATTTTCTATTTGTGATAAATTTTCTAAAAAAAAGAATATTAATGGTAAATATGCTGTTGAAGACTGGTTATTATATCATGGAGATAATTTATCTAAAAGATTTTCTCTTGAAGCCTATAAGGCAATGAATTATTTTTTATCAACTGTAAATGTTATTCGAGATGGACAAAGCCCTGAAGATAAGCTTTCTAAAATTAATTCAAATATCCATATAATTGCTGTTAATACTGATCAGTATTTTATACCTGATAGAGATAGGGAAACCTATAAACTTTTAAAACCCAAAAAGGCGAATGTTTCTTATTATGAAATAGATTCTATTCATGGGCATGACGCTTTTTTAATTGAAAACAAAAAAATGATAAAAATTTTACGTAGAATCTTTAAAAGTAAACGAAATGAAAGTAGCATTAGAGAGAATAAATACCGATTACCTGTTTGAGGTAGTTAATCAGTCTGGCCACAGAGTTTTTTTAGATAATAAATCTAAAGAAAAAGGAACTATAAAAGGAATTAGTCCAATGGAACTTTTGTTAATGGGTTTGGCGGGCTGTAGCTCCATAGACGTAGTATCTATATTAGGTAAGCAAAAAATTAACCCTACTTCTTTGAAAATGGAGGTTAATGGTAAACGCAATGAAGGCGAAATTCCTTCTTTGTTTAAAAAAATAGAAGTTAGTGTATTCATAGAAGGCGAAATTCCTTCAAGTAAAGTTAAGAGAGCTGTAGACCTATCATTTGAAAAATATTGTTCTGTATCTAAAACTCTTGAATCTACGGCTAAAATTAATTACAGAATTTTTTTAAATAATATTGAAATTTGAATTTAAAAAATATTAGATAATATAATACTTAAATCATAATTAGTAAAAAGGGATTTAGTTCTTTAGATTTATTTTGTTAATCTATTAAAAAGTTTTTCTAGTTTAATCTTTTTCTTTTGAATCTTTGATAAACTATCATCGAGAATAATTTCTCCATTATTTAAAATAATTATTCTATTACACATAGCTTCAATTTCTTGGAGAATATGAGATGATATGAGAACTATTTTATCTTTTGCAAGACTTTTAATCAAATTTCGAATTTCTAATGTTTGATTGGGGTCTAGACCTGTAGTTGGTTCATCTAAAAACAAAATTGCTGGATTATGAAAAATAGACGCCGCTATCCCAACCCTTTGGCGATATCCTTTTGAAAGTTCTTTTATTTTTTGCTTTTTACATTTTTCTAATCCAGTTTTATTAATTAAATCTTCCATGGTAAAACCATTTCCCTTATAAAATTGTTTACAAAACCAAAGGTATTCTTTAACGTACATTTCTTCATATAAAGGGTTATTTTCTGGTAAATAACCAATTTTTTGTTTGAACTTATTAATATCTTTTGGTAAAGAAAATCCTTTATATTTTATTGTTCCTTCCCAATCTAAAATTGAACCTGAGAGTATTTTCATTAGAGTTGTTTTACCAGCACCATTTGGTCCAAGCAAGCCAATTATCTGAGATTTCTTAAGATTAAATGAGACTTTATTTAAAGCTTTTTTTGAGCTATAATTTTTGATTAGATTTTTGACAAATAAACTCATAGAATAAAATAATTTCTTGATTTTGAATTTTGTCAAGTTAAAAAAAAATAATAAAAATTTGTTTTTACTAAAAGCATTTCTACATTTGCACTTAATATGAATAAGAGATATTTTTTTTACAACGCTTTTTTTTACTTCTATTTTAATGATAGTGGTGGGACTTTGTAAAAAATGTTTATAACAAAATTATTGAGTCCTGTTTATCAGGACTTTTTTTATGAAAAAAATTGGGATACAAGGAATAAAAGGATCATTTCATCATATGGCTGCTCAGGAATTTTTTCCGCAAGGTGCAAATATTATAGAGTATAGAACATTTGATGAATTAGCTAGAGGTGCTTCAAATAAAGAATGTGATCAGGCTGTTATAGCAATTGAAAATTCAATTGCTGGATCTATTTTACCCAATTATGCTTTACTTGACCAATTTGCTTTAGTCATAGTAAAAGAATTTTATTTGAAGATTGATCATAATTTAATGGCTTTACCTGATCAAAAAATAAAAGAAATTAAAGAGGTTCATTCTCATCCAATGGCTTTACTTCAATGTAAATCTTTTTTTGAAAAATTTCCACACATTAAGCTTGTTGAAAGTAATGATACGGCACTTTTCGCAAAAGAGATTAATGATAATAAGATGTTTAGAATGGGAGCAATTGCAAGTAAGAAGGCATCTGAATTTTTTAAATTAGAAATTCTTAATGAATCAATTCAAACAATAAAAAACAATGTTACTCGATTTGTATTAGTGCAAAGCAATTTTTTGGAAGGAGAATCATCACTAACAAAAGCAGCTTGGAAATTTACATTAGAGCACAAAAGAGGTAGTCTAGCTACAGTTTTAAATGTTATAAGTGATTGTAATTTAAATTTAACTAAAATTCAATCCTTACCTATTATTGAAACTCCTGGCAAATATGCTTTTTTTGTTGATTTAACATTTGAAAATGAAACAGATTATTTTAAGGCTAAATCTATTGTAGAAATAATGTCAAGTTCATTTAAAATACTTGGGGAATATAAAAACGGAAAGTTTTGAGCGCTAATAGATTAAATAATGTAAAGGAATATTATTTCTCAAGCAAACTAAGAGAAGTAGCCAGTTTAATTAATAAAGGAAAGCCCATAATTAATTTAGGGATAGGAAATCCAGATTTATTGCCACCAGAAACTGTAGTAGAATCTCTCAAAAAATGTTTTGTAAATCCTAAACATAGTCAGTATCAAAGCTATCAAGGTATTCCCGAACTTAGACAAGCTATTGCCAAATTTTATCAAAATCATTACTCGGTTGATTTAGATTATAAGAACGAGATCCTTCCTCTGATGGGATCAAAAGAGGGAATTTTTCATATTTCAATGGCATTTCTTAATCCTGGAGATAAAGTTTTGATTCCTAATCCTGGTTACCCTACATATAAATCTGTAAGTAATTTAATTGGGGCTGAAACAGTTGAGTATAAACTTGAACAAAAAAATAATTGGCAACCAGATATTAATGAATTAAATAAGATTAATTTAAATAGTGTAAAACTAATGTGGATCAATTATCCAAACATGCCAACTGGAGCTAATGCTGATGAAAATTTATATAGAGAATTAATTGAATGGGGAAGAAAAAATAAAATTATTATAATCAATGATAATCCATATAGTTTCATTTTAACCTCAAGTCCAAAAAGTATAATGTCAATCGAAGGATCAAAGGACACATGTATGGAGCTCAACTCTTTGAGTAAGTGTTTCAATATGGCAGGTTGGCGAGTAGGAATGTTAATAGGAGCCAGTGATAAAATTAAGTCTGTTATTAGTGTTAAGACAAATATTGATTCAGGAATGTTTTATGGAATCCAAAGGGCTGCAATTTCAGCTTTACAGACATCAAATTCCTGGTTTGAAAAATTGAATTATGAATATAGTTTAAGAAAGAAATTAATTTTTAATCTTGCTGAAAAAATGAATCTTAGTTATGAAACAAAAACTTCTGGATTATTTGTTTGGGCAAAGATTAAAGACTCTTTAATTGATTCTGAAAAGTTTATTGATGAAATGTTGTATGATAAAAATTTGTTTTTTGCTCCTGGTAATATTTTCGGAAGTCAAGGTGAGGGATATATTAGGATTTCTCTTTGTGTAAATCAGAATGAAATTAAAACAGCTATAAAAAGATTAGAGTAATATGAAAATTGGAGTTTTTGGTATTGGATTAATTGGTGGGTCATTGTCAATTCAGGCAAGAAAGAATTTCACTGATTCGAAAATTTATGGTTTTGATTTGAGTAATAAAAATTTGAATAGAGCTCTAAAATTAGGATTAATTGATGCTATTTTACATAGTAATGAAATTAAAAATTTGAATCTAATTTTAGTTGCTGTTCCAGTTAATTCTGTTAAATCAATAGTACTTGATCTATTTGATCAAATAAACAAAGACTCGTTAATAATTGATTTTAGTTCAACAAAAAAAGAAATATGTGACGCTATATCTGATCACCCAAAAAGAGATCAATTTTTGGCCACTCATCCAATTGCAGGAACAGAGTTCTCAGGTCCGGATTCAGCTTTTGAAAATTTATTCCATAATAAAATACAAATACTTTGTGAAACTAATAAGACAAGAAAATCTCTTTTAGAGTTTGCAACTAAATGGTTTTTAAAAATTGGGATGAAGATTCGAGAAATAAATCCAATAGAGCATGATCTTCAAGTTGCTTATGTATCTCATCTTTCACACATTAGTTCATTTATGCTTGGTAAAACAGTTATTGAAAAGAGTAAAAATGAAACAACAATTCTTAATTTAGCTGGAAGTGGTTTCGAATCAACTGTCAGGTTAGCTAAAAGTTCTCCTGACATGTGGGTCCCTATTTTTAAGCAAAACAGATCAAATGTAATTGAAACACTTTCCCAGTATATTGACAATTTGAATAAATTTAAAAATCTTGTGGATGAATGTAAATATGAAGAAATATATGACCAAATGAAATCAATTAATTCTATAAGAAAAATATTGGATGGCATAACAAATTCAGGTAAAAAATAAAATTTATCATAATGAAAAATAGTAAACAAATGAAAAAATGGCTTGATGATTTAAATTTATCTCATCCCCTTGTAATCGCTGGGCCTTGTAGCGCAGAAACTGAACAACAGGTTCTTAAGATAGCAATTGATCTAAAAGAAACTGATGTCACTATTTTTAGAGCTGGTATATGGAAACCTAGAACCAGACCAGGAATGTTTGAAGGAGTTGGAGCTATTGGATTAAAGTGGCTTCAAAAAGTAAAAGAACATACAGGATTACTAACAGCTGTTGAAGTCGCTAATTCATCACATGTAAAACTGGCTATTGAGCATGGAATTGATGTTTTATGGATAGGTGCTCGTTCTACTGTAAGTCCATTTATCGTTCAAGAAATTGCTGATTCACTTCAAGGCACAGACAAAATAGTTCTAGTAAAAAATCCTGTAAATCCGGATTTATCACTTTGGCTTGGAGGTATTGAGCGTTTATACTCAGCAAATATTGAAAAGCTTGGTGTAATTCATAGAGGTTTCTCAACCTACGAAAAATCTAAATATAGAAATAATCCTGAGTGGCAAATAGCAATTGAGCTTCAAAGTAAGTTTCCTGATTTGCCATTAATTTGTGACCCTTCTCATATTGCCGGAAGGAGAGATTTAATTTTTAATTTAAGTCAACGCGCATTAGATTTAAATTATGATGGTTTGATGATAGAGACACATTGCGATCCAGATAATGCATGGAGTGATGCTGCTCAACAAGTCACACCTTCTTCTTTAGTTGACATTATGAAAGATTTGAAAATTCGAGAAATGACCATTGATAAAGAAGAATATAAAAATCAATTGGATGGTTTTAGACAAAAAATAGACAATTCTGATCAACTATTATTAGAGATTTTAGGAAAAAGAATGGATGTTGCTGAGAAAATTGGATTACTTAAAAAATCAAATAATGTTGCAGTACTCCAAAACAAAAGGTGGAATGAAATTTTAGGGAAAATGATAATTGATGGAGAATCACATGGGCTGAGTGAAGAATTTATTTTAAAAATTTTTAAAGCAATTCATCAGGAATCAATCAACCATCAGCAGAATATCTTGAATTCTTAAAATAAAGTTTATTCTTTTAAGACATTTTTAATTCTTTCTATGGCTCTTTCTATGTCTTTAATTGATGCCGCATAAGAAATTCTTATGCAATTTGGATTTCCAAACGGTTCTCCTGCAACAGTTGCAACATGTGCTTTTTCAAGAAGCAATAGAGCAAAATCATTAGAATCATTAATCTTTTTATTTTTTATTGTTTTTCCAAAAAAACTTGATATATCGGGGAAAACATAGAAACTCCCTTCAGGAATATTTGTCTTAACGCCTTGAATTTTAGATAAAAGTCTTAAAATGATTGTTCTTCTTTTTTTAAACTCATCAACCATATATTTTATTTTTTCAGGCGATGCATCTAAAGCAGCAATGGTAGCTCGTTGGGCAATAGAATTTGCACCTGATGTAATTTGACCCTGAATTTTATTACAGGCTTTAGCGATCCAGTCAGGAGCGCCAATATATCCTATTCTCCATCCAGTCATTGCAAAAGCTTTAGCAACTCCATTGACTGTTATTGTTCGATCGTACATTTCAGGGATAGAAGCAAAACTAAAAACTTTTTTATCATAACTAATGTGTTCATATATTTCATCTGAAATTATATATATATTTGGATGTTTTTGTAAAACTTTAGCAATTGCACGATATTCATTTTCACTATAAATACTCCCACTTGGATTGTTTGGAGAGTTAATAATTACCAATTTAGTTTTTGAAGTAATTTTATTTTCTAATTGTTCAGCAGTTATTTTAAAATCTGATTCAATTGAAGAAGGAATAACAATAGGATTTGCCTCAGCTAAAATTGTAATTGCTGAATAGCTAACCCAATAAGGTGCAGGTAGTATTACTTCATCGTTTGGATCTAGTAATACCATGCAAACATTAGCTATAGATTGTTTAGCTCCGGTTGATACAACAATTTGAGAGGGCTTGTATTCAAGAAGGTTATCTCTTCTAAACTTTTTAGAAATTGTAGTTTTCAAATCTGCGTATCCATCCACAGGAGGATAAGAATTATAATTCTCATCAATTGCTTTTTTTGCAGCATTTTTGATAAAACTAGGGGGATCAAAATCGGGTTCACCCAGACTCAAACTGATTATATCAATTCCCTGGCTTTTAAGTTCTCTTGCTTTTGCAGCCATAGCTAAGGTAGCTGATATCGGTAGATTATTTATTCTATTAGACAGCATTTAGTTATATAATTTTTTTATTAAAATGAAATTGCAATCGTAAAAGTATCGATTTTTTCATCCATTTAATTACATTTAAAAAAAAATACTTTTGAAAATTATTCATAATTATTTTCCCAATTTAAATAATCATCAGATCAAGAAATTTAATGAGTTATTACCAGTTTATACTAAGTTGAATAGTAAGATAAATTTAATTTCAAGGAAAGACATGGGAAATTTTTATACACATCATGTTTTACACTCATTAAGTATAGCAAAGTATAAGAAATTTTTACCTGGAACAACAGTCTTAGATTTAGGCACTGGAGGAGGCTTTCCAGGAATACCATTAGCTATTTTTTTTCCTGAAGTAAATTTTTATCTAATTGATGGAGTAGGTAAAAAAGTAGAATCTGTTAAGGAGGTAATTAAAAAACTGGACCTTAAAAATGTCATTGCGGAAAAAGTTAGAGCCGAAGATTTTAATGAGATTGTTGATTTTGTAACAGTTAGAGCTGTTTCGAAGATTAAGAATTTTTTGCCTTGGATAAAAAAAAATTTTTCACCCAATAATTCAAGATCTATTGATAGGGGTTTAATTTGCTTGAAAGGAGGTAACCTTTCAAATGAAATATCTGGATTTTCAAATATGGATTTAGTTAATTTAAAGGTTTATTTTAATGAGGATTTTTTTGAAACAAAAAAACTAGTTTATATTCCAGTCAAATCATTTGTTTATGAATCCTAACAGAAAATTAAATAAAGTGAGAGTGAAAAAAGAAATCAATTCTAGTGTTGATGTTTTATGGGATTTGATTACTAGACCAGGGTACCTTAATATGGTTCATCCATTTTGTAAATCAAATTATACGATCAATTGGCCTGGAAAAGAATCTATTGACGTTTTGGTTTATTTAAATAATTTAACCTATCATAGAAAATTTATAAGCTGGAATTATAATGTAGGATATGATTTATTAATTGGTAAAGAAAACGGAGAACAATCTTACGTTAAATGGGAAATTACAAGTGATGAAAAATCAACCTTCCTTTCAATAGAGGTATATCCATATTTTTTCAAAGGGATTCCAAAATTTTTTTCTGCTATACCATTTAGTTTATTTATAAGACCAAAATTGATTAAATATTTAGATAGCGTAATAAGCGGAATAAATTGGCACCTTGAGAATAATAAAAAAGTTCCGCCTAATTTTTTTGGAAGACATAAGTGGTTCTCATAAAACTATTAAAATAGTATTAAGATTTATCCAAAAATGGATACCTATAGTTTTTTGGTGGAACAAAAACTTCTTTAATAAGTCTTGGAGAAACCCATCTAAGCAGATTAAAAATAGATCCAGCTTTATCATTTGTTCCAGATGCTCTGGATCCTCCGAAGGGCTGTTTTCCAACTACAGCTCCAGTGGGTTTGTCATTTATATAAAAGTTTCCAGCACTATTTTCAAGAGCTTTAAATGCATCATCAACCGCATAGCGATCTTGTGAAAAAACTGCTCCGGTTAAAGCGTAGGATGAAGTTTTATCAACTAAACCAAGGGTTTCGTTCCATTTAGAATCGTCGTAGACATATATAGTGACTAATGGACCAAATAGTTCTTTTTGCATAGAAAAATATTCAGGGTTGGTAGTTTTAACTATAGTTGGATGAACAAAATACCCTTTACTATCATCGTATTTCCCCCCATATATAATATTAGCATCTTTATCCTTTTTTATTTTTTCAATAGCATCCTTTAAACGATTAAAAGCATCTTTGTGAATTAGAGCAGTTATAAAATTTTCAAAATTTTCAGGTGAACCAATTTTTATAGTATCCATTTCTGATTTTACAGTTTCTATTGTTTTTTCAGCGATAGATTTGGGTAGATAAACTCTAGAGGCAGCAGAGCATTTCTGTCCTTGAAATTCAAAAGCACCTCTAATGATTGCTGTACTTAAAGCTTTAATATTTGCTGAGGGATGAGCTATAATAAAATCTTTTCCTCCTGTCTCTCCTACTATTCTTGGATATGAATAATAATTGCCTATATTTTCACCAATTTTTTTCCACAGCTTTCTAAAAATATCTGTTGATCCTGTAAAGTGGAGTCCAGAAAAGTGTTTAGATTTCAGCACTTCGTTTGATATCATTTCGGGATCTCCAAAAACAGCATTTATAACACCATTAGGAAGACCGGCTTCTTCAAATACTTCAATTATGACCTTAGCAGAAAAAACTTGATAATCACTAGGTTTCCAGACAACAACATTGCCCATCATAGCTGCACTTGCGCATAGATTTCCAGCAATTGCAGTAAAATTGAATGGACTTATTGCATAAATAAACCCTTCGAGAGGTCTGTAACTTAGGCGATTCCATACTTGGTTATCTGATTCTGGCTGCTGTCCATAAATTTCTTGCATATAATAAACATTATATCTTAAAAAATCTATTAATTCACATGCAGCGTCAATTTCAGCCTGATGAATCGTTTTAGATTGACATAACATAGTTGATGCATTAATTTTATCTCTATAGGGACCAGATATTAGCTCTGCAGCTTTTAGAAAAATTGATGCCCTAGATGACCAAGGCATTGAACTCCATTTTTTCTTAGCTTTTAAAGCGGCATCAATAGCATCCCTGACATTTTTTTCACTTGCTCTATGATATGACCCTATTTTATGATTATGATCATGAGGAGGAGTAATAATTGTCGTTTCACCAGTTTTAATATTTTCCCCATTAATCCAGAGAGGAATTTCAACAGAGCCATTGTATAGTTCTTTATATTTCTTTAAAACAGATTTTTTTTCTGAACTTCCAGGAGAATAATTTAATATTTCCTCATTTTTTGGATGCGGTACTTTAAAAGAACTATTTGACATCTTTATTATTTTTCCAAATGTATAAAATTCAATTAACTAAATCTTCTAATAATATTTTAAAAAAATTAATCAACTATTTCAAAAGATGAGGATTTTCCATAACCAATAAGTGAATCATAACGATTTCCAAATTCCTTATAATAAACTAGGATCAAATAATTATTTTCTGTTAATGCATAATTTCCCGAAATAGTATTTATTGAAAATTCTTCAGAATCTTTCTCAACAAATTTATAGTTGTAAAAGCCTTGTTTTAAAAGCAATATTCCTTCATAAATTTCAAGAGAGGGATTATATATCATTTTGTTTTCTTCTCCCAGTTCATAATTATTAAACTTCCCATAAATATATACCTCCTTTTCATTTACGGATCTTGGCATAGCTAGACTGAAGTGAACCCAGCTGTAATCTGCTTCATAATCACTTAATTGAGTTCCCTGAATTGTTCTAATTAAAAAATCACCATTGATATCTGAAGCAAAACTATAAGGTAAATTTTTTCTAAAATTATTAGTATATAAATATGTTTCGTATAGTCTTTTGAGATTAACATAACTTATACCATTTCCATTAATCCTTATATCTTTAGTATCAAAAAAAAAGTATTCATTACCACCTTCAAATAAGCTTTTATTATCATAACTATATTCAAGCCTATTGCCACTTATGTACTTAGGTTTTTGGCCTGTTTTAATAGTTGACCATTGTTCATTTTTGAGAATTACAATGTTTAATAAATTTTCAGGGTCTCTGAAGGGTATATTAGATTTTGGAGTAATTGAAAAATGAACACTCTGATGAGTATCGTAAAAATCCATTTCTCTTGATCTAAAAATCCTTGAAGAAACTATAGCAGTATCACTATAAATTAGAAATTTCCTCGAAAACAAAAGTTCATCTAATTCATCATAAATCTCAATCATATAATTACCAGATAATTTAAGATTTGTATTTGAATTTGGAAGTTCTAATTTATAATGAGTATATGGTTGAAGTGTATTAAATGAATTTTGATAATTTTCAATTCTAATATTATCAAGACCATCTAAGTATTCAGATTTAAAGAGATCTGATTTTTCCCAATTATGATTGTAATAGCTAATTTTGTAATAGTAGTTTTGTTCATCTCCATTTAAGTCATCAAATTCTAAAAAAATAGATTGTCCAAAAGAGACAAGAGGGAATTGGTTTAATTCATCAGCTCCTTTAAAAATAATTGACTTTATATTTGGCGGACCTGACACTTCTTGACCAAATTGAGTATAAGCAAAGTATATCCCAAAAAAATAAATGAACAATGTTTTATGAAACATATCTGTAAAGTTAAAAAACTAAACTTGTAAAATTATATTTATTCAAACATTAAAATCTTATCTAAAAATTAAAACAATTTACTATAAACAATTCTTGATATTTAGTACATTTGTATCGTTTTTTACAAGTCAACTAAATGACAAAAGATATTCAAATATCTAAAGGAGCAAAAATAAATATTAAAGGAAGTGCTGAAAAAATTTTAACTGACATTCCGTCGGTAAACTCCTATGCTATAAAGCCTGACAATTTTTTCAATTTCACTCCAAAAATGCTCGTTAAGGAAGGAGAGGAAGTTAGTATAGGGACACCTATTTGCTTTGAAAAAAATGACTCTAGAATAATTCTTGTTTCTCCAGTTTCTGGAATTGTAAATAAAATCACAAGAGGGGATAGAAGGAAAATTCTCGAAATAATAATAGAACCAGATTCTTCTAATAAAAAAATATCTCATAAAGTTGAAAAGATTCAATCTCTTAATCCTGAAAAAATAAAAAAGTTTTTGTTAAAAACAGGAAGTTGGCCTTTTATTAGACAAAGACCTTTTAACGTTTTTGCAGATCCTGATATAATTCCCAAGTCAATTCATATATCAACTATTAGTTCAGCCCCTTTGGGAGTAGATTATGATTTTATTTTAAAAAATAATAAGGAAGATTTTCAATTAGGCATAAATATACTTAACACTTTATTGCCTGGGAAGGTAAATTTATTTGTTGATAAAGATTTCCAAGGTTTTTTTTCTAAAATAAAAAATGCAAATATATTTCGTATTTCTGGACCTCATCCATCAGGCAATGTAAGTGTCCAGATCCAAAAAACTAACCCTATAAATTTTGGTGACAAGGTTTGGGTTATTCGTCCCGAAGATATAGTTAATATTGCTATTTTATTTTCTACTGGAATTTATAGTTGTAAAAGAACTTTAGCTATCTCAGGATCATCTGTATCAAATCCTCAATATTTTAATACAAATATTGGATCAAATTTGTCTTCAATCTTAAAAAAATTAAATATTGATCCAAGTATGCAAAACCGTTATATTAATGGAGATGTTTTTTCAGGAATTGAAGTTCAAAAAGATGGACACATTGACTTCTTCAATAATCTAGTATCTGTTATTCCTGAGGGAAATAAACATCGTTTTTTTGGATGGGTTCCTTTTTTTTATAATAAAATACCTAGTTTATCAAGAACATCTTTTTCTTGGCTTTTTGGCAGAAAAGGATATAATGTGGATACTAACTTAAATGGAGAAGAAAGAGCCCTTGTTGTTACTGGTGAAATGGAAAAAGTTTTTCCAATGGATATTTATCCGATGCAGTTGATTAAAGCTTGTATGGCTGGAGATATTGAAAAAATGGAAGGCTTAGGAATATACGAAGTGATTCCGGAAGATTTTGGTTTGATTGATTATTCAAACACTTCAAAAATAGAAGCTCAAGAAATTATTAAAGAAGGTATTGAATTGATGATTAAAGAAATAGCTTAAATAATAAGATGAAATTTTTACGAAAAAAATTAGACGATTTAAGATACCCATTTCGAAAGGGGGGTAAGTGGGAAAAATTTGCTCCTGCAATAAATGCTTTTGACACATTTTTATTTGTGCCAAATCATACTACTCATAAAGGATCGCATATAAGAGACTCTGTAGATTTAAAGAGAACTATGTCAACTGTTATTATTGCTTTGCTGCCTGCTTTAATCTATGGGATATATAATTCTGGTTTTCAGCATTACTCTCAGTTAGATATTTCTTTTACTTTTTTAGATGCTTTCATTCATGGTTCATGGAAAATATTACCAATGATATTTGTTTCATATTTTGTTGGGCTAACTATTGAATTTATTTTTGCTGTTTATAGAGGTCACGAAGTTAATGAGGGATATCTTGTTACTGGTCTACTAATTCCAATGATTATGCCAATAGATATTCCTCTCTGGATGGTTGCTATTTCTGTTGCCTTTTCTGTAGTAATTGCTAAAGAAGCATTTGGAGGAACCGGTATGAATATTTTAAATCCTGCACTAACTGCTAGAGCCTTTGCTTTTTTTGCATATCCAACCTACATGTCTGGAAATAAAGTATGGGTTTCAGAAGCTACAAATATAGATGCTATTTCTGGCGAAACTATTCTTGGATCTCTTGCTGCAGGTGAAGAAATAAAATATTCTGTTGCTGAAATGTTTTATGGATCAATTCCTGGATCAATTGCTGAAACATCAGTTTTATATATTTTAGTGGGGGCATTAATTTTAATTTTTACAGGGGTTGGAAGTTGGAGGATTATGTTATCTGGAATATTAGGAGCCTCATTGGTTGGTTATCTTTTTAATCTCTGGGGGGCTAATCCTTTAATGAGTTTTAGCTGGCTAAACCATCTTTTAGTTGGTGGATTCGCTTTTGGAATTGTTTTTATGGCAACGGATCCTGTTACTGCTTCTCAAACAAATAAAGGTAAATGGATATATGGTTTTTTAATTGGTGTTTTTTGTATTTTGATTAGGGTATTTAATCCTGCATATCCAGAAGGTGTTTTTCTTGCAATTCTTTTAATGAATGTTTTTGCCCCTACAATTGATCACTATATAATTGAAGCAAATATTAAAAGAAGAAGGAAAAGATGGAAAGAAAGCATACCTAAAATTATTTAATATGAACACAGAAAGTAACTCTTATACATTTTTATTTGCGGCTGTGATGGTTCTTGTTGTTGCATCAACACTTGCCTTCACTGCAAGTAGTCTTAAAACAAAACAAGATGAAAATGTTAGAAAAGAAAAAATGCAAAGTATTCTTAAAACTATTGGAATAAATACAAGTAGAGATGGGGCTGAAGAATTATATAAAAAACATATTAAAGAGGAAATTTCACTAGATCAAAAAGGGAACATTGATAATTCAGTTTCAGCTTTTTCAATAAAGTTAATTAGAGAAATTAAAAAACCTTTATCAGAACAACGTTTTCCAGT
>CESD01092455.1_pt1 | contig 16230 bp, 14 predicted proteins | sample 531191 | NCBI WGS metagenome assembly CESD01 (sample SAMEA2622021, study PRJEB7988) | marine metagenome | biome: marine biome (ENVO:00000447); feature: deep chlorophyll maximum layer (ENVO:xxxxxxxx); material: "saline water (ENVO:00002010), including plankton (ENVO:xxxxxxxx)" | depth 188 m
AAGGGATTAAGTCGAGCACGGGAGATGGGAATAGATGCAAGGGCATGGAATCGAACAAAAGAGTTAGAGAGCTTTCAAATAGAAAGAGATCCTCTTTTGGTAAATTTCTTGTTAATTGACTTTAACTGTAAAGATAAATATTTCGAACAAGTTTTTGCAAACATAAATCAGGTGGGTGATGGAACAGAAATAATCAAAAGAATGCCGTTGAAGTTTTGGTGGAAAATATTTGCGGCAAACTTTGGGAATAAAATTGATAAACTTTAATTACCATCCAGTTAGCTCTTTTAATCCTTTTCCTATTTCAGCGGGACTTTTAACGGTATGCACTCCTGCTGATTCAAGTGCTTCGAATTTATCATCTGCGGTGCCTTTTCCTCCAGCAATTATAGCTCCTGCATGGCCCATTCTTTTTCCTGATGGAGCAGTAACGCCTGCTATGTAAGAAACAACCGGTTTTGTAATATTTTCTTTAATATATTGAGCAGCTGCTTCTTCTGCTGTTCCTCCTATCTCACCTACCATCACAATTGCTTCTGTCTGATCGTCATTTTCGAACATTTCCAGAACATCAATAAAACTAGTTCCTGGTATTGGGTCTCCTCCTATTCCTACACAACTGCTCTGTCCAAATCCTTCATCAGTGGTTTGTTTAACCGCCTCATAAGTGAGGGTTCCGGATCTAGATATAACACCTACTTTTCCTGGCAGATGTATTGAAGCTGGCATGATGCCCATTTTGCTCTTTCCTGGAGTAATTATTCCAGGGCAATTAGGACCAATTAATCTTACTCCCATTTCATCGCATCTGTGTTTAACTTCTATCATATCGATAGTGGGTATGCCTTCTGTTATGCATACAATTAGCTTTATTCCTGCCTCTGCTGATTCAAGAATAGAGGACTTACAAAATCTAGCTGGTACAAAAATAAGACTAGCCTCAGCTTCTGTTTCCTTTACGGCTTCAGTTACGGAATCAAAAACGGGTAAATCTAAATGAGTTTGTCCTCCTTTTCCTGGCGTTACACCTCCTACTAAATTTGTACCGTAATCAATGCATTGCTCACAGTGCTGGGTAGCTTGAGATCCTGTAAAGCCCTGACAAATAACCTTTGTATTTTCATCTATCAAAATACTCATAATTAACTCCCTTTAGAAACATCAACCACTTTAGATGCTGCCTCTTCAAGGCTATTTGCTCCAATGATATTTAACCCACTTTCACCTAATTTTTTAGTACCTAATTCTGCTTGATTTCCTTCTAGACGAACCACTACAGGAACATTAATTTCCATTTGGCTCACTGCTTCTATAACACCATCTGCTATGACGTCACATCTTACGATCCCTCCAAAGATATTAATCAAGACAGCTTTAACATTCTCATCAGAAAGAATTATCTTAAAAGCTTCAGATACCCTTTTTGCATCTACAGTGCCTCCTACATCCAAGAAGTTAGCTGGGTCACCACCATAAAGCTTAATAATGTCCATTGTGCCCATAGCCAGTCCAGCTCCATTTACCATACAGCCTATATTTCCATCTAGAGCCACATAATTCAGATCCCATTTTGAAGCTTCTACTTCTCTTGCATCTTCTTGAGATTCATCATTTATCTGATGCAATTCTTCTTGTCTATATAAAGCATTTGAATCTATGTTTATTTTTGCATCTAGGCAAATTAAATTCTTATCTGCATTAATAACAAGAGGGTTTATTTCTAATAGTGATAAATCTTTATCAAGAAATAGTTTTGAAAGCTTAAGGAATAAGTCCACAAATTCCTCAGTCTGATTTTGACTTAAATTTAAATTTTCTGCTAAATAAATAGCCTGCTCTTGGTTAGCTCCTTTAATTGGATCAATGGGTGTCTTAAAAATCTTTTCAGGGGTTTTTTCTGCGACTTCTTCAATATTAACTCCACCTTCCTCTGAAGCCATAAAAACTAACCTTTGAGATTCTCTATCTATTACTGCACCCAGGTATAATTCATTTTCAATATCTGTGCAGGTTTCTACCAGAATCTTTGATACAGGCTGTCCATTTTCATCTGTTTGGTAAGTGACTAAATTTTTTCCTAACCATTGGTTTGCAAACTCATAAGCCTCTTCTGGAGAATCAATCAGCTTTACTCCACCTGCTTTTCCTCTGCCACCGGCGTGAACTTGGGCTTTAACTACCCACCTATCTCCACCTATTGATTTAGCTGCTGCTTCAGCCTCTTCAGCGCTATCAACTGCTTTCCCTATAGAAACAGGTATTTCATATTCTCTGAATAACTCTTTTGATTGATACTCATGTAAATTCATTTCTTTCGTTTCCTATTACTTATATGAATGGCTTTACTATTTATAAGTGAAGCTGTCTCCTTAATTGCTTCTGACTGAGTCGGGTGACTAAAGATCAATGATCCTAATTTTTCAGCTGACAATTCCGTTTTAATTGCAATTATAGCTTGTTGTATAAGTTCTGATGCATTAGACCCTATTATGTGAACCCCTAAAATTGCATCCTTTTTTTTATCAACTATCATTTTTACAAATCCTTGTTCTTCCTTATTAGCTAAGCTTCTTCCATTTAAAGAAAAGGGGAAGCTAGCTGATTCGTAATCTATCCCCATTTTTTTAGCCTGATCTTCGTTCTTCCCTACCCAAGCTATTTCTGGATGAGTATAGATTACAAAAGGGATAAGTTCATAATCCAAACTACTATTAAGACCAGCTATATTTTCAGCTACCATGATGCCCTCCTCTGACGCTTTGTGAGCTAGTTTAGGGCCTCTCACGACATCGCCTATGGCATATAAGCCTTTTAAATTAGTTTCGCAAAATTGATTAACATTAATTGAACCATTTGAATCTAACTCCAAATCAATACCTTCATCTAATAAATCCTCAAAATAAGAAACTCTACCTGCTGCTACAATTAATTTATCAGCCTCTAAGCTCTCCTCTCCAAATCTAATTAGGACTTTCTCTTCTTTTTTTTCCGCGGATTCAATTTTTGTACCTAACCTAATATCTAAGCCTTGATTCTTAAAAATCTTCATGGCTGACGTTGATACTTGCCTATCAGCTTGAGGTAAAAGTTGTTCCAATTCCTCCAGCAGAATTACTTTGGAGCCTAATCTTGACCAAATACTTCCTATTTCAAGTCCAATCGCTCCTGAACCTATTATGATGATCTGACTAGGAATTTGTTTAAGACTTAGGGCTTCTTTCGAGGTAATGATGGACTTTTGATCTGTGGGTGAGAAATCTAACTCTGCTGGTTTGGATCCTGTTGCTAAAACAATATTATCAGCGGTAATTAAATTTAAAGATCCTTCTTCATCTGTAACTTCAATGGATAGATCTTTTTTAATTTTTGCAAAGCCCTTAAGGCTCTTAACTTTATTTAGCTTGAATAAACCAGACACTCCTTTGGTTAGATCATCTACTACTTTTTCTTTTCTGGTTAACATCTGATTAAGATCTAGAGAAATATCATTAATTTTTATTCCATGATCAGACGATTGATTAATAGCTTTATGGTATTCATAGGAACTATCCAGAAGTGCCTTTGAAGGAATACAACCGACATTAAGACAAGTTCCACCTAAAATGGGAGTCTGATCTTCACCACACTTTTCAATACAAATTACTGATTTACCAAGTTGGCCACTTCTTATAGCAGCTGAATACCCTCCCGGGCCAGAACCTATGACAGCTACATCATAGTGATCAGACATCAATTAACCTCACAAGAATTATTTTTTTCTACTTAATAACTTACTTCTTATATTAGATATAGCTTCAGTAGGATTCAATCCTTTAGGACAAACTGATACGCAATTCATAATGCCGTGACACCTATATAAACTAAATGCATCTTCTAAGGCATCTAATCTTTCATCAGTAGCATCATCTCTTGAATCGGCTATGAACCTCCAAGATTGAAGTAATGCAGCTGGACCTAAGAATTTATCTGGGTTCCACCAGAATGAAGGACAAGATGTAGTACAGCAACCACAAAGTATGCACTCATAGAGGCCATCTAATTCTTCCCTTTCTTCAGGACTTTGAGTTCTTTCTTTCTCAGGAGCATCTTCTTTTGTTATTAAATAAGGTTGAACTTTTTCAAGTTGATCAAAGAATTGCTTCATATCCACTATAAGATCTCTGATAACTGGAAGTCCAGGCATGGGCCTTAAGGTCAGTTTATCTTTTTTTACGGCTTCAGATACAGGAGTTACGCAAGCAAGGCCATTTTTTCCATTTATATTCATTCCATCTGATCCACAAACGCCCTCTCTGCATGACCTTCTAAAAGAAAGTGAAGGTTCTTGTTCTTTAGCTAAATGTAAAACATCTAAAACCATCAAGTCTTTATTTGCTGGAACTTCTATATCTAAAGACTGCATGTATGGTTTTTTATCCATAGAGGGATCAAACCTATAAACACTAAGCTTAATTATTTTAATTTCCTCTAGAGGTATTGCAGCACTCATTAGTAAGTTCTCACTATAGGTTGAAAAGCTTGGACTTGCTTAGGTCTAAAGTTTACATCTCTTTTGTTTACTGACTTGTCTTCTGAATAATAAATTGAATGTTTGAGCCATTCATCATCGTCTCTTTCAGGAAAATCATCTCTAGCATGAGCGCCTCTGCTTTCTTTTCTCTCATTAGCAGTGATAGCTGTTGCTTCAGCAACTTCAAATAAATTTTGAGTTTCTAATGCTTCTATTCGCGCTGTATTGAAGGTGGCTGATTTATCTTTTAAATGAATATTTTCGATCTGATTTCTTGCTTCTGCCAGTTCTTCAATTCCTTTTTCCATCAAATCACCACGCCTGAAAACTCCAAAATTTAATTGCATGTTCTCTTGCATAGCTTTTTTTACATCTGTTGCTTGATGTCCATCCTGAGAAGCATTTAGTTTGTTAAGTCTAGAGAGAGCTTTGTCTAAATCTCCACTTGAAGCAGGTTTTAAGTCAACTCCTTGTTTCATTGAATCTTCAATAAAAATTCCAGCTGCTCTTCCAAATACAACTAAATCCAATAAAGAATTACCGCCCAATCTATTTCCTCCATGCACAGATACACATGCAACTTCTCCAGCGGCATAAAGTCCTTCTACTATCTTATCTTCTCCAGACTTAGTGGAAATTACCTGACCATGAACATTAGTGGGTATTCCTCCCATCATGTAATGACAAGTCGGAACAACAGGAATAGGTTCGACTGCCGGGTCTACTCCAGCAAAAGTCTTGGATAACTCCGTTATTCCCGGCAACCTTTTATGAACCACTTCAGGTCCTAGGTGATCTAATCTAAGTTTTATATGATCTGCATTAGGGCCGCAACCTCTTCCTTCGAGAATCTCGAGAGCCATGGATCTTGCCACAACATCTCTACTAGCTAAATCTTTGGCGTTCGGTGCATACCTTTCCATAAACCTTTCACCGTCTTTATTAATTAGATAACCTCCTTCTCCTCTGCATCCTTCTGTAACCAAAGTTCCAGCTCCATGAATACCTGTTGGATGAAATTGCCACATTTCTATGTCTTGAACTGGAAATCCTGCTCTAAGAGACATTCCAATTCCATCTCCAGAATTTATTAATGCATTGGTAGTAGAGGCATAAATCCTTCCTGCTCCGCCAGTTGCCAATACAGTTGCCTTAGACTTTATATAAAAAATTTCTCCTGTCTCAATCTCAAATGCAATTACACCTACTACAGCGTTATCTGCATTTAAAACTAAATCTATTGCAAACCATTCATTTAAAAAATTAGTTCCAGCTTTTAGGTTAGCTTGATAAAGAGTATGCAATAAACTATGTCCAGTTCTATCTGCTGCTGCACAAGTTCTAGATGCTTGACCTCCTTTTCCATAATCTTTTGACTGTCCTCCGAAAGGCCTTTGATAAATTCTTCCTTCTTCTGTTCTAGAAAAAGGCAACCCCATATGCTCTAACTCAAAAACAGCTTTCGGGCCTTCAGCGCACATATACTCAATAGCGTCTTGATCTCCTATGTAGTCTGATCCTTTAACTGTATCAAACATATGCCATCTCCAATCATCATCAGGATCATCACTTGCTATAGCGCAAGTAATTCCACCTTGAGCGGAGACTGTATGAGATCTGGTAGGAAATACTTTAGATATTACCGCTGTATTTAATCCAGATTCAGCTAATTGCAAAGAGGCACGCATACCAGCTCCTCCACCACCTATGATAATTCCATCAAACTCCTTAACTGGAATATCCGATCCCTTTATGATTTCATCTACTTTCATATTCCTTTACCAAATAATTATTGCTGACCATAAAACAACTACGAGAATCAATAACCCACATATTACTCTATATATAAAGTTTAAGGGTTTACTTAAAAAAGAAATTTTTGGACTGGCAAAACCTAAAAATCTAGGAGAAAGGTAATCACTTCCAATTGCCCATGTTCCTAACCAGGCATGGACACCAAAGCATATAAGGAACAAGAAAGTTGCTACCTTCATTAATGGATTGCTCATTAAAGAGCTCCATGCAAAATAATCAACCGGGGTACTTTTTAGGAAAAAGCCTGTTAAAAAAAGAAAATACATTAAAAGTATTAAGGAGCTTATCCTGATAAGTAAAAAATCTATTGTGCCTTTACCTAATCTCATTAAAACCAAAATACTCCAATAAATAAAAACAAAATAAAAAAGAAAATTACAATAGTTGACCAAGAAGTAATCTTAGTTGAAGACAATGTTTCTCCTATTCCAAAAAATTCACCTAGTAACTTCTTAATTCCTGCTAATAAGTGGTACACCAAAAGCATAAAGACTATAGAAAACCCAACTTTAATTAGTAGGTTAGAGTTTATATCCTCAAGCAAAGATAAGTAGGAGCTTTCAGAGCCCAGAGATCTATCTAAAAGCCAAACCAAAAAAGGGAAGCTAAAAAATAAGATAAATCCACTTATTCTATGAAGAATGGAAACAATACCTGTAATGGGTAAGTTTATTCTTAATAAGTTTATAAAAACTGGCCTAGTATCTTCTTTAGTCACTTAATATAGAAATTTAGAAAAAATGGGTGTTTGTAGGTGATAATTATAATTCTGCAACTACTCGAAAGCCATACTTTCCTTAAATATATCTCTTAACGTAAAGCACGAGCAGGAAGACAACTACAAAAATTGGGATGCATATCAAATAGGGCAAATTAGGAGATATCTCATACAGGAATCCACTCATTAGTGGCCCAATAGCAAAGCCTAATCCAGGTGCAACCATTGCCACCCCAACAGCCTCTCCTTGATTAGAAGATCCAGCATTTAAAGAAGCTGTAGCTGTATAACCTGGAGAAGCTAATCCCATAGCAATTCCTAAAAAAGACATTCCCAACACAAAAAATGTAAAGGTAGTTGAAATAACTATAAATATTATTCCCAAAATAAAAAATGGAATTGAGATTGATATGAAATTAATAGGAACTATTTTTGTTTTCTGTACATAAGTTAGTTGAACTAAAATAGAAAAAATCCCCAAAAGACCAAATGCAATTCCTTGTCTTTCCTGAGTTACTAGTGTAGAAAAATTAAATTTATCTTGTATGTAAAAAGCAGCAACAGTCATCGTTGAAGAAAAGCAGATAAATATTAGTACCCCTATTCCTACAAAAACAAGAAGTTTGTAATCGTATGACATTCTTTCTCTTTTTGTTTCCTCGATTCCAGCCTCTAAAGTTTCTGGTAAATATAAATAAACCATCAATAAAGCAAGAAAACTCAAGAATGACATTAATACTACGGGAATCAATCTTCCGTATGGAGTTAAGTAAGAAGGAAAAATTTCTGTATTTGCTATCAAGAAAGCCACAAAGCTAACCATAATTGGGGCAAATATAGTGCCCAGATTATTAGCAGCACCATACTGTCCCATACCTGCAGATCTTTCTTCTTCTGTCGTTATATCTGCAATGTATGCTCCTGCTGCAGGTCTGGAGGCAGCACCAACAGCTGAATTTAAGACCCTAGCTAAAAGAAAGCTCAAAATCAGACTTGTGGTAAGAAGCACTCCTACTAGGCCAAGATAAGCAACGAGAACAAATAAAAGGGAAGATATTATGTAGCCAGCAAACCCAATCATTAAAACAGATTTTCTTCCTTTTCTGTCACTCATGCGCCCCCAAAAGGGAGTCGTTAGTAAAAAGACAAAGGCAGATATAGAAACAAAAGTAGTAATTAGCCTGACACTAAAACCTAATTCTCTGCCTATTAATGGCATAACTTGGGCATAAACTGACTGCCCCATGCTTACAAAAATTACTGCTATTAAGAGTATGGATATAAAACCCTTTTTATGTTCTTTTGAATTAATTTACTTTCCTTATCTTTTGTTGCCTGATTATAAATGCATACTCCATTGCCACTTCTTCCAAGCTAGCAAACCTACCACTTACTCCTCCATGTCCTGCAGACATATTAACTTTCATCAATATAGGGTTATCAGATGTAGTGAAGTCTCTCAGTTTAGCTACATATTTAGCTGGCTCATAATACTGAACCTGCGAATCCCATAATCCTGTAGTTACTAAAATTGAAGGGTAACTTAGTGAGTCTATGTTGTCATAGGGTGAATATTTCATAATGTAATCGTATTGCTTCTTTATTCCAGGATTACCCCATTCGTTGTACTCTCCGGTAGTTAAAGGTATTGATGGATCTGACATAGTTGTAACAACATCTACAAATGGAACATTTGAAATGATTGCTTTATATAAATTAGGTTCAAAATTAATAACAGCGCCCATTAATAAACCTCCAGCACTTCCTCCTGCTGCAAATAAATTGTCTGGATCTACAACACTCCTTTTTACTAATCCTTTAGTTACATCTATAAAATCATAAAAAGTATTAAGTTTTTTGAACATTTTCCCTTGCTCATACCACTCTCTTCCCATTTCTTGTCCGCCTCTTATATGAGCTATGGCAAATACATATCCCCTGTCTAAAAGAGAAAGTCTTGTGGAACTAAATCCTGCATCTAGTGAATTACCATAAGAACCATATCCATAAATAAATAGGGGGTTTTTTCCTTTTTTATAACTAGTTTTTTTATAAACTAAAGAAACCGGTATATGAGTAGTTCCATCTCTACTCTTTATCTTTAATCTCTTTACCCTATACAAGCTTGGGTCATAGGCAGTCTTTAATTTGGCTTGTTTTAGAAGTTTCTTTCTTCCGGAATTAAGTGAAGCTGAATAGATACTATCTGGAACCCTCATACTGGTGTAGCCAAAATTAAAATTAGATGAGTTATATTCTGGGTTGGCAGCTAAATACAAAGAATAAGATGGATCTTGCATCTTTATGCTTTTGAAAGTAGAACCACTTCTTGAATAAATTCTTAGTTTCTTTAAACCATCTTCTCTGTAAATTAATACAAAATTAGATGGAAAAGTTAACACTGATTCCAAAAATCTAGATTTATTATGCTGAATCAAATTTTTCCAATTACTCTTTGAGGTATTGCCTCCTTTTGAAACTTGCATAATCTTGAAGTTTTTGGCTTCAAGGTTAGTTTGGATTAGAAATCTATCTCCATCATCTTCTATCCAATACAGATGATCTTTTTGCCTCTTTTGAAAAGACTTAGGTTTAGATAGAGGTTTATCGCTAGGTATTAATAAAGTTTCAGAAGAAGTGCTACTAGAAGCTTGTATTTCTATATAGCTCATAGTTCTAGAGTTTCCTAAAGATAGATAAAAAGTATTATCTTTTTCTTCATAGATAACTTTATCTTTCTCTTGCTCATCTCCTAGCCTGTGTCTTAAGACTCGATAAGGAAGAAGGGTTACTGGATCCCTTTGAATATAAAAAATGTAGTTGGAATCTGAAGACCAAGCTATATCCCCAGAGGTGTTTACTAACTTATCTTGACTAAACTTACCTGTGTGTAGATTCTTTATTCTTATATCGTATTGCCTTCTTCCCGTCTTATCTTCAGCAAGCGCTAATAAATCTTCCGAAGGAGAAATATTCCAGTTAGCTAACCTATAGAATTTAGAGCTCTTTGCCAGGTTATTTACGTCAAGAATTACTTCTTGCTTATCTGTAGTTATATTAGTCCTAATATAAATGGCATGTTCTTGGTCTGGTTCATACCTTCTAAAGTAAGTATAAGAACCTATTTTTACCGGCACCGAATCTTCTTTTTTGGGTATTCTGGATACTATTTCTTCAAATAGCTCTGATCTTAGATCTTGTCCATTTTTGAACCAGTTCTCTAAATATTTATTCTCTTGTCTTAAATGAGAGAGAACTTTCTTATTTTTTCTCGTGTCATCTCTCAGCCACTGATAGTTATCAACCCTTTCTTCACCATGCGCTTTATGCACAAAAGGAATCTTTTCTGGATTTGGTTTTTTCAATCTATCTTCACCGTAAGTTGTTGATATAAAACAAGAGCACACTAACAGAAAACACAGAAGGAATCTTTGATTATGTAATTTACTTTCTTCTTTTAACAATTCTTTTTCTTCTTTTCTTTTGGCGATCTGTAAGAGTATTTTTATTATTTTTATATGGATTTTCAGAATCCAGAAATTGCACAAAAACTGAAGTTGATAGATCTAATTCCTTTCGAAAGAAATTTTCTAAGTATCTTTTATAAGTATTTTGTAGACTGGATAAATTATTTCCATGAACTACTATTCTTAAAGGGTTCTTCCCTCCTGCATGAGCATACCTTAATTTAGGTCTAAACCGCCCGCTCATTGAAGGAGGTTGCTGCACTAAGGCATCTGAAAGAATAGCATTTAGCTTGTTTGTGCTAATTTCTTTGTTGTTTCGCTCGTGTCTTTCAACTGATTGCTTTATCAATTTAATAAGTCCCTTATTTTCTTGAGCTGATATGAAGTGGATATCAATATAATCTGCAAACCTTAGCTTTCTTTCAACCTGAGACTTTACAAGGTCTTTTTCTTTAGCTGTTAGTAAATCAGCTTTATTGGCTGCTAAAACTACCGTATTTCCAGAGGCTAGAGCCAAACCCAAAAGATGAATGTCTTGATCGACAATGGACTCAGAGCTATCGATTAAAAGAATAGTTATCCTTGATAGTTTTATTGATTCTAAAGACTGTGAAATTGAATATTCTTCAAGTTTTTCTTTAGAAGCTCTTTTTCTCCTTATCCCCGCAGTATCAATTAAATAATATTCTTTACCTGATATCTTTATTGGAACTTCAATTGAATCTCTGGTTGTTCCTGAAATTGAAGAAACTAAGAGTCTTTCTTCTCCCAAAACAGTATTAACAAAAGTAGACTTGCCTACATTAGGCCTTCCTATTAAAGATATACTTAAAGCATTAGAAGTATCTTCTTTATCTTGATTAGAAGACTCTTCTGCGAAAAGTTCTGCTTCTAGTTGCTTTAGTCCTCTGTTGTGAGAGCAAGAGATATAAAATATATTTTTGAACCCTAGAGAATCAAATTCGCTTAGCCGTTCTTGATTCTTCACAGAGTCAACTTTGTTTACTACAAGAGTAATTGGTTTGTTCACTTTTCTTAAACTTAAAGAAATTTCTTCATCTAAAGCGACCAAACCATCCTTAACATCAACTACGAATATTAGTTCGTCTGCCTCTTTTATAGCTAAATTTGTCTGACCTATTACAGAACGAGAAATATCATCACTTTCAGGAGCAATACCTCCTGTATCAATAAGTATCCTGTTTGACCTTTTTGCTTTTCCATATTGACGATCTCTAGTTAAACCAGAGAAATCTGCAACCAAAGCAGCTCGTGAACCAGTTAAAAAATTAAATAAACTTGATTTACCAACATTTGGTCTACCAACAATAGCTACTAAAGATGACATTTTATAAATCTAAAAAAAAGCAGATGAATTATAAAGTCTTATCTTAAAGATAAGAAAAATAATCTGCCTGAAGAATCTAAAGCAATGATGTCATTGCCACTTGAAGAAAGTTCTTTAATTGGTTTATTTGAAATTTTCTTTCTGCCAATAAATTTACCGTCTTTACTATCAAGAATATGTAAATATCCTTCGAAATCACCCATAGCAACTCTCCCTCGAGATTCTACTGGTGAAGACAATTGCCTAAGCTTTAAGCCACCTTGTTCCCAAAGTATTGCTCCAGTGGAAAGACCAAAGGCTTTTACATTATCTGTATCTTCTATAACAACAATTCTTGATCTAGATTCAACCAAGTCCTTTGTAGTAGATACTTCTTCCTTCCAAGCTTGTCTTCCAGACCTTAGATCGATAGACATGATATGTCCTTGGAAAGTTGCTGAGACTAGAAAATTGTTTGCAACGACTCCTTTTCCATCTATATCAGTAATCCTATCAAGCTCAGAGGTTCCTTCATTAACAGATACAGGCAGTTCCAATCTTACTGCACCAGAATCTGGGTATAGCATGGCAACATTCCCAGTTGAAAACCCAGTAAAAATAAAGCCTTCAGATATAAAAGGTATCGATGTACCCCGAAGACTTAAGTTAGGAACAGAGACTTGATGTATCCATTCTTGCTCTCCTGTTCTAAAGTTAAATCCTGTTATTGAACCATCAGCTGACTGGACAGCTACTATCCTTCCATCTGTAACAGGAGGTGCTAAGACTTCACTTGTTACTTTTGAAATCCAATTCAAAGATCCATCTTTTTGATTTAGGCTAACCACTTGGCCATCTAAGGTTCCATAAAATAAGTTTCTAAATCCCGATTCTATTGAACCCGAGATCAAATGATTTAAATTATTGGACCAAATTTCTTTCCCATCTAGAGAACTAAAAGAAGTAATACTTCCATCAGAGGCGCCATGATACAAAACATCTCCTTCAATAGAAGGAATGATCCTTCCATCAGACAAATAATCTCCTGCTTTCTTTTTCCATTTAATTTCTATACTAGTCGTCGACTCTATTTCATAAAGCTCAGATGGTTTATCAACCTCTTCTTCATCTGATCCCCAAAACTTTAGGGAAGACAAAGATGAACAACCAGTTAAAACAAATATTAAACTTAGGTAAATTGGTAGAATCTTTTTCATCTTTTAATTAATTGATATCAGACAATTTCATTTTGATAATAGATTTAACAGATTCACTTGGTGAGGCTTCCATGGCCTTTAGATAATTTATTCTTGCGTTGTCATTAGCCTCTAAGTATACATAGCAGTCACCTATCAATTCATAAATTGAAGCAGTTTTGTCTTCAATGGTTTCCAAGAGGTCTAGAGATTCCTTAAATTTCTCTTGGTCTAAGAATAATAAAGCTAATCTATATTTAGCGGTTACTTCTATGGGATCATATTTCTGCCTAAAGCCATTGTTAGTATTTTCTATAATCCAATTTAACTTATCAGTAGCTTCATCTTTATCGCCTTTTTCGTAATGTAGCTTGGCAAGTTGTAACGCTATTAATCTTGAGTAAACAGAATCCGGATAAGAACTCATAAAATCATTACCCTTCTGGGTTGAATCTATGTCTACGGAATCTAATGACTGAACAAAATCAGAGTAGAGTTCTGAAGTTTCTTGGTTGAAAATACTCTTATTAGAAGAGCTCCTTTCTATGCCTACGATGGTAAAGATAACTACAAATACTGTTGAGATAGCTAAATATTTATACTTATCCCATAAAGTTTTCAGAAATTCAGTATTTTCTTCTTCAGTTGAAGTTAGATTGACCATTTTTATTTTCTATTTTTTTAGTTGATCTATTAATTCGTTAATTTTAAAAGATTTTTGCTCTTCTTTTTCATTAAGTGCCTTTAAAGCGATTGTATTATCCTTCAACTCTTCCTCTCCTACAATCAAAGCGTAATCAGATTTCAATTTAATAGCTTTTTTTAGTTGAGAAGAGGCACTAGTATTTTCAAAATTTAAAACTATCTGAACATCAACTAATTCATTCCTTAATTGCTCTGCTATTAAAACGGATTTAGAAATGGCTTCTTCGCCTAAAGCAATAAAAGAAATCACTTTAGAGCTATTTATATTCTCATCAATCTTTTCTGAAATTAACACTAAACGCTCTAAACCTATAGAAAAGCCTATAGCTGGACATGGCTTACCTCCTAATTCTTCTACTAAGGAGTCATACCTGCCGCCTCCGCAAATAGTGTCTTGAGCTCCCAAAGATGAAGATTTCCATTCAAAAACAGTTTTATTGTAATAATCTAAACCTCTAACTAGTTGGGGGTTTTCTCTGTAAGTCAGTCCGTTAGAATTCAGCAGCTCTAAAAGTATTGAATGGTGATCTACAGACTTCGGGTCCAGAAACTGTGTTATTTTTGGAGCATCTTCTAATAACGTTCTTATTTCAGAGTTCTTTGAATCTAATATCCTCAAAGGATTTTCATCTAACTGTCTAAGCGAGTCTTTATCGAGGTCTTTTTGGTAATCTTTAAAATAATTGGTGAGAGCTTCCTTGTATGAACTTCTAGTTTGATGATCTCCTAAGGAATTGATTTCCAGCTCAACTTGATCGCTAATTCCTAAAACCTCCCATATTTTCTTGGAAAGGAAGAGTAACTCGGCATCAGCAAAAGGATCTTTAATTCCAAAAAACTCTGCGCTTGCCTGATGGAATTGTCTTGATCTCCCTTTTTGAGGCCTTTCATATCTAAACATCGGTCCCATGTACCAAAGTCTTGGTGAATCAACTCTTATTAAGTCATTATCTAAAGCAGCCCTTACGCAACCTGCCGTTCCCTCGGGTCGCAAAGACATACTTTCTCCGCCTTTATCTTCAAAGGTATACATTTCTTTGTTAACTATGTCTGTTGATTGACCAACTCCTCTAGAAAATAACTCCGTCTTTTCAATTAAAGGGAATCTAATCTCGTTATAACCGTAGGATTGGAATATTTTTTTTATCTGATTTTCTACAACCTGCCAGTTTCCTATTTGTTCGGGGATGAGGTCATTCATACCTCTAACTTTATTTACTCTTGTCATAGCAGCTAAACTTCTTTAGCTATTATAGAGGCTTCATCAGAAGAATCTTTAGATATTTTTTCTCTTATAAGGTTTTCTAAATGATCAACTAGATCCTCGCTTTCAATTTTATGATCTGGTTTGCCATCTATATATATAAGGTTTCTGGGAGAAGCACCTGTAACACCTATACTTACATGTTTTGATTCACCTGGTCCATTAACATAACAACCTATAACAGCCACATCTAAATCTTCTTTTACATCTTCCAATCTTTGTTCAAGTTGATTCATAGTACCTATAACATCAAAGTTCATTCGCGAACAACTAGGGCATGCAATGAAGTTTATTCCACGAGATCTTAGTTTGAGACTCCTTAGGATATCCCATCCAACCTTAATTTCGTCAACTGGGTCTGAGGCTAGAGAAATTCTTAGAGTATCCCCTATGCCATCAAGCAACAAAGCACCTAAACCAATTGAAGACTTAACAGTTCCAGATCTAAAACCACCAGCTTCAGTTATGCCAAGATGCAAGGGTTGCTCAATTAATTCTGCTATTTTTCTATAGCTCTCGATTGTTAAAGCTACATCAGAGGCCTTAATGCTTAACTTAAATTCATCAAAGTTTAGTTTTTGAAGAATATTTATATGTGATAAAGCAGATTCAACCAATGCATCAGCATTAGGTTCACCATACTTAACTTGTAGTTTCTTTTCCAATGAACCAGCATTTACACCAACTCTTATGGGTATGCCATTATCCTTACAAGCAGAAACAACTTCTTTAATTTTATTTTCCTTGCCAATATTTCCTGGATTTATTCTTATGCAATCCGCTTTTGCTTTTACTGCTTCTAGTGCCATCGTATAATCAAAATGAATATCAGCAACTAAAGGTACATTAGATTCTTTTTTAATTTTATAAAAAGCATCCGCTGCTTCTTGGTCAGGTACAGATACTCTGACTATATCTGCGCCAGCTTCTTCTAATTTTCTTATCTGATCAAGAGTTGCCTTTACATCAGGAGTCTTGGTATTTGTCATACTTTGCACTGAAATAGGAGAATCTCCTCCTACAGGTACGTTTCCTACAAAAATTTTTCTAGATATTCTTCTTATCATTCTTTAGTAATGCTTCGAAATGCTATGAAAGTCTAGCATCATAAGTAGAGAAAATTTAGTTTTAATCTATTACTCTTTTGAAAAAAAGTAATCTATTTCTCTAAGTGCTGACTTAGGTGAATCTGAGCCGTGTACTGCATTTGCATCTATGGATTCAGCAA
>CESD01019496.1_pt1 | contig 16195 bp, 14 predicted proteins | sample 531191 | NCBI WGS metagenome assembly CESD01 (sample SAMEA2622021, study PRJEB7988) | marine metagenome | biome: marine biome (ENVO:00000447); feature: deep chlorophyll maximum layer (ENVO:xxxxxxxx); material: "saline water (ENVO:00002010), including plankton (ENVO:xxxxxxxx)" | depth 188 m
ATGACAGGCTGCCTATCTTTTGGGGCTGTTGAATTTGACGAATGTGAAGACAAAGATAATTGTTTAACAATAGCATTTGAAACAAAGGAAGACTATCAAGATAAAGATGAAAATCCTCAGAGATTGGCAGATGAAATAGGTAAATTGTTGGGAAAAGATGTGGAAATTTATACAGTCCAAGGAGCGGCTTCAACAGTTGAAGCTCTAAGATTTGGTCACGCAGATATTGGTTTTCTTGATGGCGGGGCTGCATGGTTATCTTGGCAAAATCATGGTCTTCAAGTTTTAGCCTCTGAGCAAAAAGGCGATGGCCGTTCTTACTACGAAGCTGTAGCAATAGTCCATAAGGATTCAGAAATTGCACAAGCCGATTTGGATGATGACCCTGATACAGATCCATTTGATTTAATGAAAGGTAAGACTTCTTGTCATACGGCAGCTCTAGGAAGTGCAGGTATGCTTTTACCAATGGGATATTTGATAGCTAATGGCTATGTTGAAATAGTTGGTGATCCTGATGATATTGACTCTTTAAGAAATACAGTCACAAATCACTTTTCGGAAGATTCAAGCATTCCCAAAAGTGGAATCTACTACAAATATCAAGGTTCTTTACGTTGTATGGCTGAAGGTAAAGGAGATATTGCTTTTGTCAAGGATTTAACATTACCTACTTATTGTTCAGATGACGATCCTAAAAGTTGGTGTTTTTCTGGAGAATTTAAATCAAACTCAGATTATCATACTTTGTCAACAATCTTTGGTAAAGCTCCAGGTCACCCTATTATGTACAATCCAGAATATATGAGCGAGGAAGAAGTTACAGCACTTCAGGATGCCATATATACTATGAATCAGAGTGATAGTGGCAGGCAGATTATTGTAGATGTATTAACAACACCAGGCATTACTGTAACAAATACAACAACACATTTAGGAACTTATGGCGGAGCTATTGGAGGCGTTCCAGGAATAAATGCATATTTTAATGCAGCATATTCCACAGATCCTGACAAAGATGATTCCAATATGATGATGTATGTAGGTGTAGGCGTTGTTGTTGCATTAGCAGCAGGCGCTGGAGTTTATTGGCGTAGAAATAATATGACAGAATAAATTTGTAGTTCATCTTGCATCTAAAAATATTATTTGTATTTGCCTTATTCTTAATTCCTGCTTTTTCAGGCTGTTTAGATTCTGATGAAGCAGAGAATTTTACTTGGATTAAAAAGACGGACGGAAATTGTACAATTAGTTCAGAAGAATTATTCTGTACAACTTATTTAAAATATTTTGATACTCCAATTATTTCATCTATTAATGAAGTAACAAATGAACTGTGGGTTGCCGATTTAAATGGAGAAATTAGAACCTGGAACGGTTTCAGAGAATATTTGGTTGGTAACCTAAGTGAATATGTTTCGACATGTCATAATGAGCAGGGATTACTGGGCATGGCTTTCTCAGATAATTTTACAAATGACAGAAAAGTTTTGTTATCTTATGTAGCTAAACAAGATTGTGAGGGAGATTTTGCTTCTCCATTAGTTTTGGCAGATATATCTGTGGAAAATGAAATTTTGAATATGACAACTCTTAGAGTTTTAGCTGAAATTGAGCAACCATATAGAAATCACAATGCAGGACATTTGTTGTCAGTTAATAATAATCAATATCTGTGGGGCATAGGTGATGGAGGAAGTTCTGGCGATCCTCATAACAACGGACAAAATTTATCAACTCCTTTGTCTTCAATATACTTTTTTCAATACAATGGTACTGGTATTTCTCCAATTTTAGAAAAAGATGATGGCTCGAAGACTTACATATTACATTCAGGCCTTAGGAATCCTTGGAAATTTAGTTTAGATGATAATGGTGGACTTTGGATTGCAGATGTTGGTCAAAATTGTTTTGAAGAAGTAAATTATATAGAAAATTGGGCTACGCCTTCCAATTTTGGCTGGTCATTACGTGAAGGAAAACATGTTTTTTCTTCTGATTCAAATTGTTCAGATTTAGTTTCTTCACCTCCAGAAGGTATCATAGATCCAGTTATAGAATATAGTCATTCAGAAGGGCATTGTTCAATAACGGGAGGTTTTTGGCTAAATGAAGATTCTCCTTTTGGTGAGGGTTATATTCATGGAGATTTTTGTACAGGTTCAGTTCGTTTGGTTGAAAGAAATAATAATACTTGGGAAGAAAAGCAATTGTTTGATTCAGATTTACAAATTGTGGGTTTTGGTCAAGGTTTAAATAATGAATTGCTAATTTTCCATTGGGGTGGAACTATATTCGAAATATCGGCCTTAGGGAAAAATAATGAATAGTAAAAAAATAGGTTACCTCGCAGGAGTCTTTGATTTTTGTCATGAGGGACATATTAGCATAATTACTAGGGCTTTGAAATTATGTGATAAGCTTATTGTAGCGGTAGTTTCAGATTCTTTTGCATTAAAATATAAAAAGCAAAGAATAGAGTATAATGAAGACGAAAGAGTAGCAATGATAGAGTCACTTGATTTGGTGGACGATGTTGTAATTGTAGATAACAATGATCACAAATCCTTTTTTGATGAATATAATGTAACTCATCTTTTTCATGGAACTGATTGGGAAAAAGAGTCTTACATTGATTTTATGGGGCGTGAAGATATAGAAAATAGAAACATCAAAGTATCTATGCTTTCACATACAAAAGGAATTAGTAGTACTTTACTGCGTAACCTACAAATAGAGAGTAAGACAATAAATCAAACACAGGAGAAATAATTGTATGAAAATAGGAATATTTTACGGTTCAAGCACAGGCAATACTGAAACGGCTGCAGAGTTGATTTCAGAGAATTTTAGCGAGCACGATTGCACAGTCCAAGACGTAAGCTCTATTGAGCCAGATGATTTACTTGGATATGATTTTTTAATTTTAGGTATTTCAACATGGTACGTTGGAGAAGCCCAAGATGATTGGATAGACCTTTTGGATGATATGGAAGGTATGGATTTCAATGGTGTAAAATTTGCTATATTTGGCCAAGGCGATCAATTAGGTTATCCAGATACATTCCAGGATGGAATGGGTATGGTTTACGAGAAGATGATTGAAGGTGGAGGAGTAGCTCTAGGTTTCACTTCAACAGAAGGATATGATTTTGATGAATCCAGAGGCGTAATTGATGGCCAATTCTGTGGTTTATCTTTAGATGAGGATAACCAAGGTGAAATGACTGATGAAAGAATAGAAAGTTGGTGCCAAGAGCTTCACGACCAACTTTGAAATGAAGAATATTTTATTCAGTCTTTTTCAATTTTTTCTTAAAGTATTAGATAAATTTTTTCCTAAATCTGATAATATTGTTATTTTTACATTAAAGTCTTCTATAGATTTTCGAGATAATGTACGTTTTCTTTTCGACTCCTTGTCAGATTCTCCGAAAATAGAATGTATTCTCTTATTTTACAATGATCCTTTACTTCATAAGAGCTCAGTAAATTTTTACAGTTTTTCAGGTATTCTTTACTGGCTTAGAGCGAGATATATAGTAATACATCATGGAACTCAGGATATTCCATTTTCTCATTCCATAGATTTTCGAAGAAGAAATGTAGTTAATTTATGGCATGGAATTACGGTAAAAAGTTTAGGCTATAGAATTAAAAATCATTCGAAAGATTCACTTAAGTCTGAAATAGATAATTATCGGTTTATGATAGGTAGTTCTGATTTAGACTCTTTTGCCATGCAAGCTTGTTTTAAGAAATCTGGAAAAAATATTTGGGTAACTGGATTGCCAAGAAATGATTTATTAGTTTGTAAGGATGAAAACATTTCTAAGAATCTGAAGAAAGGATTGCAATGGCTTGAGAATCAAATAAATCAGAGAACCATGGTTCTTTACATGCCCACATATCGCGATAATGTAGATTATAATCCCAAATTTTCTAAAGAAGAAATAAAGCAATTAGAATCATTACTTAAATCAAAAAATGCAGTACTAGGAGTTAAAATTCATCCAAATGCCCCTCCTATAGCTTTTGATTCTTTACCTATAATTAATCTTTCAGATTGCCCTTGTCAAGAAGTGGGATTATTTCTTAGGAAGGCCGATATTCTAGTCACAGATTATTCTAGCGTTTGGGTCGATTTTCTGCTAATGGATCGCCAAATTGTGAGCTATTGTCCAGATTTACTTAATTATGAAGAAACACGAGGGCTGTTGTATGATTATAGTTATATTTTTCCAGGTAAAATTAATCAAACATTTGAATTATTTTTGACTGAACTTAGAAAATCTTTTTCAACTTCTATCACTGAAAAGCAATTTCGAATTAAACACTTATTTCATAAATTCTTAGATGGCAAAAATTCAGAAAGAGTTAGCAAAAAGATTTTATCCAGTTTATAAATTTAGAATACAGCCAGTTGCCATCCTTTCTCAATAACTTGGTTAATTCTCTTTGGTGCAGATGATGTCGTGAATTTGTATTCTCCCATTATCGGAGTTAGACCTCTTTCGTTTAATGAAGCACCACAAAGAAAAACAGGACTTCCTAATTCATGGACAACGCCAATTGAAGTTTGTATTTCTTTTCGAAAATCTTCATCTCCTTTTTCTAGCCATTCAACACCTTCACCTTGGAGCATTAATGCTACATTCCGTCCATCTCCTGCTTGATATTCAGCAAGTCTTAGCGCTTCTGTAGCTCTTCTATAATCCTTTGTTCCGCTTATTATTAGGTATAAAATTCCTTTTGAGGCCATTAGTTTTGTACAATAATTTTTGCCGCAGTTTCTTTATCTAATGAAAAATTCCCTTCATCAGTTTCTACATTGTAAATTTTTTCATTTGCTTTTTTTAGCATTAGGGAATTACCAGGTCGTATTCCTTTTTCTTTCAAGATTTTGGACAATTCATTATCCTCAAATATCAATCTCACAGTTCCTGTTTTTCCTTCACCAAAATTACTCAATGGTAGATATTTATGTTCATTATTGTCTTCAATATTTATTTTATGACAAAAAAGTTCAGATTCTTTTTGAGGATCAATTCCCAAAAAAGTAGTAAGCTTATGTTCAACATCTCTTGTTAAAACGTGTTCCATTCTACATGCTACTTCTGAGGCTTCATCACCATCTACACCAAGTATTTCAGTTAAAAAGCGTTCAAGGATATTAAAGCGATGTTCAATTACGTCAGCCACGTGTTGCCCTTGCTTAGTCAGATGCACTCCGTGATATGCTTCATAATCTACAAGTCCCAAATCACCTAAACGTTGAATCATTTCAGTAACTGTTGCAGGTTTCAATTTAGTTTTTGCAGCAAGGTCAGATGTTCTTACTCTTTTTTCATCTGCAGCTAATTGATTTATGTTTTTAATCATCATTTCTGCACTTTCAGATAGAGCATCCATTCCAGCCATATTTCAAGAACCATATTGTCTTATAAAAAAATATACTTTTTGGATTTAGGGATACCTAAATTATATATAGTATCCGTTTCTACAAAAACATAATATTTTAGGAATAAAAGATAATGAAAAATTCACCTTTCTTTAGTTTGTTAGTTGTATTTTTTTTAATAATAAGTAGTTTCACATCGCATGTGTCTTCATCAGAAGAAGAGGAACAATTATACAAAATATCTGGAGATGTTTTTACATCAGAAAGTGATCAAGCAGGCAATACGTTCATTAAATTGATTCCTAGAGATTCAATTCAAACTGGAAATGAAGGCTCATATGAAATCACAGATGTAGCGCCAGGGGAACATACTATTCGAGCATATTTTTTAGAGAATGGACATACTACATCTTACCGTAAAATATTTGTTGAAGAAGATATGATTTTAGATTGGTATGAGGGCCATAATTGGGTAACTATTGAAATGTTTGATGATGTTGGAGAATATGTAGATAATAATTCAATGTCTATAATAGAACTTGTAGAATCAGATCAAACTAAAACTTTAGTGAATGGACGTACAGATTTTGGACCTTTTGAGATTGGCAAATATTATACTCTAAGAGCCTATTATGGAGAGATAGACCATAGCACACAGTATGTTCATTTTAGGATGGAAGGGTCTACTCCCAATGATTTTGATTTTAAGCATGGAATGAATAGTAGATATGGTTACATTACTTCTAGCGATGGAGAGACAATGTCAGGAATTACAGTTAGTAATGGAACATTTGAAACAATAACTAATGAGGATGGCTTTTTCCTTTTGAATAATTTAGAAGTAGGATCAACACAATCATTTACTTTCAAAAGTGGTAATATTGAAGTAGCTCCCCCTCAAACAGTAGATATAGTTTCAGGCACAGGGTGGATGAATGTTTCTGCACCAGAGAAGGTGCGTTATCCTGAAGCACCTAAATTTTCAACAGAAACTCAAACAGTTTTGCTTTCTATGTTACCAATTGATATAGCTTGGAAAGGTGGAGATAACACATTATTCTATACACTTACTTCTAACGGAGTTGAAGTGTACGAAGGGTTTTCTGATAGTTTCACATTTAATACAGATGAAGCAGGAATTTTTGAATTTCAGATTGGAGCTACAAATACAAATGGAACTACAAATAGCACTCAAAAACTCTTATTGCTAGTTTTACCTGAACAATCTTCTGATGATTTATGGAAATCTGGAATGAGTTGGGACTACCAAATCCAGTATTCCCCTGCCTCAGTATCTCTTGATGCAGATGGAATTCATAATGCAAAATATACAGTGTTAGGTAAAGAAAAGGTGATTGATGCATATGGTGTTGAAAAAGATACATTTGTTTTAAGGAAGAATGATGAATACCATTTAGAAAGAGAAAAATCATACCAATGGATTGACTGCGGAAATTTGTTACCTCTAAAAACTTACTGGGAGGATGATCCTTCATCTTCATCATATTTCCAGGAAGGTACACTCGGTTGGAATTTTACTGATGATCAAGGCAAACAAGTTGATATGCTAGGATATGAAGAAAATATAAGTTTACATTTCAATAGAACAAATATTATTGGAGTTCCGGGCCATCCGGACGGATATGATGACACTATGAATGTAGTAAACATTCAGCATGATGTTCAGGTTATTACGCCAGCAGGTGAATTTTCAACAACATATGTATCTATAATGGATACTAATGATGGAATTCTTTCATGGGAATTATGGTATAATGATACTGTAAAAAATTGGGTCAAGAAAATAGATAGACTTCCAGGTTCTCATGCTGAAAAAGTGGAATATAATTTGACTTCTTTTTATATTCCTTTAGTTCCTCAATTTATAACTGAAGATAACGGGAATTATGTAGTTAATGATTATAAGATTGAATGGTCATCCTTTGAAGAAGCTGAGACGTATAATCTTCTCCAAAATGGTGAATTAGTTTATTCAGGAAATAGCACATTTTTTAATTTTGTTAATCAGATAGATGGAAATTACAAATATGAACTATACGCCATCCTTTCTTCTGAAGCTTCAATAAAAAGTGATTCTATTAGTATAAATGTTAATTTTGTACCAGAAACTCCTATTATAATCACAGAATCACAAACTATTAAGGAAGGAGAAAGCATCAATATTTCTTGGATATATAATGAAGAGGTAATTTGGTATTCAGTTATTCTAGAAAATGAAGAAGGTAATAAAATAGAAATATATAATGGAACTAATAATTTCGTTTTAATTGATGATTTAGATTTAGGACAGAATAGATTACGTGTTAAAGCTCAATTATCAGATGGAAAAATTTCAGATTTGTCAGATTCATTGTTTATTAGTGTAGATAGAAATAGTCAAGATTCACCTATGCTTTCGCCTATTTTCTTATTTGCAATATTAGTAGTAATCTCTATTTTTAGGAATAGAAAGGAAGTAAAGTGATATTTTCAGATAAAAATATAGCAATTTTTCAAGTAGCTTTGGTTCTTTTGTGCTCATTGGGAGTTTGGTATTATACAGAAACAGTTGATGAGAAAAATGATGAAGGAATTATTCAAGTCACAGATTCAAATGGGATAGTTCATTCATTTGATACCTCACCTTCACGTATAGCAATTACCAATACCTATGCAGCCAGCGTAATGAGGATGCTTGATGTGAATTTATCTTTTGTAGTTGGAGTCTCAGGGGATTTTCAAGAGGAAGAGTTATGGCCAGAATTTGTAGACACACCAATTATTCAGAATTCAGCCCATTCAGAAATTGATTTTGAAGCATTATTAGATACGCGTCCAGAAATTTATCTTGTTTTTGCAACCAATGGAATGGTAGATACAAATGCAATTAGAGAAAAGTTAGAGCCAATAGGAATTAAAGTGGTAGCTTTAGATTTTTACAAATATGATGTTTTGCGTGATGAGATATCAGTAATTGCAGACTTATTTGGAAAGCATGAAGAAGCTAATCTCCTCTTTTCAGAATTTACAGCTATTGAACTTGAAGTAGAGAGTAGAATCTCTGGTTTAAACTCCACAGAAAGGCCAGATGTAGTGATGGAGCATCATGCATCATTAACTAGAGATCCAGTTGTTTTAACAGGAACATCTCAATGGACTGATCTCATTGAAAGGGCAGGCGGAGTAAATGTTTTCAAAGATTTGCCAGGACATACAACACATGTAGACATGGAGGCAATACTTGATGCCAATCCAGATTTAATTATGTTTGATGGCATTACTTTTGATATCGGATTTAATAATTTTGATGAAAATGATAGTTGCAGCACCCATATGGATTTTATTGCAGATAGGCCAGGTTTTGACAAAATGGATGCCGTAATAAACGATAGAATGATCATTATGTCTGGAGAATTTGCAGGACCTATGATGATTCATGGCCTTCCTACTTTAGCTAAGTTGTTTCATCCAGAATTATTCAAAGATCTAGATACAGAAAAATATTTAGAGAATTATTTTACTAATTATCACAAAGTTAATAAAATAGGGAAGTTTGTTTGTAGTTCTGTAGGAAGCTAAATTTTATGGATACTCTATCCGAGAAGCACATAGAAAATACAAAAACACAATTGTTTTCTATGCTAATTATTTGCCTAATTACTTTTTTTGCAGCAATTTTTGCATTAGGCCTTGGTTCTTCAGTTAATTTAGATTTTTTTACAACAATGAAAATTGTGTTTGGCCTAGATTCAAGTAATGATATGGAATCTGCAATTATTTGGGAACTTAGATTTCCAAGGATATTAATGGCCATTATAGGAGGAGCTGCCCTTGCAATTGCAGGATCCTTAATGCAAGGTTGCTTAGGCAATCCTTTGGTTTCACCACTTACTCTGGGAGTTGCTTCAGGAGCTGCACTAGGAGCTGCCTTGGCAATTGTTCTTGGTTTTTCCATAGTCTCAAATTCAGATTTAGCAATTGTTGCAAATGCATTTTTATTTTCATTAATAGTAGTCGGTATAATAATTCAACTAGGAAATTTTAGATCGGTATCTGCTGAATCATATATCTTAGTAGGTATTGCAATAACATTCATAGCTGGAGCGATAGTTTCAACGATGCAATATTTTGCTACAGATGCTCAATTATCACAATTAGCACATTGGTCTTTTGGCAGTCTTTCTAGACCTACTTTAGAGAATACACTTTGGATTACAGTAGCCCTAGTAGGACTTCTTCCTTCAGCCTTAAGAAAGGCTTGGGATCTTAATTCCTTAGCTTTGGGCGGAGATGATTTTGCCATTTCTACAGGAGTAGATCCGGTTAAAACTCGAAAAGAAATCTTGATTCTTTCAGCTTTAATGACCTCTATTGTCATTGCTTTTACAGGACTTATTGGTTTTGTAGGTTTAGCAGCGCCCCATATGGGTCGTTTAATTGTTGGAAATGATTATCGTAAATTAATTCCATGTTCAGCTATTTTTGGTTCATTGTTAATGCTTATTGCAGATACTATTGGAAGAATATTGTTCGCACCAATAGTTATGCCAGTAGGAATTATGCTGTCTGTAATTGGTGGTCCATTTTTCATGTATTTATTGCTTAGGCATAGGGGGGCAGGTCATTGAGTGCATTTCTTGAAGTTAAAGATTTAAGCTTTAGTTGGGGTTCAAATAAAGTACTTAAAAATATAAATTTAAACATAAAGAAAAATAATTTAGTTTCCATTTTAGGAGTTAATGGTGTAGGAAAAACAACGTTACTTAAGTGCCTTAATCGGATCTTAAATCCAGACTCAGGAAAGATAGAAGTATTATCTAATGATATTTCCGAATTAAATTTACTTGAAGTATCTAAGTTACTTTCCTACGTTCCTCAAACAGTAATGTCTAGTTTTACAATGGATGTTTTTGATGTAGTTTTATTAGGTAGGAGACCACATATTACTTGGTCAATTGGGGATGATGATAGAGAAAAAGTAAGTGAGACTCTCAATTATTTTAATTTTGAAGAATTTGCATTTAGGCGTTTTGATCAATTATCTGGGGGTGAAAGGCAAAGAGCAATAATTGCTAAGGCAGTAGCCCAAGATTCATCAATATTTTTAATGGATGAACCAACAAGTGATTTAGATCTAAAGAATCAAATTGAAGTAATGGGAAAAATAAAAGATTTAGTATCTAATAAAAAGGTTGAAAAATCAGCAATTATAGCTACACATGATATGAATATTGCAGCTAGATTTTCAGATTATATTTTTTTACTTGATAATGGCCAAATAAAGGCTGAAGGAATTCCAGAGGATGTTTTAACTGTAAAAAATATTGCAGATGTTTTTGGAGTTAATTGTGAAATACTTCCTAAGACAGTAGATGATCCTTTGAGAATTTTTATAAGAGATAGTATATTGACTAAAAAAAAGAGGAATAAGATATGACAAAAAATGAGAAAGAAATACCAAGACACCAACCTCCCAAGGGTTCTAAATCACAAGATCAAGAATTATTGTATGATCCAAATGTAGCAACGTCATCGCATGCAGAACAGGCACGTACATTAGCTTCCAAAATGAGTACAGCTACTCTTTGTACAATGTCTATTGAACCTGTAGGATATCCTTATGGTTCATTTGTTACATTTGCATTGTATAATGGCAATCCTCTTTTCCTTATTAGTGGTTTAGCAGAGCACACAAAGAATCTTGAAAAAGATTGTAAAGCTTCTTTACTTATTGCTGAGGCTGGAGAAGGAAATCCTCTTGCCTTGGGTAGAGTTACTTTAATGGGAGAATGTAAAAAATTGCCAGATTCTAATATAAACGAAGCTAGAGAAATTTTTCTTTCTAAGAATCCGGATGCTAAATTTTACATAGATTTTAAGGATTTTTATTTCTATATGCTGAAGGTATCTGAAGTGAGATATATTGGTGGTTTTGGCCGTATGTCATGGATAGAGGAAAATCAGTGGTTTCAGGCAGATGCAGATCCTTTGGTTCCTTATTCAAAAGATATTATAGAGCATATGAATGAAGATCACACAGATACTATGGTACTTTATTGCAAAACAATGAGTAAAGCTATAGATACTACTTCAGCAGTCATGACTGGAATAGATAGATATGGTTTTGAAATGTCGGCACATACATCAGAAGGCCCACGTCCAATCAGACTAGCTTTCAAAAAACAAGTTTCCGATGCCGAAGAAGCTAGAAAACAACTAGTAGTATTGGCTAAAGAAGCTCGAAAATTATCAAAATAAATATTTTTTAGGCTGACCTAAATTTTATATATCTCATTGTTTAGGCTACCCTAAATTAGGGCGACCTAAAAATAAAAAAAGGTGAAAAATGGAACTAAAAAATAGTGCTATGTTTTTGGCTATGCTAGTCGTAATCTCAGCTTTCACAGGCTGTCTTGGAGACGACGATGACGACACGACAACATCAAATCCGGGTGAAGACGGCGGATATGAGTATGCAACAAATGTTGATTCTCACAGGCTACTAGTCGACGATGTTTGTGATATTAAAGCTCTCGTGGAGGAGTTTAAATGGTCTGAAATAGAAACTATCTACAAAGATGGAGTTCATTCAGATAAAGGAAGTTCAATGAGAACTTTACAAGGATTTGCTTCTGCTGAAGGAAAAATGCATCCTTATGATGATTATTACGGTGAGATCGGTTCAATTGACAAATTTGTAATGTCAGCTATTGAAGGAACTGGTATTTTCGTTAACGCATCTGACTCTGTTAGAGAGCAAGCAATTGAGAAAGGTATTCAAAATGTATTGATGACAGCATATGTTATACACGAGATAAACACTGCAATTGACAAGGAAACAGCCGGCACTGCAAACGCAGTTCACAACTGGGATGAAGGCTGGGCTTTCTTCCACGGTGCATCTCCTGGTTGCGGGCCTTATGCCACCGGTGGAAAGAGGGCAGGTAACTTCGGTACAGATAATCCAAGTTTAGCTATTCTTGAAGAAATGAAAGCAGGAAGAGATTTATTGAATAATGATGGAATAACGACTGAACAAGATCATGCTGATGCGGTCGTTAAGAATTTAGTTATCACATACTCACAAGCAGCTATCAGATATGCTAGCAAGATGACATCAGATGAGACTTTAGCAGCAGCTCAAACTCATCAGGCAGAAGGAATGGCCTTCTGGATGGTTATTGAGCCGTTAGTAGCAGAACATACTTCTGGATGTTATAACATGGATACACATGCAGCAACACATTCCAATGAAGCGGATTGTATTGCAAAAACAGATGGCAACTACACTTGGGTAGAAAATTGGGGCGCCAATACTATCAATTCCAAAGTTTATGATTTATCCATGAACTTAACAGCTGAACGTGAAAATGGCTTCGATTTCAAAGCTGAAGTTGAAAAGCACTTGCAGCCTGTTTGGGATCATTACGGAATAACTTCAACAGATATTGGAACACTCCAATAAGTTTGAAGAAAGATTGTGCTAGTCCTTTCTGACGCTGCGTCCAAGCACATGAGAGGACAATCACATGCTCTACGAAGAGCACACACCAAAACAGCCCTATGATGTATTAAGTCAGTGCGTGAGTTTGCGGAGGGCTAATTTTTGGTACAGTTGTTGTGAGTAAAACTAAATTTATAAGTAGTATGAGTTGAGGATATCAAGTATGACAGGACAGATTTATGCTGAAAATTTGAATATTGGCTATTCTGCAAATTCAGTCTTGGCAAAAATATCTAATTTTAATGTTGAATCGGGAGATATTGTTTCAATAATAGGAAAGTCAGGTATAGGAAAAACTACTTTTCTAAAAACAATAGCTAATTTAGTTAAACCTTTAGGAGGAAATTTAACGGTTTCAGGTAGATCTCCACAACGTATTAGGGGAAGGATAGGCTATATCCCTCAAAAACTTGGTTTATTGAAGCATGATACTGTTTACGGTAATGTGTTGCAAGGAGCAATTTGCCATGAGTCAATTTGGCGTTCTGTTTTTGGTTTTCATGAATCTAAGGTTATAGATAAGGTAAACGAAAGTATAGAAATAATGAATTTAAAAGAAAAAATTCATGAGCCGGTCAAGAGATTATCAGGTGGACAGCAAAGGCGAGTAGCTATCGCTAGAACGATTGCTCAGAATCCAAAGATAATACTTGCGGATGAATTTATGAGTGAGTTAGATGACGAAACAGCAAATAATGTCTGGTCAGTAATGCATGAATATGTTAAAGCAAATTCCATTACATTATTGATTGTTGAGCACAATTTAGAAAGAGCACGTCAAGCTCAGAGATGTTTTAAAATGACAAATCAGAAGGATTCATCTTTCTCAATTTTGGAGGAAATTAAATAGTGAATAATTCGCGTAATAATTTTATTTCATTTATAGAACAGAGAAAATCGTTCCTCCTTGGGATAAGTATACTTTTTTTCACTTTCTTAGTATTCGTAGATTTGGTTGGAGGAAAATGGGCTTCTTTAGAGAATAGTTTGAGTAATCTTTCCAAATTTTTTTGGGAATCTCTTTGGCCTCCGGATTGGAGAGTAATAGAAGCTAGAGATTATCCAGTTTGTCGGAATAGTATAGAACTTACTTGTTCCACAGCCTACATTGGAATAGTTGAGACATTGAAAATGGCATTTGTTGGAACGGTTTTAGGTTTTGTTATTAGTCTTCCTTTAGCTATTTTTTCATCAAGAAATTTATACAGTGATAAAATCGCAATACCTACACGAATAATTTTATCAGCAATGAGAACACTTCCCAGTATTATTTGGGCAATTTTATTCGTAGTTATGGTAGGATTAGGGCCAATCGCTGGAGTTTTAGCAATGGCTTTCTACACTGTAGGTTACTTAGGTAAATTGCAATATGAGGCAATTGAAGGATTATCCAGTTCCCCATTAGATGCTGCAAGAGCAATGGGTCTTGAAAAGATCGAAATAGTTGAAAGAGTAGTAATTCCAGAAAGTGCTAATAATTTAATTTCACAAATCCTTTTTATGTTTGAATACAATGTTCGTCAAGGATCGATTATTGGAATAGTTGGTGCAGGTGGTTTAGGTGAGGATCTTTTTCTTTATTACGACGCACAGATGTACCAGAGAGTAATATCCTTACTTATTGTATTGTTTTCTGTAGTGGTTATAATTGATTTGCTATCCATTAAGGCACGATCTTACTTTATTGAAGATAGTAATTTCAAAAGGCCTTATCTTTTTGGTAATTTTTTTAATTCTAAATAATTCAAATATTATTTGCAGCATCCATTGATTGAGGACTGATGAATACATTATTTTCATTAATCTCAATATGAGGAACTATAAGATTTGATGTGCTTGGAATTATATGTATTGGACAAGCATTCCCACAAAGTGGGGCTAAGTAATCTTCTCCCGATTCAGTCATAATCAAACGAATCCCATTCCCTGGAGGAATGATTGCATCTATTCCTTGAAATTCCATTCTCATGTATTGTCTATCATTAGGTAAAACAGTTTGAGGTTCAGAGCCACCTTCATGATATCGTATATCCATAGTTGCATGCCCTAATCTCATTCCAGTGTTAGAATCTTGCATTTCTGCAAATATTTGCCCACCATCAAAAAATGCAATTGTATCTAAATGAAGTCTTACTAATCCTGAAATATGTGTATAATCAGTTTCAGAAAAAGCAGGACAATCTAGTGTTACACTTTGCTGCGCAGCACCACCTACAACAGCAAATCCACTAACGAAAACTCCAGAGCTTTGACAATCACCTAGAGAAACGGTGGTTTTTTCAGAATGTTTAGGCGGCCAAGTTTCTTCTATTCTCCATTGTCCATCATTACGTTGAATTTGCACATTTAGATCAGGTTTTGGTCCAATGCCTTTTAGATAATATTCGAACCATTCGAATAAGTCTTGAGCCCAATCCCATCTTGTCATATTGTGTATTGCTTCAGCGCCATAACCAGTTTCTTGTGCATTATGTTTTGTCCATTGATCAGGATAATTGTGTTCCCATTGGCCTAGCATTCCTTTTACTTCAAAGCCAGCTTCTTGATAAATTTGATACCATGGTTTTCCATCTGGACTGCTGAAGACTTGATGAGGGTCCACATTCCAATCTTGCATTCCTTGTATCCAATAAATAGATCCTTGCCAATTTTCGAATGCTTTGTCTATATGTGATCTTTCATCATAATAATTTTCCATATATGGATCAAATTCACCAGCTCCGTAGGTAGTTGGACCGGCAAGTAATCCTTCTAAAATATCGGGACATATGTTGTCAAAATCATCAGCATTATAATCAACAGTACTGGAAAAATAATTCATGTGCATAATTTGGGATCTTGCTTCAGCACTACCATTTTTGTATAGAAGAGGATGTAGTGCAGTAGTTCCGCTAATTGGTACAATCGTTTTGAGATATTCACTTCCATATGCGGCAGCTTCCCATTGTGTAGCTCCTTCGTATGATTTTCCATATAATCCAACATTTCCATTACTCCATTCTTGTGAGCCTAGCCATTCAACTGCGTGGTGTATTCCCAGCCCTTCACCTTGCCCTCTATAATCAAAACATCCCGTAGAAAGCTCAGTTCCAAAAACTGCAACTTGTGCAAGAGCATAACCATGTGGAACAAAATTTTCGTAAATAAATTCACCTCTTCCAGCACTAACAATACCAGTATGACCTGATTCATCTCCTGGTCGGCCATATGAAAAATAGGGACTAATAATAGCAATAACTGGAACTTGTTCCCCTTCGAGAGTATTACTAGGTAACCAATATGAGAGA
>CESD01025689.1_pt1 | contig 16184 bp, 20 predicted proteins | sample 531191 | NCBI WGS metagenome assembly CESD01 (sample SAMEA2622021, study PRJEB7988) | marine metagenome | biome: marine biome (ENVO:00000447); feature: deep chlorophyll maximum layer (ENVO:xxxxxxxx); material: "saline water (ENVO:00002010), including plankton (ENVO:xxxxxxxx)" | depth 188 m
AAGAAAGCATTTGTAAGTCAAGAGTTTACAAAAGAAAATATTCTTGAATTTCAAAAATGTATGAACGACCCACAATATTTTATAGAAAAATATATAAAAATTGTATCATTAGATAAAGGTTTAATACCATTTGATATGTACCCTTTTCAAAAAGAAATGGTCGGTACATTTCACAACAATCGTTTTACAATCTGTAAATTACCCAGACAATCTGGTAAAACAACCACAATGGTTTCGTATATATTACATTATGTTTTATTTAATCAAAATATGAATGTTGCTATACTTGCAAACAAAGCTGCAACTGCAAGAGATATTTTATCTAGATTACAACTTGCATATGAACATTTACCTAAATGGTTGCAACAAGGAATACTATCATGGAATAAAGGTAGTTTAGAATTAGAAAATGGTTCACGCATAGTCGCAGCTTCAACATCATCAAGTGCAGTTCGTGGTGGTTCATACAATATGATATTTTTAGATGAGTTTGCATTTGTACCTACAAATATTGCAGAAGAGTTTTTTAGTTCGGTTTATCCTACAATATCATCTGGTCAATCTACAAAGGTGATTATTGTATCAACACCAAATGGTATGAATATGTATTATAAATTATGGACTGATGCAGAAACAAAAAAGAATTCTTATGTTCCGATAGAAGTCCATTGGTCTGAAGTACCAGGCAGAGATGAAAAATGGAAAAAAGAAACGGTTGCAAATACAAGTGAATCACAGTTTCAAAAAGAATTTGAGTGTGAGTTCTTAGGTTCTACTAATACATTAATAAGTGCATCTAAAATAAAAACAATACCTTTGAGAACACCTTTGACATCTAATGCTGGTCTTGATGTATATGAAAAACCTAAAAAAGGTGGTACATATGTAATTGTTGCAGATGTAGCAAGAGGTATTCAAGGTGATGCATCTGCATTTATAGTTGTTGATGTATCTCAATTACCATATCGTATGGTTGCAAAATATAAAAATAATGAAATAAAACCTATGTTATTTCCTAATATTATTAAGGATGTTGCACTTGCATACAATCAAGCATTTGTATTAATAGAAGTAAATGATATTGGTGACCAAGTTGCAAATGCATTACAATTTGATTTAGAATATGATAATCTAATTATGGCAAGTATGAGAGGTCGTGCTGGTCAAATAGTTGGTGGTGGATTTAGTGGTGGTAAATCACAACTTGGTGTGAGAACAACTAAAGCAGTTAAAAAAATCGGTTGTTCTAATCTAAAAACAATGGTAGAGTCTAATAAGATTATATTGGAAGATTACGATATAGTTGCAGAGATGTCTTCATTTGTCCTTCACGGACAGTCATATCAAGCAGAAGAAGGACACCACGATGATTTAATGATGTGTTGTGTATTATTTGCGTGGTTATCTGGTCAAACTTATTTTAAAGAACTTACTGATAGTGATGTTAGAGCTAAATTGTTTGCAGAAAGTCAAAATCAATTAGAACAAGACCTTGCACCATTTGGTTTCCTAGATAATGGTATTGATGACCCTATACCACAAGTAGATGAATATGGTGAAAGGTGGACACCAGTTGTTAGGAAGTATGATACAAATTGGTAAATGAATCTTCATCAATTAAATCATTATCTTTTTTCAAAAAACAATTATGACAAACTATTGTATTGTTATCTATTTGTTCTAATAACAATTTTCTAGTATCTTTTTTTAAACTTTTTTTTTTAGAATCTGCACGAATCTTTCTATCGTCTGGATAAAATTTTAAGACAACCAGTTCAGATTCACCACAATATTTACAAGATTTATCTCTTAACTGTTCGTTAATCCATTTATCTTTTAATCTACGGTGTCTTCGTGCAACTTTTCTTATTGTATTACGGTATTTTTGATAATGTTCACTCATATTTATATTTAGACTTGGTATAAAAACAAACATACAAAAAATGATTTTTTATAAATATAGTTGTAGTAGATTAATAAAACTATATAAGGAGTAGAAATATGGGATTTCAAGTTTCTCCAGGCGTACAAGTCAAAGAAGTTGACCTAACGAATATTGTTCCTGCTGTTTCTACAACTATTGGTGCTGTTTGCGGCCCCTTTGAAAAAGGGCCTGTAAGTGAAATAACAAGTATCAGTTCCGAAAAACAACTCGTTGAAGTGTTTGGTAAACCAAATGCAAACAATTTTGAGTATTTTTTCACAGCTGCAAACTTTTTACAGTATTCAAATTCACTAAGAGTTGTAAGAACTGAAAGCGCATTGAAAAATGCATCTTCTGGTGGTTCTGGTATCTTAATCAGAAACACTTTGCATTATCAAGAGTCTTTTGCAGATGGACAAGGTACTCACGGTACTTGGTCAGCAAGAACGGCTGGTATACACGCAAACGGAATTAAAATAGACATTTGTGATAAAAACAACTTTTCAGAAATGTCAAATAAACAAGTTAATGATGCTTCTGCATCTGCAGCTGAAACAACAATTACAATGGATGCGATTGCAACTGGTGATTTTGCAGTTGGTGAAGTTATAGAATTTTATTCAAATGCTGGTGGTACAGTTTTTGCAACTGGACATGAAGCACAAAAATACGAAATTACAGCAGTTGATTTTTCTGCTGAAACAATTACATTTAGACAATTAGATGACCCTGCTGGTAGTGGATTAATCGCAGACCTAGCAGACGACTCATATGTAAAAAGATACTGGAGATTTTCAGATTTATTTGATACTGCTCCAGGCACATCTGAATTTGCAACTGCAAGAGGTGTTCTTGATGATGAAATACACATAGTTGTATACGATTCATCTGGAAGACAAACTGGTTTTGATAACGATGTTGCTGGTGAGAGATTAAACTCTGTACTAGAAACATTTGCATTTGTATCAAAACACCCAGAAGCGAGTACACCTCAAGGTAATTCAAATTTTTATCCAGATGTAATTTACAGAGATTCTAAATTTGTCTATTGGGGAGACCATCCAACTGCAGCTATTGATGCATCTGGTGACTGGGGTCAACCTCTTTCATCTGATTTATCAGTACAAGGTTCAAGTGCTTTTAATAAACTTACAACTGGTGTAGAAAATGTAGATAGGTCTACACTTGCAAATGGAACAGATGATTATGCTGTTACAGATGGTGAGCAACTTACTTCATACGCAAGATTTGATGACGGTGAAGCAGTTGATGTAAACTTAATTATGGCTGCAAAAGCAAGTTCAACTCTTGCAACAAACTTAGTAACTATTGTGGAGAAAAGAAAAGATGCATTAGTATTTATTTCTCCAGAAAGAGCTGATGTTGTAGGTGTTGCAGATTCTAACACACAAACTACAAATGTCAAGAACTTTTTTGATTTACTTCCAAGTACATCATTTGCAGTTTTTGATAGTGGTTACAAATACCAATATGATAGATTTAACGATGTATATCGTTATGTACCATTAAATGGTGATATTGCTGGTGTAACTGCATTTACTGAATCTGTTGCAGATGCATTTTTCTCTCCTGCTGGTTTTACCAGAGGTCAAATTAGAGGTGCAGTTAAACTTTCATACGAACCTAACAAAGACCAAAGAGATACATTATATAAAGCAAGAATTAATCCAGTCAACTCATTTCCTGGCCAAGGTACTGTGTTATTTGGTGATAAGACTGCTCTTGCAAAACCAAGTGCGTTTGATAGAATTAATGTTAGAAGATTATTCATTATTCTTGAAAAGGCAATCGCAACTGCAGCTAAGTTCCAACTATTTGAGTTCAATGATGAATTCACAAGAGCTCAGTTTAAAAATTTAGTAGAACCTTTCTTGAGAGAGATTCAAGGACGAAGAGGTATTACTGACTTTAAAGTAGTTGCAGATGAATCTAATAACACTGGTGAAGTAATTGATAGAAACGAATTTGTTGCTGACATTTTTGTCAAACCAACAAGGTCTATCAACTTTATCACTCTTAACTTTGTCGCTGTAAGAACTGGTGTTGCGTTTACAGAGATAGGAGGGTAATTAGATGGCAAATATTAACGATTTTAAATCAAGACTTGCTGGTGGTGGTGCTCGTGCCAATCAGTTTAGGGTAATATTACCTCCTCCAGTCGGACAAGTAACTGCAGCTATTAATACTGAACAATTTGCATTTCTGTGTAGGTCAGCATCTTTGCCTGGTCAAACACTTGCTGAAATTGCAATTCCATTCAGAGGTAGACAACTTTATGTTGCTGGTGAAAGAACTTTTGAAGTATGGACTACACAAGTATTTAACGATACAGATTTTGGAGTTCGTAGAGAAATTGAAAGATGGATGAACGGTATTAATGATTTAGTTAATAATACTGGTGCAACCAACCCAGCTGATTACAGAGTAGATATGATTGTTCAACAGTTAGATAGAGATGATACAATTCTTCATCAATATGTACTTGAAGGTTGTTATCCTCAAGCATTAGGTGCAATAGAACTTGCATATGATACTAACGATGCTATTGAACAGTTTGATATTACTTGGAGATATGACACATTCAGAGTCACAGGCATCAATTTATAACTCTATAAATATAATAATATAAAGGAGTTGTAGATAATGGCTGAGTTTTTTGGTTTTGAAATAAAAAGAAAAGAAAAGGAGTTGGGGGCAGTAACGCCTCCAGCTACTGATGATGGTACATACGATATATCTGGTGGTGGTTTCTATTCCACAATCCTAGATACAGATGGTCGTTCTCGCACAGAAGATGATTTAATCCGAAGATATAGAGATATTGCAATACAACCAGAGTGTGATAGTGCAATAGAAGATATCGTAAGTGAAGCAATCGCATCTGATGAAAGAGATATGTGTGTATCTATTGCATTAGATAATTTACAAGTTTCTACTTCAATTAAAAAAAGAATAAAAGAAGAGTTTGAAAGAATCCTTCAATTATTAGATTTTAATAATAAAGCACACGATATTTTTAGAAGATGGTATGTTGATGGAAGATTATTCTATCATAAAGTTATTGATACTAAAAGTCCAAGAAAAGGTATTCAACAACTTCGTTATATTGACCCTAGAAAAATTAAAAAAGTTAGAGAAGTGCAAACTGATAAAAAGGGTGGTGTTGATGTTGTAAAAAAATTCAAAGAGTTTTACATATATAATCAACATGGACATCAAGTTAATAATACCTCTACTGGTGTTAAATTAACATTTGATTCAATTTCATATTGTCCATCTGGACTTATTGATATGCATAAAGGTACAGTATTATCGTATCTTAATAAAGCAATCAAACCAGTAAATCAATTAAGAATGATTGAAGACTCTGTGGTAATTTATAGAATATCAAGAGCTCCAGAAAGAAGAATATTTTATATTGATGTAGGTAATTTACCTAAAATAAAAGCAGAACAATATCTTAAAGATGTTATGAATCGTTATCGTAACAAACTGGTATATGATGCATCTACTGGTGAGATTCGTGACGATAGAAATCATATGTCTATGTTAGAAGATTTTTGGTTACCAAGAAGAGAAGGTGGTAGAGGTACAGAGATTACTACACTGCCTGGTGGTGCAAATCTTGGTGAGATAGACGATATTACATACTTTCAAAGAAAGTTATATCGTTCATTAAATGTTCCTATCTCAAGATTAGAAGCAGAACAAAACTTTTCATTAGGTAGGTCAACAGAAATTACTAGAGATGAATTAAAATTTACTAAGTTTGTAGGTAAGTTAAGAAAGAAATTCTCTGTAATCTTTAATGATTTACTTAGAACACAATTAATTCTTACTGGTGTTATTGCAGAAGAAGAATGGAAATCAATGTCTGAACATATACAATTTGATTTTTTACAAGATAACAACTTTACTGAATTAAAAAATGCTGAACTACTTAAAGAGAGATTAGAAATGTTATCACAAGTAGAAAACTATGTTGGTACATATTTCTCTAAAGAGTGGGTTAAGAAAAATGTATTACACCTAACAGATGATGAAATAGGTGAAATGCAAAAACAAATGGATGGTGAGGGTGACGATAACGAAGAAGATGGCGATAATAACTTTGAACAAAAAGGAGATGGTAATGAGCCAAGAAAAAATAAAATCAATGGTTGATAATATAGTTAATGGTAACAATTTAGAATCAGAGTCTGATTTTAAAAATGTTATGTCTGATAAAGTTGGAGAAACTTTAGAAAAAGAAAGACAAACTATTGCAAAAGATATGGTAACATCACATATACCAGAGGTAGGGGACGATGAGGTTTGATAATTTTTACTCTAAAATAGTAGAAAAAGACGAACATAAAAGAAGTAAAGAATATAAAAAACTGACTCCTAAAATGAAGAGGGCAGTTGATGAAATATTCAATAAAATGGATTCAAACTCTTCAGATTTTATAAATAGTTTTGAGAACAATATTAATTCAGTTTCTAAGAAACACAAAGTAACTAACAAAGAATTGATGAGTTATTTTGAAAGAGAAATGTTAACGATAGGAAAGTAAAATGGCATATGTATCAAGATTATTAAAAGATACAGACTTTGAAACAGTCGTTCATGTCACAATTACTGGGACGAATGGTACTGCAACTGGAGTTGTAGATGCATCTGCACTTGCTGGTGCTTCAACTGACCCCAGACTTGCGATAGTGTCTTGCACTTGGAGTGTAAGTTCTACTACTGAAATAGAGTTTCACGCAGATACACCAGTAACTGCACTCACATTAAATGGTAATGGTAATTTTAATATTGGTAGTCAACAACTACCACCACTTACAAATAATGGTGGAACTGGAGTAGACGGTGATATTGATATGGAAAACGATGCAGCTTGTGTTGGTTTTGTCATTATGAAATTAAGAAAAGTCTCTGGTTATAATAACCTATCATAAGGAAAGATGAATGAAATTAATATCTGAAGCATTAGAAGATGTAAAGTTTCTTGCAGAAAAAGATGATAATGGTAAGAAAAATTATAAAATAAAAGGTATCTTTATGCAAGGTAACATAAAGAATCGTAATGGTAGAGTTTATCCGACTGATGTTTTAGAAAAAGAAGTAAAAAGATACTCTGATAAATTTATTGCAAATAATCGTGCATATGGTGAACTTGGACATCCAGAGGGCCCTACTGTTAATTTAGATAGAGTTTCACATATGGTAACATCTCTTGAAAGAGATGGAGATAACTTCATAGGTGAAGCAAAAATTATGAGTACACCTATGGGTAATATAGTTAAAAACATCATGGATGAAGGTGGAACACTTGGTGTTTCTTCTAGAGGTATGGGTAGTCTTGAACAGAGAAACGGTGCAAATTATGTAAAAAACGATTTTATGTTGGCAGCTGCTGCTGATATAGTTGCAGACCCTTCTGCACCTAAAGCTTTCGTAAACGGAATTATGGAAGGTAAAGAATGGGTTTGGAATAATGGACTTCTAAAAGAAGTTGAAATAAATGATATAGTTGAAACTATTGAGAGTTCTGTGCGTAAAAGACTTCCAAATGTGGAAGCACTTGCGTTTGCAAAATTTCTTAAAAAGTTATAAAACTATAAATAATAATGATAATAAAAAACAAGGAGAACCTTCAATGTCAGAACTAGATAAGACAATTGAGGAGTTGGAAAAAGAAGTCGTAGCGGAACTAGATGAAGCAAACGGCAAGCAACCGAATTCTACTGGTGGTAAGGCAGACCCTATGCCAAAAATGAAAGATGGTGAGAAACCAGAGGATGTAGGTGGCCCAACGCCCGAAAAAGATGCGAATATGGTTGGAAAACCAGATTCTGCAAAAAAAGTTAAAAAAGATACTTCTGCACCGACTAAAGGTGCTGTTCCTCCAGAACCAGCCGATAAAATCAAAGAAGGCGCTCACGAGGACGATGAAGAAGAACCTAAAAAAATGATGAAAAAAGATGATGAGGAAGACGATGATGACGATATGGAAGAAACTGTATCAAGATTATCTAAACTTTCTAAAACTGAACTCATTAATCAATATACTAAAGGTATGACTAAATCTGCACTTGCGAAGGGTATTGCAGAAATGGAACACCCAGATAAAAAGAAAAAAGAAAAGATGAAAATTGGTGCTTCATATGCTGAAAGTATTGATGTCAAAAAAGATGTTGATGCACTTCTAGAAGGTGAAGACTTTTCTGATGAGTTCAAAACTAAAGCTGAAACAATATTTGAAGCTGCAGTATCATCTAGAATTTCTGAAGTTAAAGAAACTTTAGAAGAACAAAAAACTCAAGCTATTGAAGAAGCAAAAGAAGATATGGTTGATAAAATTGACTCATATCTAACTTATGTAACTGAAGAGTGGAAGAAAGAAAACCAACTTGCTATTGAAAGAGGTCTAAAGGGAGAAATCGCTGAAGACTTTATTACTGGTCTTAAATCTTTATTTGAAGACCACTATATTGATGTTCCAAACGAAAAATATGATATTCTTGAAGCACAGACTAAAGAAATTGAGGAACTAAAAGCAAAAGTAAACGATTTAATGGAACAAGATAAAACAGCTAAGAATAGAGTTGGTGAACTTGTTCGTGAATCATTAATTTCTGAAGTATCAAAAGATTTAGCAGAAACAGAAAAAGAAAAATTTCATTCTTTAACTGCTGATGTTGAATTTTCTGGTGAAGAGTCTTTCAAAGAAAAACTATCTACTTTGAAAGAATCATACTTCCCTTCAGAGAAAAAAGTTGAAGAAGTGTTATCTGAAGACGCCGAAAGTCCTAAGACTATTGAAGCAGACTCAGATGCAATGGCGGCATATACGGCTGCAATTAATAAAACCCATAAAAGGGCAGTAAACAAATCGTAATGATAAATATAAGTAAATATATAAGGAGAAACTAAAATGTTTCAAACAACACATTTACAAGAGAAGTGGCAGCCCGTTCTAGACCATCCAGATTTACCAAAAATCAATGATGCTTACAGAAGAGCCGTCACTACTGTTATTTTAGAGAACCAAGAAAAGGCACTCAGAGAAGATGCTTCTTTCTTGTCAGAATCTGTTCCAGTTAACGCAACTGCGGCTGGTGCTAATCCAATGGCAAATTGGGATCCAATTTTGATTTCACTTGTCAGAAGAGCTATGCCTAACTTGATTGCATATGACATTTGTGGTGTGCAACCAATGACTGGCCCAACTGGTTTAATCTTTGCAATGCGTTCAAGATTTGATGACCAGTCTGGTGCAGAAGCACTAGTAGATGAAGCAGATGCAGAACATTCTGCTGATAACGCATCATCTTCATTAACAACTGCACAACAAGGTACTAACCCAAGTGTACTTAATGATTCACCAGAAGGTACTTATACTTTTTCACAAGGTATGACTACTGCACAAGCTGAAGCATTAGGTGATAGTTCTCAAAACCACTTTGCACAAATGGCTTTCTCTATTGAGAAATCAACTGTAACTGCAAAGTCAAGAGCACTAAAAGCAGAATACACAATGGAACTTGCACAAGACTTAAAAGCAATTCACGGTCTTGATGCAGAAACAGAACTTGCAAACATCCTTTCTGCTGAAATTCTTGCAGAAATCAATAGGGAAGTAGTAAGAAGAATTTACAGAACTGCCGTAGAAGGTGCTGCTGTAAATACAACTACTGCTGGTACTTTTGATTTAGATACAGACTCTAACGGTAGATGGTCTGTTGAGAAATTCAAAGGACTAATGTTCCAGATTGAAAGAGATGCAAATGCAATCGGTCAAAAAACTCGTAGAGGGAAAGGTAACATCTTATTAGTAAGTGCTGATGTTGCTTCTGCTTTACAAATGGCTGGAATTCTAGATTACCAATCTGCATTAAACAACAACCTACAAGTAGATGACACTCAAAACACTTTTGCTGGTGTATTGAATGGTCGTTACAGAGTATATGTTGACCCATATGCTGCGAATGTAGCTGCAAGTCAATACTATGTTGTTGGATATAAAGGTACTTCACCTTATGATGCTGGTACTTTCTATTGCCCATATGTTCCACTACAAATGGTGAGAGCTGTTGGTGAACAAACTTTCCAACCAAAAATTGGTTTTAAAACTAGATACGGTATGATTGATAACCCATTCGCAGTTGATGCTGGTGCATTAGCTGATAACAACGATGCTGGTTCTTCAAATACTGCATTTACTAAAGAAACTAACCAATATTACAGAAGAGTTAAAGTCGCTAACTTAATGTAATAACTACAATCTACCACACCACTAAAAAGGGGAGTTCGCTCCCCTTTTTTTTTGTTTATAAATAATAGTATGACAGATATAAACGCACTCACGAGACAACCAGAAGAGATAGACTATTCTGCACCGAGTCAGTATAGGTTCTCTATTATACAATTACCTAAAGTACAATTCTTTACTACTGCGTGTAATATACCTGGCGTCAATATGGGTGATGCAATATTTCCTACACCTTTCAAAGATATTCCAGTTTTACCAGATAAAGTAACATTTGAAAATCTAGAAATAACTTTTTTAGTAGATGAAAAATTGCAAAACTATCAAGAACTTTTTAATTGGATTATGGCGATTGGATTTCCAGAAGATAGAGCTCAGTTCAAAAGTTTTAGACAAGAAAATGTAGACCAGTTTCCTACATCTCAATCAAAGATAAATGCACCATCAGATACACCTAAACCTAGAACACCAGACGGTGCAATGTATTCAGATGCAACATTAACAATACTATCTAATAAGAATAATCCAGTATTAAATGTAAACTTTTCAAATGTATATCCAGTATCACTTTCTGCGTTACAATATACAAATGACCAATCAGACACTCAATATATGAGTGCAACTGCAACTTTTCAATATCAATTATTTAAATTTGAATCGTTATAAGACTTGACAACTTTTTAATTATGGTATATAATATCTTATGGATTTAACAAAAATACAAGAAATGTTTGATAAAGATTCTAAGATTGATGAAACTAACATCAATCTAGAAGAGACTAGAAGTCCAGCATTACTTAATAAATATTTAAAACTTTATACTAATTTTAGACTTATGTTAAGTAGAGCTGAAACTGATATGAAAATATTAAAAAAACAAAAATGGGAATACTACTCTGGTAAATCAGAGAAACCATTTGAGTTAAAAATTCTTAGACAAGACATTCCAACATACTTAGAATCAGATGAAGATATGGTTAGATTACAATCTAAACTAGATTATCTTAAAGTTGTTTCTAGTTATTTGGAACATATTGTAAAAAATCTACATAGTAGAGGATTTCAATTAAGAAATATAACAACTTGGATTAAATATACGGAGGGTGCATTATGAGTATATGTGAAAATAGTTACTATTATTTCATAGGTGCATTAAATGACCAACAATGTAATGCAATTATAGAGAGAGGGTTATCTGACATGACTCTCACAGAACAAAAGAGTGGTAAACACGCTACAGATGCTACCACTTTTGATTTTAGACAAAAAGGTGGTGAAACATCTAATGCTGGTAATATTGCACAAAATCATTTGACTGCACAAGGTAGAAGAAAAAAAGGCATCAAAGAAGAAGATGTTTATGTTAGAGATACTAAAGTTGGGTGGTTAGCAGATAAATGGATATATGATTTGATACACCCATATATACGAGAAGCGAATCAAAAAGCAAACTGGAATTATGAATGGGATTTTTCTGAAACTTGTCAATTCACAGTATACAATCCAGGCCAGTTTTATTCGTGGCATACTGATGGTGGTTCAAGACCATACATACCATTTGACCCAACAGTTGAAAAACAAAGAAGAAAAGATAGTGACGGTAATTATATGATTGCAAAAGATGAAAATGGTAAAGAAGTAAAGTTTGATAAAACTTATAGAGACGGAAAATTTAAAGGTTTACCAAGATATATTCCAGCGCCTGGTTTTGTGGATAATCCAAATCAATTTTGGAAGACTAGAAAATTATCTGTAACGGTAAATTTAACTAATCCGAAAAATTACAAAGGTGGTAATCTTAAATTTGATTTAGGGCCCCATATGGGTAATAAAAGATATCACACTTGTACAGAGATAAGACCAAGAGGTTCTATTATAGTATTTCCATCATTTATACACCACTTGGTAACTCCAGTTACAGAGGGGACTAGATATTCTTTAGTAATATGGAATTTAGGAAAGATGTTCAAATGATTGATACAGTAAAATTTTTTAAAGAAAAAAAATATGTCTTGATTAAAGAGATGATACCAAAAGATATTGCAAAGGTAGCAACTCAATATTCTCATTATGATAGAGCAAGTAATTTTCAACCAGAATCAGAAGGAGCTCAAATTCCAGGCAGTCACAGTGTTTATGGTGACCCACTTATGGAAACACTTTTGAATTTTGGTAAAAATACAATAGAAAAATCTACTGGATTAGAATTATGGCCTACTTATTCTTATTATAGATTATATAAGGTGGGTGATGTGTTAAAAAGACATAAAGATAGACCATCTTGTGAAGTATCTATTACTTGTTGTTTAGGATATGATTATAAAGGTAAAGAAGATTATAACTGGGGTATGTTCGTTGGCCCAGAAGATGGTGAAAGAGGTACAAAGGGTAAGATGATTCCTATGGAGCCTGGAGATGGAGTAATCTATCGTGGGTGTGAAGTAGAACATTGGAGAGAAGCTTTTAACGCACCTATGGGTGCGTGGCAAACACAAGTATTTTTACATTATGTAGACAAAAACGGCCCATACGGTGATTTTTGTAAATTTGATTCTAGACCAGCACTTGGTCTTCCACACACAACGAAAGATATGGATAAAGTAAAAGCTGCAAATGATGTTGATAAAAATGCACCTTCTAAACAAAAAGACATAGACTTTCCAGAATTGAACAAAGAAGAAGTACCTTATGAAAATAGAGAAGAAAAATGAAGTATACATACGAATTGAAACAGAACCACATATTGCAAGAGAACTCTCAGAATATTTTACCTTTGAAGTGCCTGGTGCAAGATTTATGCCCAGTTATAGAAACAAAGTATGGGATGGAAAAATACGATTATTCTCAGTTGCTACTGGACAAATCTATCTGGGATTATTACCATACATCAGAGAGTTCTGTAAACGAAATGACATTAGATACGAATTAGATTTTAATACAAGACCAGAAAACTTAGATGAATCAACTATTAAATCATTTATTAAACACCTTAAAATTCCATACAAAGCTCGTGATTATCAGATTTCTAGTATTCTTTATGGTGCCAGAAAATGTCGTGGTCTTTTTGTTTGTCCTACTGCATCTGGTAAATCGTTAATCATTTATGGATTAACTAGATGGTGTCATTTAAAGAATCTTAAAATATTGATACTTGTACCCACAACAAGTTTAGTAGAACAAATGTCAAGTGATTTTATTGATTATGGTTGGTTAGAATCATACATACAAAAAGTATATTCTGGTTATAGTAAAAAGATAGAAAAAGATGTTGTGATATCTACTTGGCAATCTTTACATAAATTTCCTAAAAAATATTTTGAACAGTTTGGTTGTGTTATAGGTGACGAAGCTCATCTATTTAAAGCAAAATCACTTACATCTATAATGACTAAACTACATTTATGTAAGTATCGTTTTGGACTTACTGGTACATTAGATGATTTACAAACACATAAATTAGTTTTAGAAGGATTGTTTGGTACAACAAATAAAGTTATATCCACAAAAGAATTGATAGAAAAGAAAACATTATCTAATCTTAAAATAGATAGTCTAATTTTAGGATATAATGAAAATGATTGTAAGATTGTGAAAGATTTAAAATATGCAGATGAGATAGATTATATTGTCAATGATAAAAGAAGATTAAATTTTGTAAATAAATTAGTTAGTCCACTTAAAGGAAATACATTAGTGTTATATCAGTTTGTAGAGAAACACGGAAAACCATTATATGATTTAATGACTAACACTTATAAAGACAGAAAAGTATTTTTTGTAAGTGGTGGTGTTGATGCATTGACTAGAGAGGAGATTAGAGCTCTAACTGAAAAATCTAAAGATGCAATCATTGTTGCATCGTATGGTACTTTCTCTACTGGTATTAATATTAAGAACTTACATAATATAATTTTCTCATCACCATCTAAAAGTAAGATTAGAGTTTTACAGTCTATTGGTAGAGGTTTGAGATTAGGTGATAATAAAACAGAGTGTAAATTATTTGACATTGCAGATGACTTTTCATATAAAAATAGACAGAATTTTACACTTCGTCATTTTATGGAACGAATAAATATATACAACGAAGAACAATTTGATTATACAATACATAGGATAAAATTATGATAGACGAAAAAGATTATTTAAATTTAAAAGAAATGTATGACTATAAAAGAAAGATTGAGTATAATAAAGAAAAGATAAAAAAAAGAATAGATAAGATGTATGAAGAATTTGAATTTAACATTATAGAAACAAAAGAAGAAATCTTTGAACACTTCTGGTCAAATGTAAATTTGAATAGAACTGACTTAGATGACCCCCCAATTGAGTGGAAACCAAAGGATAAAAAGTTAAGGTTGTGGAATGAGTAGTTACCGAATAATGAAACTATCAAATGGTGATGAAATCATTTGTAAGTTACACAATGCTGAAAATGGATATTTTAAAGTAGGATATCCTATGAAGATGTGTACGGTAAATACTATGGGAAAAGATGGTAAATATGAAGAAAATCTTGCACTTCGTAAGTGGGCTACATTTACCACAGATAAAGTATTTGCAATAGAGAAGAATCAAGTCGTTTTACATTATGAAGTGAATATTGGACTATGCAAATATTACGAATATATATTAAAAAGATATAATGATGCTGAACAATATAAAAATAAAGATGGTGATGAATTAAAAGTAAATGGTGATACTATTGAAGTTAAACAACAAAAAACTACACTAGAAGAATCAGATATGGAAGAATTAATTGATGAATATCAAAATGTACCTTATGATTATGATGATACAAAACACTAATTTCAATCAATACAAGAACAAGTATAACACTCAAAAATATTTTGTCAATAGGTAATTTATTTTTTTATGTGGTTGACAATATGATAAAACATGGTAAAGTAATGAATACAAGGAAATAATATTGGCTGCAAAGAAACAACATTATGTTAACAACAAACAATTTTTAGAGGCGATTACAGAGTGGAAAGAAAAAGTAAAAGATGCAGAGTCTTTAGGGGAAGAACGACCACCAGTAACAGATTATATTGGTGAGTGTTTTTTAAAGATTGCACAACACTTATCTTTTAGACCTAATTTTATTAACTATACATTTAAAGAAGAGATGATAGGTGATGGTATAGAAAACTGTCTACAATATGTAAATAATTTTGACCCAGAAAAATCAAAGAATCCATTTTCATATTTTACACAAATAATATATTATGCATTTATTCGTAGAATACAAAAAGAAAAAAAACAAACACACACTAAACATAAAATAATAGAAAAAAGTATGATGGCCACTTTTGACCAAAACCCTTTAGATGATACAAATTATGGTAATCAATATATGGATTATTTACAAAAGAATATGTTACCACAAGACGGTCAAGAAGTTTACAAGGCCAATAGTTCTAAGAAAAAAGAGATTAAAAAAAGTTTAGAAAACTTTTATGAGGAAAAATGAACTTAGATAATTACATAAAAAAAAGAGTTAAATACAGAATCATTACAGCAGATACTTGTGTTTATTGTGATAAAGCAAAAAAACTTATGGAAAACTTTAATATAGATTATGAAGAACACAATGTATCAAATAATGATATACGAGAAGATTTTAAAAAACAAGGGTTCAAAACTGTTCCACAAATATGGAATGAGAAGAACGAACATATCGGTGGATATGATGATTTAAAATCTTACATATATGATAGTCAATGGAAACATATTGACGGATACAAAGGAGAATAGTATGTTTAGTTTCATTACAAATTTATTTAAACCAAAACCAAAACCACTTAAAAAGTCAAGACTTTTAACAATGACTAAAAGAGAATTAGAAACATTAGGTCGTAAACATGGTCTTGAGTTAGATAGACGATATTTGAAAGACGATTTAGTTGAACAACTTTGGTCACATATTAATGGAAAATAATAATGTATGAATATAAATGCGAGATAGTAAGAGT
>CESD01018532.1_pt1 | contig 16178 bp, 1 predicted proteins | sample 531191 | NCBI WGS metagenome assembly CESD01 (sample SAMEA2622021, study PRJEB7988) | marine metagenome | biome: marine biome (ENVO:00000447); feature: deep chlorophyll maximum layer (ENVO:xxxxxxxx); material: "saline water (ENVO:00002010), including plankton (ENVO:xxxxxxxx)" | depth 188 m
GTGAACTTGAGTCATGTCAAAATTATGAATCCCGATTTGGCAGTTACAGGAAATTTGGATCATATTCATTTTGATTCTGATACCGACGATAAGACTGGTAAACTTGTGGCTCCAAAAATTACGCATAGTAGATTTGATTTTAGCAATTGGGAAACGCCAGCTCCAAATTATCAAAGCCCTCCAAAAATAGGTCTTGTTACTCATAGTTTATTTGACAGAGATCATTCTAGACCTCGTCCAGCTTATCCATGGCAAAGGAAACAAGATTGGGATAAATCACTATATATTGGAAGCATACAGAATTCCGTTTTTCTTCCAGATATACTTAATCATCATGATTGGATAAGGCCTCACTCAAGCACCTTAATTGTTCCAAATTCAATTTCAGAAAAAGTAATATTTTCTTCTGCTGGAAAATCCTTTTTCTTTCCAAAGATTTTTAATGGCAAAACATATGTAGGAGTATTTGCATCATCTGATACTCAAAGAAACGTTGTCCAGGTGGGTGAATGGATTGCAAATCACTTTGTAAAAGGCGATAAGAAGGGACATGTTGCAAGTATTAATAGTAAGGCAGAGAACGATTTTCTAGTTGATTATACAGATAAATACGCACATCGGGTGGCATTTGATAAAGAATATGGACGTGTTGATGCATATAACATAGATCGAGATGAATTTTTGGGGATGTCAATGATAGGTTTAAATGATTTTTCTGCAGAGGGAAGCTGGTCTTGGTCTAGTGGAGAAGAAGGATCATTCAGTGCATTACGTGACGGCACTTGGAATGATACAAGAAGGAATGTAATATTAATAAATGCAAAAAGAAGTTTAGAAGGCATAAAGAGTGGAAATTTTGGTACATGGGAGCCTTCTTATCATGATGCATATAGAATATCATCTTGCATGATGATATTAGAACTACCTGGCGAGTATTCACAAGAAGAACTCGATAATGCAGTTTATTTAATACTTCCAGAAATTGCAAACAAAGCCACTAATTGGCAGTCTAAAGACAATGCATTCCTAATACCAACGTGGGATCCAGAAGTTAGAAACCTGATGCAGTTTAATGCTCCGAGATGGATGGGCAGACACCAGTGGGGTTCTCTTTCCAATAATTACTGGGGCGGAGGGAGTTCTGGTATATCTGATCATGTAATCAGCGCGATGATCATTGATTTTGAAGAGGATTTTAATAAGGGGAAGGTTATTTTTCAGCCTAAACTAACTACTGCCTCAGAAACTGCATATCCACATGTTGTGGATATTAAAATGACATCTACTTCTCATAATGAGGTGTCATTGCTTCTAAATCCAACAGTTGGAGTGGAGACGATCAGGTTGGACGTCGTTTTCAACCGTGACATGGATATGGAAACCCTGCCATTTGTATCTTTTGGGCCGGATGCACCTTTGACTGATTTTCAGGTTGGGCTATTAGATGGTAAATGGAAAAATGCTAGAACATGGACAGGTTCAGAGTATATAAGCAATGGCTTAAACAATGGATACCAAATGGTTGGTGTTTGGGGTGCGAGAGCTGCAGATGATAAATGGCTTGTCACAGGTTATGATGCAGGAAGATTCAGATTTAGAGTTGATTACGGGACAGCCGAATCCTTGGATTTGCAGGCAGACGGGAGCAAGGAATCTGTTAAGCTTACTCTATCTCAAAGTGATTATGATTTATTGACAGGATACAATATTTACCGTTCCGAATCAAAGGCTGGCGAATACAAAAGAGTTAATAATATAGTGATTCCCTATGCGTCCGGTCAGTTGAATTATGTTGATACGGATGTCTCTGCCGGACGTGATTATTACTATAAATTCAAAGTTGTTAAGACTGGCGGGGAAGAGTCGGAATTTTCCAATGTAGCCATAGCAACTACTTCGGATACAATTCCTCCAAACGTGTACCATGTTCCAATTGAGACGGCTATCGCCAATCTTCCGCTGACAGTATTAGCGACAGTAATAGATAATAAAACTGTTTATGAAAGTAATTTATTTTACAAGGGAGAAGGTGATGCAGAGTACAAAAAACTGCCAATGGAAAAAGTTTCAGTAAATCAGTACAAAGCTACAATACTTGGGTCTCAAATACCTTCGAATAATTTGGTATATTATATCGAAGCATCTGACGGTATAAATAAGGCTTATGCAAATATAAATGCACAAAGGGGGGGCAAAATTACAGTTAGGGAATACCACAATTTAAACAATGAGTATATTAGTACGTTGAAAAACTCAGGGAAACTTAACTCTCCAAATCTGGGTGGCAACGGTATACCCGATATAGAAACCGAGGCGTATTCATTTGAGTGGCCTGCTGGTCCCGATCCGATTAATAACCCAAAAGCCAGACCTAAATCTGACGTTCGTGATAGGTATGGATGGCAAATATTAGGTTATCTTATTCCTCCTGAAACAGGTGATTATAGATTCTTTTTGGCTTCAGATGATAATTCGGAATTATATCTCAGTACGGATAGTAATCCAGCAAATGCTCAAAAGATTGCAGCCGAATCTACATGGAGAGGTGTAAGGAGTTACCCAACTTTCTATAGCGATAATGGAAGAGATGAATCGATATCTAGAGAAATCAATTTGCAAGCAGGCAGACGTTATTACATTGAAGCCATAGCAAAGGAAGGGGGTGGTGGAGATAATCTTGCAGTTGCATGGCAAATGCCAGGCGGTGAAATTCCACGTAATGGTTCTATACCAATTAGCGGAGAATATCTTGAGCCTTGGGTGCCAGGTGTCGGCGAAGAGCAACAGAATAAAGCTACTAAGGAGAATTCAACTATCTCAGTCAGAATTTTAGACAAGCCCATAATATTTACAATTGATACCCTATCAGGATCGGATAAGGGAGGAGCAAAGGTGAGTATTAATGGGATTAATTTTAAGCAAAACTCTGCTGTCTTTTTCGGAAATAAGAAAGCAACTAACGTTAAGTATCTAGGTCAGAACCAACTAGAAGTTATTACCCCTGCCATGAGGCAAGGGCACTATGATGTTGTAGTAATAAATAATTACAACGAAGACACAGAGGTAGATAATGTTGGAATACGTGATAGCCTGGTTGTTCATTTACCGATGGATGGAAATCTTGATGAATTAAGTGGCAGAAAAAATGACAGTTATCAAATAGGGAGCCTGAAATATATGGAAGGTCATATCGGAAGTCATTATCTAAATGCTGACTTTAATGGAGAAAATAGTATAACATTAATGGACCCATCTGATCTAGATTTTGGATCTGAAAAAGATTTTTCGATATCAATGTGGGTTAAGAATTTGTGGTCCACGAATAATGTTTTTAACGCAACAGGGTTCCCACTGATATCAAATATGGATATTCAGAATGAAAAAGTTCGGCAAAACTTTGGACAAAGTCCTGGTTGGATTTTGGGAGTAAAAGAAAATGGAGAATTATTTTTTGATCTTTTTGGGAGTACAGGGAAATCCAGTTTTGGTAAAAATACGGGTATTAAAAAGAATGAATGGCACCATATTGCTGTAACAGTTGATAGGGATAATAGTTTTGTGCTTTACGTAGACGGTTCTCCGATAGGAGAGAAAATTATAAACACAGAAATTGGTTCAATTGATTCAGGATTGTTTACAAATATTGGACAGTCTGGATATGGTGACTATATGGGCAAATATAAGTTCAAGATTCTTTCTAAAGAGTATGGCAATGATAGTCCTGCATTACAAAATGAGGTTGCAGTTGGGACAAGAGGTGAAAGTAAAGTTTACTCTCAACAGATGGACTTGGATGTATGGGATTCTTACGTGCCTTTTGTTCTAGAAGATGGAAATATATTGGTTTCTGATGGAGTTCTTCGGGGTTCAGCGAGAAAGGGTGAGATTATTAATAACAAAAAAGTCGAATCCCGCAATAGGACAGATTTTGATTTTTATAATACTGGAACGATTGCAGCTGTGAATGATGAAAGTGAATTAACCTCTTCTTTCAAAATTGTGCAAATACGAGGAAATAATAATACATTGCCTCATGGATTCGTTAAAAATATAGAATTAAATTGCAAAATTCCATTGAAAAGATTTTCTGTATTAGTTCTGGATAATGGCGGTCTTCTGACTCTTGGTAGGGATTTCAATCCTGATACAAATGGAAATGGATGGGTAGACATTAGGAATTGGACCGGTACGATAATTAAAGAGGGAGCATCAGGAAGAACAGCCAAAAAGTTGGATACTGCAAAAGCGATTAAAGGCGGTGAAATTGTTACGTCCACTATTGAGCGAGTTTTTAAAGATCTCAGTATTGACGACCTAGGCATTTGGACTAGGGCCCTTCCTCCTGCTCAGGTTAATGCAATTTACTTGTCAGGAATTGGAGGATTGGAGTTAACGGAAACACCAAACATAACTGATGTTAAAAATGCTGATGGAAGTCATGCAATTGCACCCAATGGTTTTATATTTGAAAACGAAATTGCAAAATTAAGAGTGCAAAGTATTAAAGCTCCATCGAGTGTAAATCGAGTTAATGTTTCAGTGGTAGCATCAAATGTAACAGATCTTAACAAGGCTAAAGTTACATTTAGTTATCCTTCCAACAAAATGGTTTTAATAAAACCTTCCATTGGAAGTGCCCTTACTGCCTGGACGCTTAATATAGATAATAACACTGCAGGATCCCTGACGTTGAACATGAAAGCAAATGAATCCTCCCTCGAAAAGGGTGGAGAACTTATAAGTCTGGAATTTGAGTTATTAAGGGACTCGATAAAGGCTGGAGAAAAGTTACCAGTCAAGGTTACAGAGAGTCAGCTAAATGATGGAGATATAACTCCAGAAAGTATCAATGGCATAATTATAATTGAGGGCGGGTTTTCAATATCAGGAAAAATTGTGCACTGGAACAATAAGAGGGAAATACCGGGTACGATCGTTCATTTGACGGGGCAAGACACAAGGGATATCAACACAGCAAAATCTGGTTGGTTGAATTTTACAGATCTTGATTCCGGACAATATCTGATTACACCTGAAAAAAATGATGATATAAATGGAATATCTGCATATGACGCATCCCTAATCATGCGTCATGTTGTTGGAATAAAAAGTATAAATAGTAATCAAGCTATGATCGCGGCGGATGTTAGTGGAAACGGCGATATTTCATCGTTAGATGCTTTTTATATTTTGGATCATTCTGTTGGAAATAGAAAGTTGCCATTCCCGGGTGTTGGAAAAGTTTGGGCATTTGCACCATTTGATTATGCTCTAACTGAAAGTAACTGGGCAAACCTAATAAATAACAAAGATAATATTCAATTAAATATCTACAATGCATCATTGTTAGGTCAGAATTTTGAAGGTATTTTATTAGGAGATGTTTCCGGTGATTGGTCTTTCGGTAACAATACATCCGGTGGATTGATCTCAAGCCCGGAACAAAAGAGAATTGATGCTGAAGTGTTATTGGGATCAAGTATTGTGTCTGATAATAATAAACATACTGTACGCCTGTTTGTTGATGCAGGAGATAAGACTGTACATGGTATGGATTTAGTACTCGGTTATAATAATAAAGGTATGAGGCTTGTAGATTCTGAATCAGATTATGCAATTGCAGTTAATGATGCCCAACAGGATACAATAAAATTAGGTATTGCTGATTCCGGGGGTATAACTGGATCACAAATATTTGCAACGCTAGATTTTGAAGGTGTAGGCAAGGATCTCCCTGTTATTAATCGGGCATCTATCAATGAAGAACAATATTCAGCTGGAAGAATTAAGGACATTTCAAAATTCGACGCGGATGGAGATGGGCTACTGGATTTAGATGAAATTGAAATAATTGGATCAAATCATTTAAATAAAGACACGGATGGGGATGGGATTAATGATTATGACGAACTTAAAATGTTTTCAGATCCTTTAAATAAAAAGTCATTTTATGAAATACGGATTTTATCTCATGAAGATGGCGGGGCGGCCCTTGTTATTTATGCCCCGATAAATTCAAAGTATATCATAGAGTCTACATCAGATATTGGTTCTGATGATTGGAAAGAGTTGGATATTGATTATAATCCAGATTCTATAATCAATGAAATACCTCTTATTAAATTAAAATCTGAAGAAAACAGGTATTATAGATTGAATATATACCCATAAAATAATTAAGGATAAATGAAATCAGAACAAACTTTTAATTTAAACAGTAAGCTTTTAACCCAAATGAATATTTTTTACCGATTAATTATGCCAAATATTACTGGATCATCATTGGCATTCATTCTGTTTGTCTTATTTGGTTCATATAATTTTATCGAATCAAGTGAAAAGGATTGTTGCGGAGTGGGAGTCACTGTGCCTTCTGATCATGAAATACAGATTCGTGAGATTCCGAATATCAAGAAATCCATTCGTGGAAACAGATATGGTCCTTACGAATTAGATTTTTCAGAAGAAGACCCTAAACATGCTTATGATCCAATCACTAGAGTTGATGAGAAAGACAAGATATTTGACTATAAATATCAAAAAGGAAAAATTCTAATAAAAATACATTCCAATTGGGCTATAGGTAAAAATTTCTGGGAAGAAATAGAATTTCCTGGAGTTCAAAACATGGTTCAATTATTCCCAAATGCTAAAAATAACAAAGTAATAGGAAAAATGTCAACAGTTCTTCCGGAAGCTGGCCAGTCTAAGCCTGATCTTTGGCGGTGGTTTGAGGCTGAGCTTGCGAATAATGAAACCGTTTTTGATGTGATTAAAAATCTTAGAGGCAGACCTGAAATCGATAAAATAGAGCCTGTCTTTATTTATTCCACGAATGGCCCCGTTTATAACGATAAAGATGTTGATGAAGAAATTTACACAATTCAGGAGTTGCCTAGTAAAGGTGCAAAAACGGATCCAGAATGGACGGGTGATTCACTATATCACATTGACGCATTGAATGTTCCAAATGCTTGGAAATATTTAGAAAAACGACAGGCTACTAATAAAACGCCAGGCGGTAGCCCTGATGTCATTATAGCAATACTCGATACTGGAGTTGACTATAACCATGAAGATCTTAAACCTAATATGTGGGTTAATTCTGGAGAGATTGCTGGAAATAATATAGATGATGATAAAAACGGTTTTATTGATGATGTTAATGGAGTGAGTGTTGTCAGTAATAAGGAGTCACATTCTGGTGACCCAATGGACTTTAATGGACATGGTACTCACTGCGCGGGAATTGCGGCTGCAGCGGCATCCAACGACAAGGGGATAGTTGGAGTGGCTTACGGTTGTAAAATAATGGCTATTAAGTCTGGGCAGTATGCGGGTATATTTTCAACAACTGACATTGCAGAGGGAGTTTATTATGCAATAGAAAATGGTGCGGACATTATTAATATGTCACTCGGGGGCCCTGACTCGGAGGTTGTAAGAGATGCCTTGTCAGTTGCATTTGGAGATATTGTTTTAATTGCTGCAGCAGGCAATAGCGGGAGGCCTAATGAGTATCCATGCCCGGGTTATTCTCCTTCATATCCTGCTGCACACAATTGGGTCCTTGGAGTTGAAGCAAGAGAAAAGTATCTTCAAGCATGGGGCTGGAGAGCTAAATTTTCAAATTATGATTGTGTACCATATACAAAATACGAATATGAAGTGATGGCTCCAGGAGTATCCATTTATAGTACGTGGCCAGGTGGTGGTTATACTAGCTTGGATGGGACTTCCATGGCTGCTCCTACCATTGCCGGTATGGCAGGCCTGCTTAGAACCCAGTGGCCTAAAAATAAATACTCATCGAGATTTATTATGGGGCAAATTATCGGTAGTCCCTCCAATCAGCCACGAGTGCCTGATGCATTATTAGCATTAAGTAGTGTGCCAACTCCAAAATTATTCATGAAAGAATTCTGGTTATTTGACAACAAGGACGTGGATGCTGTTAATGATAATGATGGTGTCGTTGATGCCGGAGAGACTATTGATCTTGCATTGGTAATTCGAAATCAATGGGGTAAGGCTACAAATATAAAGGTGAAAGTTGAGCCGATTGCAAAAATTGAGCAAGGAGGGAGCAAATTGAAGGATCAGGCTGCATATAAAAAAGATGGATACGTTGAAATGATAACCGATGAAGTTTCGTATGATCCTTTAGGCTCGTTCAACAGAGGTGATAACAAACTAATATATGATTCCGGCGGAGCAATCATTGGTGTGAAGATGCCGTTTAAATTCAAGGTAAAAAATAATACTCCCAATGATCATTTTATACCATTCCAAGTAACCTTGACTGCTAAAAATGGATATGATGTCGAGGATACTAAAAATTATTCAACTCAGCAAAGATTTCAAGTTCAAGTTCAAAATGGTAGCGAGATACCAACCATTGTTAGCAGTGATCTTAATTTAACAAAAGATAAGTTCTGGATAGCAGTAAGGCCTATACTTGTGGAAGAAGGAGCAACAATAACTGTTGAAGCTGGGACCCAAATACAATTAGGAGGTCCGGATCCAAAGACTGTTTATAGGGATCCTTTCGGTAGGGCTTTCATTCAAGTTGAAGGTAAATTTGAAACAAAGGGAACCGCCGATTCTCTGGTTTCGATATTTCCAGCTCCATTCTGGATGCCAAGCCCTAAATTCGGAGGGAAGGGTCAAAATTCTGTAATCCGAGTAAGAGGTGATGGTGTATTCAATATGAAATATACCGAAGTTATGAATCCTGAAGTTAAAGGAGATAAGTTTGATCATGTTAGGTTTAGATATGATATAGCTAATAATAATCCTTTTTACATAAGAGCCACCGAATTGTCCTATGCTGAATGTGATTTAATAATACCTACCGCTGTGAGCATGGATACTTGCTTGATAAGTAGAGTCAATGGGAAGTTAAGGCCCGGTGGCTTGTGGTACGACGAAACTGGAGGTAGGGACCCACTCAAGGAATCAAGGTATGGAGGCAGCATGAATAATACTGTTATTTTAGGGCATATGCTCAATATGGATGTTAGGTATTCCCCATCCATACAAGCGTATCAGGATATTCCCCATGAATTATTTAAAGACAAAAAGTTTGAAAGCGTTAAACACTACAAGGATAAAACGTATGCGGTTATTTATCCTAGGACATGGTTATCTGAGCCTGGAGAACTAACATCTGTCCGAGGCTGGAATAAAAAAATACAGGGTAAAAACAGTTATGAAACTTTCTATTCAAAGAGTGCTTTGAAAACTGCTAGCTTAGTAGCCCAATACTTTGGAGGGCAGGTACTTAATATAGATGACGTGAATGAAAATGTATTCATCGCTGATTACATTAAGAATGTATTATCACCCGAAGGAATTACAGATGAGGTTATTATTCCTTTATCAGATTTGGATTATGATGGAGAATATAATTGGCAAAATGGCCAAAAGCCAATCTTTACAAACTGGGGTGATGGTTTTCCCTCTATTCCGTCACGCGGTGAATATTTTGTGAAGGTGAACGATAGTGGAATATGGTCAAACAGCAAATGGATTAGAACAGGTGATAATTCCAATCAGGAAAACGGTCCTACAGAACTGCAGGGGCTCTTCAGATGGACTGGATATGATAGAATCCATGCTGGATGGTACGGAACAAATATCAGGGCCAAATCCTGGAAGTTTAGTGGGGAATTGCCTACCATTATTGAGCTGCCAGGTATCAAGACGAAGGAAAACTTAGATGCTGAGTATCCAAATCTACATGCTAGCCTTTCTTCAAAATATCATGCTGTTCAAAATAATGCTTTTTTAAGTTCGACATGGGATCCAAATACAAAAAATTTGATACGTATATCTGCAGAAAATGTTTATCGATACCATTCAGGCGATAGTGAAAGAGACATTGACTATACCAAAAATTATTGGGGGCCAGTAGCAGACAAGCGTGTAAACGCAATGATTCATGATGGAGTAGACTACGGGACGGGGCAGAAGATTCTATACAAGCCCAGATTGAATCCATCATTGGAGGCCGATTATCTAAAGATGCAAGAGATATGGCCATTTGTAGTAGATATCAAAATTACTACAGATGAACTGAAAAGGATAACTTTGGCTAACGTTCCAAATGTTGGGATGGGCACGGCAATTTTTGAGATTATTTTTAATAGAGATATGGATGTCACAAAGCCATTACGTGCAAATTTTGGCCCTGATGCCCCATTCACAGATTATCCGATAAGACCTTACGGTGACAATAATGGGTGGCAAAAAGATTTACGTACTTGGATAGGTACATTTAATATAACTCCGGTAACTGGGGATGGATATCAGATGATTAGAACCTACAAAGCGACAGCGAAAAGTGATCCTTGGCTAGAAAGTGGGAGGGACACTGGCCGTTTTAGGTTCACAATTAATACAGTTAGTATTGAATCATTAAATTTGCAGGTTAATTCAGCCGAAGGCGCAAATAAGCTAATTTGGGTGCAAAGAGATTTCGATATGCTAGCAGGTTTCAACCTCTACCGCTCAGCAACAAAAGATGGAAGCTATAAAAAAATAAATCGCGCACTAATACCGAAAAACAAAAGAAGTTATTTAGACAAAAAAGTAGCAGCAGGTAGCAAGTATTTTTATAAATTCACAGTTGTAGATACTGCTGGTGTTGAATCTGCATATTCAAACTTAGATGATGGAGTGCCTATAAAAGTAGTGTTACCAAGCATAAAGCACACTCCAATAGTAAGTGGCGACGTTCTTAAGGATATTAATTTGGATGCTCAAGTTACGGATAATGTGAGCATAAATAATGTATCAGTATATTACCGACTGATGGGATTAACAAGTTATAAAAAATTGACTGCAAACAAAGTTGGCGGCAATTTGCCCGGTTACCTAAGATTCAATGCTAAGATTCCAGGTGCAGAAGTCTTATCACCCGGAGTAGAGTATTATATAGAAGTTTTTGACGGTGTAAATGAAAATAGTCATGGAACTCCTGATACGCCTAATAAGGTCATTCTAAAAAACACATTGTACTTGAGCTATCTAGAGCCGGATAGTGGCACATATGAAGGTGGAACTAAAGTCACATTAACGGGTATGAATTTCGAAAATGGAGTTGAAGTGTACTTTGGAAGAGAGAAGGCTGATAATGTTAATATTAACAGTTCAACTGAATTGACCTGTATAACACCAAAATATTTTCCTTCATATGTTGACGTAAGAGTTGAAAACAAGTCAAAGCAAGTTAGCCGCCTAACAAGTGGATTCGGTTATACAAGTCAAAAAGTAAATTTGACTTTATCTGATAGAAAAGTTGCACTGAATAAAAGTGTAGTTGTCCCACTAGACATTGGTGCATTTTCAGGACTGGCATCAATGGATACTGTGATTTATTATAACTCAAATGAATTGACCCCTATAAGCGTATCTGCAGGCGATCTTATTTCTAAATGGAGTTTCTCTTCAAATATAGGTGAAAAAGGAAAAATTAAAATTTCCGCTGCATCTCCTTCAGGCACGCTCAGTGGAACTGGCAACCTAGCAAATATAGAGTTCAAGGCTATAGGAACAGCGGGAAAGCTTTCAAGTGTCTCATGGGGACGTATAATTTTGAATGAGGGGTCCATTCCCTATAATACTGTTGATGGTACAGTTTCTATTGCAAGTTCTGAAGACTCAAGAGCGACTATAGAAATATCAAGATTGAGACATGTCTATGATGGCAGCCCAAAGTCTGCTTCAATAAGTGTTTCGGTAAGCGTAGATCAGACTATAGTAACCTATAGCGGGAAAAGTTATGATGGGGTTGTCTACAATGAATCTAAAATACCACCGACAAATGCGGGCGTGTATACAGTTAAAGCCAAAGTATATGACAAGAAGTATACTGGCGAGAAGGAAGAATTTTTAGAGATTAACCGAGCTCCAGTTTCATTAAAATTGTCAAATTTAACGCACTATAAAGACGGAAAAAGCAAAAAGCCAACGATTACAGCTAGTATAGATGGTATAGCTTTGAAGACTGTATATAAGGATTTAAATGATAATACTTTATCTGAAGCTCCATCCCAGGAAGGAGTATATAAAGTAAGCGTAACTGTTGATAACAATAATTATCAAGGAAGCGCATTTGCTGATTTGACGATTCAAAAGATCGTAGGTGCAATTACATTGGATAAACTGACACAGATATACGATGGTAAATATAAACCGGTGGAGGTGATAACAAATCCATCCGGTGTAGATGTGACTGTAAGATACGATGGTTTTGAGATTGTACCAATAAATGCTGGCTCATATGAAGTCAATGCTGAGTTTAATGATCCTAAATACAAAGGGACAGCATCAGGGACTTTGATAATTAAAAAGAAAGAAGCAAAAATTGAAGTTACTAATATGGTACATGATTACGACGGGTTAAAGAAAGCGATAAAAATTAGCACAGTACCTTCCGGGTTAAATTATACAGTAAAATATAATGATAAGGCCGAATTCCCAATCGACTATGGTAATTATGTTGCAAAAATTAGTATTAATGACTCGAATTATTCGGGAAATGTAACAAAAAACTTAATTATTAAGAAACCGGATGCCACAATCGTGTTATCAAAATTAGCCAGAGTTTATACCGGAAAAGAAAGTCCAGTGGGCATTGAAATTAATCCCCCCGCATTAAAATATACAGTATCCTACAACGATTCAGCCGAAGTTCCAATAAACCCGGGTAAATATAATGTAAAAGTATCCATACTTGATGAATCATATCAAGGTGAAGCTAAAGCTGAACTAATAATTACTAAAGCAATAGCGAAAATTAATTTTAGTAATATGAGTCAGTCTTATGATGGTAAATCAAAAAAAGCCGAGATTACAACAGATCCTCCTGGACTTTCTGTTATTACAAAATATAATGGTTCCGATTTAGAACCGATGACGGCTGGTTCCTACGACGTAATTGTTACAATTGATGATTCTAGATATCAGGGATCTAAATCTGAAACATTAATAATAACAAAAAAATCTGCAGAGATTCGTTTTGATAATTTAAGCTCAATTGAGGATGGTTCAGAGAAGGAACCTGTAATCACAACAGTACCCATCGGACTCGATATTACAGTTAAATATACTAATTCGGATGGCCAAGTTCTATTATCGCCTCCAAGTAAAACCGGTATTTATAAAGTTGATGTAAATATTCAATCAAGAAATTATTTTGGAATTGAATCTAGGACTTTTAAAATCAATGCAAAAGATCCATTTGGTGAACCGGTAACATACCCTCAAAATTCAGCAATACTTCTGGGGATTGTCGACATATCCGGTTCTACGGCGCCAGAGGGAGATGTAATAGCTGCCTATGTTGGTGGCGAGTTGAGAGCAAAGCAACAAATTGTCATTAGTGGTGGAAAATCTTTTGTAACATTAACAATAAGTGTACTTCAGGAGGGTGAGAGAATGCGTTTGAAGCTTTGGAGAAGAGATACAAACGTTTTAGTTGATTATGAAGGGGAATTTATTATTAGCCCCGCTAAAGAGATAGGTAGCGGAGATGATTTTCCAAATAATTTAACGACACTTTCTTTTGGAGGTTCAATTGGGCAGACCATTGCATTCAGGAAAGGTTGGAATTTAATCTCATTCAGCCTGATTGCAGATGATATGAGTCCATCAAAATTATTTAATCCGATTAAAAATTCTGTAAATACAATTAAAGATATAACAAGTGTCTACAATCCATCTATACCAGAATTTCTAAATACATTAAAAAGAATTACACTTGGAAGTGGATATTGGGTAAATATGAAAGATGATAGAATATTAAGTTTAAATGGTTCAATGCCGAAAGAAATAACAATTAACCTAAATGAAGGTTGGAATTTAGTTGGTTTTCCTGATGTTAAAGAAAATCCGCCTTCTCAAGTATTTAAATCGATATTAAATGATTTGATCACAGTCAAAAGTGTTTCATCAGTTTATAATCCAGGAGTTCCTGATTTTTTAAATACATTGAAATTAATACAACCTGGAAGCGGTTATTGGGTTAAAATGAAAAAAGCTAACAAGATAACATTTAATAGTGGAGGTAGTGGATCTCGAGAAATAACTAAATTTAGCCCCACCGTCATAACCCCAATTTCATGGGGAGAACTTACAATTTATCCAAATGTGCAAGCATCAATTTTTGGAGTAATTAGCATTGAAGAAAATGAAATTTCACAATCTGATTTAATTGGTGCATTTGTTGATGGTGAACTTAGGGGAATTCAAAGCCCTGTTATTAATAATGGAATTGGATATGTAACACTGAGTGTAAATATGAGAGGCGAGGAAAACGTTATTTTGAAATATTGGGATTCCAGTGAAAATAAAGCATATAAGATGAAGGATGTAATTAAATCTTCAGTTGGTGAAACTATAGGTGAGTATCCAAACTTGAAAAAATTAGAATTTGATGTCACTCAAAATAATTATTTAAGACAATTGTCTATTATCAGGCAAAATCTTGAATATTATATATTATATGACAATAATAATAAAATAGGGAATTTTGAATTACAATCATCTAAAAATCTAAAAGAATGGAACACGGTTGAAGTGTATAATAATACAATTAATATAAATTATAAATTAGATAAAAAACAGCTATCAAACAAAAATTATTACAGACTAAAATCTTTAGATCAATAATCTATTTTATCTCTCCAATTTATTCTGTGACGCTTATAAATCAACCAACTAATATTTTAAATAAAATCTAGTATGTTTCGGGGTTTATTCTGTAAAATAAAACACTTTAGAATGCTATTAATTGTAATAGCATTTTTTTATATAAAGAACACTGTCTTAGCTAATCCTGATTGGGGTAAAATTGACAGTAGCATCAATAACAGCTTAACATTTACTTTTGTTATAGAGGTAAATGATGCAATGCCAAAATTAGGAGACGATATTGTTGGCGTATTTGTGGGAGATAGCTTAAGAGGGGAAGGTAAGATTCTCGGAATTAACGATGGTAAAGCCTTCTCCAGTATAACAACTAGATATAAAAATGTTGGTGAAACTTTCACATTCAAATTCTACGATTCGGAAATTGATAAAATATATAATAGTAATAAAAACTATACTATAACCTCTAAGGATGTCTCAGAGTCTTCAGTTGGTAGTTTTTCTAAACCTTACTCATTGGCATTTAAGGACAAGAAAAATGCATTAATCAAAATTTCAGATTTGAATCAAGTATATGATGGAACCCCTAAAAAGCCAAATATAGGTTTGGATCCAGATGGTTTAAATTTTAAATTAACTTATAAAAACACCAATGGGGAGGAATCAGCGATTGCCCCAATCGATGCTGGTAAATATGAACTGTATGTAACAGTGATAGATGAAATATATGAGTCTTATCAAAAGGCAACTTTTGTTATTTCACGTGCGAATCCAAATGTTACAGTTAATTCTCGCCAACTTATTCAATATGATATTAATGGTGGTGGAAAATATGTAGAATTTGATGTTAAAAAACTTTTATCTAATGATTTAAAAGTTCTCTACAAACACAAAGATGAAAATGCTGTTAAATATTCTTCTGCTTTACCGATCACGGCCGGTACTTATGACGTTAAAGCAATTGTCGATAGTCAAAATTATTATTCTGAAAATTTTCAAGTTTTAACTATTAAAAATTTACCAAACGATTGGGTTTTCGAGAAGTTTTCTGTTGTTCCGAAAACTATTTGGGCTAATATTTATTTAGACTCGTTAAGTCCAGATTTTGCAGACTTACTTGGTGTTTTCGTAAATGGAAAATTAAGAGGTTTGCAGCAATTAAATCTTCCTATTTATGATGACAAGAATTGGGCCGGGTTTGAGGTTATGTACGATCCCAATGTTTCTACTGAAGAACTAGTTTTCAAACTCCTAGATCACGATACTGGAAAAATATTAGTTTCAGATCTTGAAATATCCATGGATAACAATAGTAATAAAGATATAAGTACTTTTCTTAATCCATTAGAGATCAAATTTGCAAACATCGTAAAAGACATAGTTTCGCCTGATATTTCGCTCCTTGGGAAAGTAAATATAATTCTTGAAGCTGGTAATATATTTTCAGATTCCGGAGCCATTGCTAATGACAATATTGACGGTGATGTTACGAGCAAGATAAAGGTAACGGGAAAAGTGGATTC
>CESD01096760.1_pt1 | contig 16065 bp, 14 predicted proteins | sample 531191 | NCBI WGS metagenome assembly CESD01 (sample SAMEA2622021, study PRJEB7988) | marine metagenome | biome: marine biome (ENVO:00000447); feature: deep chlorophyll maximum layer (ENVO:xxxxxxxx); material: "saline water (ENVO:00002010), including plankton (ENVO:xxxxxxxx)" | depth 188 m
TTATAAATGTGCTCAGGAACCATGTAAACACCAATATCGAACTTGTAAGTCAACAAGAACATAAATCTTGGGTCAGGTCTACTTAATGACACTTTAACAGTGTGGCTGTCTACTTTAGTAGCAGTATCCATTACTGCGTCAATGTCAGTACCCCATCGCACTTCTTCAGCATAGTCTTTCAAAGTGGTAAGGGTGTATACAACGTCATCAGCGTTGAATTCTTCACCATCACTCCAGTTAACTCCCTTTCGAAGGTTAATTGTAATTTCAGTGAAGTCACCGTTCCAATCCCAGCTTGTTGCCAACCATGGAATAGTTTCGTCAGCGAAAGCGCTGAAGAAAGCTAGAGGTTCATAAATAATGTTCGGACCTCTTTGGTGGTTAGCACCAATTGCATACGGGTTCCACAGTTCGTGGTCTGTGTGTCGGCCTTCAGAACCTCCCTGGAAGGTTATGAAAGTTTTTGCACGGTCCACTGACTTGAGTCCACCCGAGCTAGAACTGGCAGATTCCTCTTTTTTAGCTGGCTGAGTGCTCTTTTCAAGAATCTTAACTTCTTCTTTAGCAGCAGAAGAAGAAGATGATGAAGATGAAGTCTCTTCGGCTTCATCGTCGCCACCACAAGCAACCATAACTAGAGATAGAGACATCAATACGGCAAGCATTAATGATAGAAGTTTTTTACTCATCTACCTATTCTCCTTTTATGAACGGGCAAGTGCCCGTACTTAGTTTATTTAAAATCATCGAAATTTTTAAGCAGTTTAAGATTAAAATTTACAAAATTAACACTTACACCAATTAAGATGATTATGGAATAATACCACAATTTCAAAAAATGCAATAATTTAAGAAACATAGTAGAAACAAATTTGAAACAAACTCTGAACAAACACTTGTAAAAGGTTACGAGGAAGGATATATTTACTAAGTTATTCATATAGAATAATATTTCTTAGATTTTGAACATTTAAATTTATTAGAACTAACTAGTTATTAAGGGAAATTAAATTATGACCTTTAGAGATATCATTGCTTCTGTATATACTAATTATATTTTTAGGCGATTCCTGTTTTTTTTACTAATTATATGGATAGCAAGCACAGCGATTTTTTTAATACCAAGACTTTCTGGTCAAGATCCAGTTAAAGAGAAGCTATTACTTGAAGCTCAAAGAGGTGGGCATATGCAGGCAGGTTTAGAGGAAATGGCTGCTGAATATTCTAGAAAATTCGGATTGGATAAACCTCTTATAGTTCAATACGGTAATTATATGGCTGATCTAGTTAGATTTGATTTTGGTCCATCAATTGCATATTTCCCCAAGTCAGTTAACTCATTGATCGGAGATTCAGTGATATGGACTTTTGGGTTGCTTGCCGTTTGTACATTTATTGCTTTCTTTGTTGGTACAATAGCAGGAGCTTTACTAGGGTGGCCTAAGTCACCAAACTTTCTTCAGTATATTTTTATGCCAATACTTACGCTTGCGGCAATACCTTATTACTTGCTTGCACTTGTGCTAATTTACATTTTTGCATTCAACCTTGATTGGTTTCCACTTTTTGGTGGATATTCAGTTGCTACGCTACCAAGATGGGAACTTTCCTTCACTATAGATGTGATTCATCATGCAATTTTGCCGGCATCTTCAATTGTTTTAGCTTCACTAGGTTTTTGGGCACTAGGGATGAGAGGAATGATGGTAACAAACCAAGGTGAAGATTTTATGATTGCAGCTGAAGCAAAGGGATTAAGAAGCACAAGGTTATTCTTTAATTATGCTGTAAGAAACGCAGTTCTTCCTCAAACTACAGCACTGGCTCTTTCGTTAGGAACAGTATTTACTGGATCTGTTTTAGTAGAAGTTATTTTTAGATATCCCGGACTTGGTAATACTCTTTATCAGGCCATTAAATTAAACGATTTCTTTGTTATAAGAGGAATGATATTTATTGTAATCGTAACCTTGGGTTTGGCTACTTTTATTATAGATGTGACTTATCCTCTCTTAGACCCTAGAGTAAGTTACAAGAAAGGAAGTTAAATTATGACTACTGTAGCAGAAAGCGCAAGCCAAGATTTAACTAAAAAATCATTTAAAAGAAGATTAGAGGATTTTGGTAGATATGTCAGAAGAAATCCTTCTCTAGGTGTTGGTATAGCATTACTGATGTCCCTTCTTTTATTTGTAATAATTGGATATGCAACTTACGAGGTTGAAAGATTTAGACCATTAAGTGGAGGCCCTGATTTAGCCCCTTTTGAAAGCGATCCTTACAACCCAGGAACGAGGTCTGGAGGATATATCCTAGGCACTGATCGACAGGGAAGAGATGTTATGTCTGTGATGATTGCAGGAATACCTCTTACATTGCAAATAGGGTTAATTGCAGGACTTATTGGCATCTCGGTTGGAACCGTGTTGGCATTTATTGCTGCATATTATGGAGGATGGGTTGATCAAGTTATTAGTACAATTGTAGATGTTGGATTAACTATTCCTGGGATACTAATACTTATTGTTATTGCTGTGAATATACAAAGTGGGCTAAGTGTCCAACAGATGGGGCTAGCCGTATCAGCTGTTGCTTGGGTTTGGCCAGCTAGAACTATTAGGGCTCAAGTACTTGTTATGAGAGAACAGCTTTACGTTGAAATAGCTAGGCTAAGTGGTACAAGCGGATTCTCAATTATGTTCAAAGAAATGTTACCTAACTTGGCTCCATATATCGGAGCTTCTTTAGTAGGTTCAGTTGCTTCTGCAATTCTTGCATCAGTAGGTCTTGAAGCTCTTGGCTTAGGGCCATTTGATAGCCCTACTCTTGGAATGACAATATATTGGAACATACAATTCTCATCTATCCTACATGGCATGTGGTGGTGGTTTGGTCCTCCAATATTAGTATTGGCAATGATATTTGTTGGTTTATTTTTAATAACGGCGGGATTGGATGAATGGTCTAATCCTAGGTTAAGGAAAAGAGTATGACAACTAAGCAAAAAGCATCATCTAAAAGTGCATCAAATTCTGGTATAGGAATAGATGTTAAAGACCTTAAAGTTCACTATGATACTCCAGATGGAGTTGTAAAAGCCGTTGATGGCGTTAGTTTTTCTCTAAGACAAGGTGAAAGAATGGCTTTAGTAGGCGAGTCTGGGAGTGGAAAAAGTACATTAGCAATGGCTCTAATGAGACTTACAAGAGCACCTGGAAGAATTGCTGGCGGGCAAGTAATTGTTGGCGGGCAAGATATGCTGGACTTAGATGAAGAGGAAATGAGATTTCAAAGATTAAATGAAGTTGCTTTAGTGCCTCAAGGTGCAATGAATTCTTTAAACCCTGTAATGAAAATAAAAAACCAATTGCTTGATGGGCTATATGATCATCAAGTAAGAGGTGATGACAAAATGTCTAAAGAGGACCAAATTCAAGTTGTTGAAAAACTCTTAAATGCTGTTGACTTAGCTCCTGGAGTTGCTGAAATGTATCCTCATGAATTAAGTGGAGGCATGAAACAAAGAGTAGCTATAGCAATAGCCACTTCTATGCAGCCTAGAATTATTGTAGCTGATGAGCCTACAAGCGCATTGGACGTCGTTGTTCAAAGAAACGTAATGCAAACCTTAGGAAGGTTGCAAGAAGGCTTGCATGCATCAATAATACTTATAGGGCATGACATGGGTTTAGTTGCTCAATTTTCAGACCATGTTGGAGTTATGTATGCTGGAAGGCTAGTTGAGGTAGGCCCTGTGAAAACGGTATTTAAATCTCCTAAGCATCCATATACAAGACTTTTAATTAAGAGTCTCCCTACATTAAGTAATAAGAAGGAATTTATTGGAATTCCTGGACTTCCTGCAACTCTCTTGAATCTTCCTGAAGGTTGTGCCTTTTGCTTAAGAATAGGAAAAGAAACACCTACAAAAATTCCTTGGGTAAAGGTTGAAAAAGATCACTTTATTCAAGAATGTAAAACTTGTGCTAATTACGGAAATTAGGAGAAAAAAATGCCATCAGTATTAGAAGCAAAAAATGTTACAAAGGTATTCGGAGGAGGTTTTCTTAGTCGAGAAGAAGAAAATGTCGCTGTAAACGATATTTCAATGAGCCTTGACCAAAAAAATCCAAAAATTATAGCTGTTGCTGGTGAATCAGGTAGCGGAAAAACAACATTAGCTAGGTTGTTATTAGGTATTGCTTCCCCAACAAGCGGCTCTGTAGAATATGACGGAAAAGACCTTACAGAGATTTCCAGATCTGAGAGAAGAGAGTTTAGAAGAGAAGTTCAACCTATTTTTCAGGATCCATATGGTTCGTATAACCCTTTCTATAAAGTGGATCATGTGCTATTTAGTCCAGTTAACAACTTTAAAATGGCAGAAAGCCGAGATGAAGCTGTTCATATGGTTAACCAAGCCTTAGAAATGGTAGGTTTGGTTCCAGCAGAGACCCTGGGAAGGCTGCCTCATCAACTTAGTGGTGGACAAAGACAAAGGGTTATGGTTGCTAGGGCCCTATTATTAAAACCAAGAGTAATTTTAGCTGATGAGCCTGTTTCTGCAGTTGATGCATCTTTGAGAGCGACAATATTGGATGCTGTGTCTAGGTTAAATAAGGAATTGGGCATTGCAGTAGTGTATGTTACTCATGATTTAACTACTGCATACCAAATTAGTGATGAAATAATGATTTTATATAAAGGAAATTTAGTTGAGGCTGGTGATGTGGAGACTGTAATTAAAAAACCTAAGCATCCCTACACCCAACTTCTTATTGATTCTATTCCTGAGGCTGACCCTAATAAAAAGTGGGGGAAATTGGATATGAATAAAACTCAAGAGAAAATCGTAACAGCGCCTTCAGTGGGATGGAGAAAATAGCCCCCAGAGCAAACGGAGATAATTTTTATCTCAAAATTACTACTTTAAATATCTAGTGAGTAATCTAAGAAAAAAAGCAGTTTTAGTTTTAGATATTGGCACATCATTTGTAAAAATAGGGCTCTTTGATTTAAATGCAAATCCAATTGAAGGCCGTAATATTAAATTTGAACATTGGATGACTATAAAAACAGATGGCACTTATACTTTTAATGCTCTAGAATCTGCTCAAATCATCGAGAGAGGCGTTGATGAGTTAATATCAAAAAGCTCAGGATATGAAATAATTGCATTTTCAACTGATACGATGGCTAGCACAATCGTTGGCCTTGATAAAAACAACACTCCTGTTACTGATGTGTTTACTTATGCAGACACTAGGCCATATAGGCAATTATCAAAACTTAAAGAAGGTGTTAATCAAAAAGTTTTTTATGATGATACCGGGTGCCCAATGCATACCTCTTATATACCTTCAAGAATTATTTGGTTTAAAGAAAAATACCCTGAAATAGATAAAAAAATAAATATTTGGACTGACTTTTCAAATTACCTACTAAGAAGGTGGATGCAAAATAAAGATATTGATATAAGTTATTCAGTTGCAAGTTGGACAGGATTGTTTAATAGAAAAAAATTAACTTGGTATGTTCCTGGGTTAAATTTTATTGATTTAAAAGAAAATAAACTTCCTAACTTAAGCCCTTACACAAAAACAGTGGAAGGACTGAATCCAGAATATTCAAAGAGATGGGGTCAGTTAGAAAAAGTGCCATTTTTCTTACCTGTAGGTGATGGAGCTTCTTCAAATATAGGTGTTGGCTGTAATTCAGAAAATAAAATAGCCTTATCTATTGGAACAACAGGAGCATTAAGGGTACTAACTAATAAATCAAAAATAAATATTCCGCAAGGATTGTGGAATTATAGATTAGGCGAAAACTATAACTTATTAGGAGGCGCATTTTCTGAAGGCGGGAATGTGGGATTATGGTTAAAGAAATTAATGAATATTCATCCAAATGCAGACTCAAATTCAATTGATGAAATAAATGAAAGTGAATCTAACCTAGAATTAGAAAATATGCTTTTGAGATCAAAGCCTGATAGTCATGGGCTTACTGTTTTACCTTTTTTAGCTGGAGAAAGAGCAGTTGGATGGGCTGAGAATGCGACAGGTACTCTAACAGGCATGAGGCTGTCTACAACAAAGGCAGAAATTTACCAAGCTTTTCTTGAAGCAATAGCATACAGATTTGGTTTAGTTTCAAAGAGACTCATGACTTTATTGCAAGAAGATTGTTTGGTTGTTGCATCGGGTGGGGCTGTTCAGTCATCAAAATATTGGCTTCAAATGCTGGCAGATGTTTTAAGTATGAGGGTAGGGGTGTCAAATGTTCCTGAGGATACTGGTAGAGGAACGGCTATTCTAGCACTAAATGCTATGGGTATATCAAAGTCATTCAATGACTATGATTTTGAAGTTAGTGAATTTTATGATCCAAATGAAAAAAATATGATTGCATATCAGAATGCTATGAATAGACAGGAAGAACTTTATTCAAAAATATTTAACTAGCCTTTTTTATAGAATGCCCTCCAAATTGATTTCTAAGTGAAGCTAGTATTTTAAATCCGAAAGAATCGTTTCTTCTTGAATAGAATCTCGAATATAGCGAAGATGTTATTGCATGAGTTGGAACATCTAAATCTATCCCTTCTTTTATTGTCCATCTTCCTTCTCCAGAGTCTTCTACATAGGGGGCAACATTTGATAATTCAGAATCTTCCATTAAAGCATTATTCAAAAGATCCAAGAGCCATGACCTTACTACGCTTCCATGTTGCCAAAGAGAAGTTATTTTAGCTAAATCAAGATTAAATTCCTCTTTTTCATGTAGTATTTCTATTCCTTCAGCCATTGATTGCATCATTCCATATTCAATGCCATTGTGAATCATTTTTACAAAATGCCCTGAACCACTTGGGCCCATATATCCATACCCTTTCCCATCAGTGGCAAGTGACTTAAAAATAGAATCACAGTGATCATATGCATTTTTATTACCACCAACCATTAAGCAGTAGCCCTCTTTTTCGCCCCATACACCTCCGCTAGTTCCAGAATCTAGAAGATAAATATTTTCTTCACTTAATTTTATTGAGTTTTTAATGGAATCTTTATAAAAAGAATTGCCTCCATCTATAACAATATCTTCTTTGCTTAATAAAGTTTTTAATTTACTAATAGTTGATTTAGTTGGATCTCCTGAAGGAACCATAACCCAAATGATTTTTTTTGATTTTTGGCTAAATTTATTAATTAAGTCATCAAGATTGCTAGAGCCATTAATATTGTTTTTTGAGTAGTCGCTATTTCCCCAATCAGAATCATATCCGAATACTGTATGCCCCTTTTTTATAAGTCTGTTTGAAATACCTAGACCCATTTTCCCTAGCCCTATAATTGCAATCTCCATTTTTACTCCTTTGTCACATCCATAATTTCATTAAATGGATTTGGTTTACTTGAATCAATTTTAACTAAATAAGTGTTTATCTCAAGTTCTTTTAGAGCATTAAAATCTCCTAGCATTTGAGCCTTAAAGGTGTTGCATAAATCTTTAAAGTTATATTTTTTGTAAAAAGAATTAGTTAATATTTCATCGTAAAAAAATATCGACCACACATTCTTTGATCCACCTTTTTGTAGTTGGCCAACTGAATGTAAATATCTTGGGCCAAAACCAGAAACAACATTTATGTTGTAAGTTAAATTTAATCTTTGCTTTAAAATATTTAGAGAGTTATTTATTTTTTCATTCTCACTTAAATATAAATTTATATAAAGGGCTTTATTTGTTTTATTTTCAATTATCATATTATTTATAACATTGCTGGAATAAGGTATTTCTAACTTTTGTAAGTTATTATGTTTTTTTAATATATTCTCAGTGTTAATTTTTGATTTTTTTACATCAGGTTCATCAAAAGGAAAAACTGACATATGTTTGCATAGTAGTGATATTGATAATTGCCATATAAACATATCTTCAAAAATTGTATTTTTGTCTAGGTTTATTATTAGGTCTAGGTCATTACTATTTTTGTTTTTTGTTTCAGTATTATTAATAAATATTTTTGGGCACTTAAGCTTATTTTTATTATTAATTATAGGAATTATCCCTTTTCCATTTTTGCCAGTAGATTCAGCTATTAATTGTTCAAGCCAAGTTCCCATTTGATTGATTTCTTCAGGTATTCTTAGCAACAAAAACCCATCATGGTTATCATAAGAATTTTTTAATATTGAGGTAACAGTTAAACATTTTTCTATAATTTGATCTAAATCACACTTGTAATTATTTTTATGGGAATCTAGCATGCTATTCATAAAGGTTGCAGGCAAAACTCCATATGATGTTGAAGAGGAAAACCTTCCGCCAATATTTGGTGGGGCATTAATCACCTTTAAAAAATTATTTTTGTTAGCAAATTTTTCTAAGGGAGTATTTTTGTCAGTAAGTGCAATAAACCTATTTCCAAAGTTAGGCTCACCTTTAGATGACAGCTCTTCAATAAAAAATCTCATTACTTTATTTGTTTCTAAAGTTGTCCCAGACTTACTCATAAATATAAATAAGGTGCTGAATAAATCAATTCTTTTTCTAACTAAATCAATATCTTTAGGATTTGTGCTATCAATAAAAAATAGTTGATATTTATTTTCTGTGCTTATCTGATCTAAAACTTTGCCAGTCTGAATGCTTCCGCCCATTCCTACAAATACAATTGAGGAAGGATTAAATTCTGAAATTAGATCATCAAGTGTGTCTTTGCATAATTTTATTGATTTATTTATAAGGTCTGAGAATTCAATCCAGCCTATTCGATCTTTAAAGGAAAGAGGATGGTCAATCCAGATATTATTGGATTTTAAAATATTGTTAAAATCTTCTTTAATTTCATTATCAAGATCAGTATTTTTATGCTGTATGTTATACTCTGACATACTCTATGAGTGTTCAGAAATTTTATTTTTTATTTCATCTATAAGACTATCGAATGCTTCTTCAAAAAGCCTTATTCCATCAATAAGTAATTCATCAGTAATGCTTTTCAGGTCTTTTTCATTTAAAGTGGTTGCAATAAGTTGTTCGTGGTATTTATTGTCTGAATTAAGTAAATCTTCATAATGATTTATATTTGAGATAATTCCTTCATACACATTTTGCGGTACTGTGTTTACAGTTTCTGGGCCTACTAATTTTTTAACGTATAGAAGTTCTTCGTACTCAGGGTTCTTGACTGAAGTGGAAGCCCACAGTAGCTTTTGCTTATTAGCACCATTTTTTTCTAATTTACTGAATGATTCTTCAGAAAATAATTTTTTATAGTCGTTATAAGCAAGAACTGCATTTGATATTGCAACTTTTCCTTGAGATTTTTTATTTACAATCTTATCTGCAGACGTATCTATTCTACTTATAAAGAAAGAAGCTACGGAATTTACTTTACTTATTTTTTTAGCAGGTAATTTGTTGAGACCGTTTATATAAGCTTTTGCTGCTTTCATATACATAGATCTTGAAAACAATAAAGTTACATTAACATTTATACCTAGGCTAACTAAATGCTCTATTACTGGCATACCGGCTTCTGTGCCCGGAACTTTTATCATAACATTAGGCTGATCAATAGATTTATTTAGATAAATTCCTTCATTAATGCTACTTTGGCTATCATTAGCATATTTAGGGTCTATTTCTACGCTTACAAATCCGTCGCTGCCTTTAGTTTTTTCATAAACTGGTTTTAGTAACTCGCAAGCATCATGTATATCCTTTATTGATAAATTATGAAAAATATTTTTAGCATCATTTTCACCTGAGTTGATTAAAGATAAAATATCTTTATCATAGGTATCTTCAGAGGAAAGTGCTTTTTGAAATATTGCAGGATTAGACGTAATACCTGAAATTCCTTTAGAAATCATAGAACTTAGTTCTCCATTATTAATTATTCCTCTAGAAATAGAATCTAGCCATATAGATTGACCTATTTTATTTATTTTTTGTATTTCTGAATTCAATTATAACTCTTCGGAATTTTCAATATTTATAACTTTTTTTAATCTTCTTCTATATTTTTCTTCAGTAAGGAATTTGGCATTTAAAAATTCTAGGACTAAGTTTTCTACAATATTGTGATCAACAATTATTGCTCCAAGACATAAAACATTCATGTCGTCATGCTCAACACCTTGTCTTGCTAAATATTCTGTATGGCATAACCCAGCCCTAACACCTTTCACCTTATTTGCAGTTATTACTGCTCCAATTCCACTCATACAAGAAATTATTCCTCTGTCAGCTTTTTTTTCTGCAACCATTTTTGCTACTGGAAAACAAAAATCAGGATAGTCATCAGTTGAATTGAGTTCGTATGCACCCACATCTATTACTTCATGATTTTGAGATTTTAAAAAAGCAATTAATTTACTTTTTAATTCAAATCCGCCATGATCGCCACCTATAGCTATTTTCATTAGAATATTACCTTTCCAGTATTTTTTTACATGCGCTGAGTATATTTTCTACTGAAAAGCCTTTTTTTTCTAGTACAATGTTGCCTGGAGCCGATGACCCGAATTCATCTATTCCAATTGAAATGCCATTATCGCCAATATATTTTTGCCAGCCCAAGGTTGCTCCAGCTTCAACTGAGACTCTTTTTTTCATCCCGGCAGGAAGTACTTTGTTTTTATATTCATCTGATTGCATTTCAAATAATTCCCAGCAAGGCATAGAAACAACCCTAGAGGTGATATTTATTTTATTTAACTCTTTTTGAGCTTCTATGCATAACTGAACCTCAGATCCAGTTCCTATAAGGATAATGTCTTGCGTTTCTTCAGGATTTCCTGATAATACGTAACCCCCTTTATTAGATTCGGAGGTAGCATTATTGGTTAGGGTAGGAACACCTTGTCTAGTTAAAGCAAATACCGAAGGCTTATTAGTATTCTTTAAGGATTCCTCAAAGCACTTAATTGTTTCAAAGTAATCTGCAGGCCTAAATACTAATAAATTTGGTATCAATCTTAGAGACATTAATTGAGAAATAGGCTGATGAGTTGGTCCATCTTCGCCTAATCCAATTGAGTCGTGAGTTAAAATATATAAAACTTGGAGCTCACTCAATGCAGATAGTCTAATTGAGTTCCTCATATAGTCAGAAAAAATTAGGAAAGTACCCGCAAATGGGATAAACCCTGACAATGCAAGGCCATTGCTTATCCCACCCATTGCATGTTCTCTGACTCCATAATGCATATTAACACCAGAATAATCACTTGAATTAATAGAAGTTGAAGAGTTTATGTATGTTTTTGTTGATCCAGCTAAATCGGCAGAACCACCAATAAATAAATTTGAATCTTCGCTTAACTTGTTTAAAACTATTCCTGATGAATCTCTTGTAGAAATATTTTCACTTGCAGTCAAAGACTTAAGTTCTTCGAGAGATTTTGAAAAATCAGAATTTAGAAGATTAATAGAGCTAGGATGGCCATCTTCATATTCTGAAATTTTTTTATTAACGAAATCTTCGAAATATTTATATACATCATCCGGTATTTCAAATGGATCGTAAGTCCAATTCAATTCTTTTCTTGTTAATTCAACTTCTCCTTCGCCCAGTGCCTCGCCATGAGCTTTCTCAGTTCCAGATTTATTTGGGCTTCCGTGTCCAATTTTAGTGTTTAGTATGATTATGGAAGGTAAATCAGATTCTTTTGCCAAATCAATGGACTTGGATATTTTATCAATATCTTCACCTTCAATATTTTCAATTACATTCCATCCGTATGATTGGAATCGCTGAGACACATTTTCTTTAAAAGCCAAATCTGTAGAACCTTCAATGGAGATATTATTGGAATCATAAAAATATATAATATTATCTAGCTTTAAAGTCCCTGCTATTGAGGCTGCTTCTGAAGATATGCCTTCCATAAGATCACCATCAGATACTATAGAGTAAATTATATTATCATTACTTTCTTCGGATATGCTTTCTTTTCTTTTTAAGGCTATTGCCATTCCAACTCCGTTTGCAAATCCTTGACCTAACGGACCTGTAGTAGCTTCTACTCCATCTGTTAATCCATACTCTGGATGCCCAGGAGTTATGCTTTCATATTGCCTAAAATTTTTTATGTCGTTAATTGAAATTTTGTAGCCTGTTAAATGAAGTATTGAGTAAAGCAGTGCAGAGGCGTGGCCCGCAGATAAAATGAATTTATCACGATTTGACCATTTAGGTTTATTTGGATTAAACCTTAGATGATCTCTCCATAAAACAAATGATAGCGGTGCTAAACTCATCGGCGCCCCGGGATGACCGGAGTTTGCTTTTTGAACCATATCAATTGATAAAAAGCGGATGGCATTTATGCATTTTTTTTCTATATCATTAATAGTCATATTCCTTTGGTTCCTGTCTCTAGTAGATATAAAGACGTAGATGCAGTTATATATAACAAAGAATTATTTTCTCCTCCAAATGTACAATTTGCAACTCTCTCCGGAATATTTATATTTCCAATAAAATCACCAGAACTTTCATATATATGAATTCTATGACCATGTGGATCACAAATAAATAAATTCCCATCTATATCTACTGACATTCCATCAGGAAACCCCTCTTCTATTTCGCAGAAAATTATTTCATTGCTTAGGTTTCCATTAATGTCTACGTTGTATCTTTTCACATGATGGGGTTTATTGAAGTCAATGTTTCCTGGCTCAGCAGCTCCGCTATCTGCCACATAAAGATATTTTTCATTAGGTGAAAAAACTATTCCGTTTGGTTTATCAAAATTATCTAAAACTCTTAAAACTGAGCCATTCTTATCTACTCTGTAAACATGATTTCCGCCTATTTCGCTTTTAGATTTTTTTCCTTCTTCATTTGTTAGTATTCCGTAAGGAGGATCAGTGAACCAAACAGAGCCGTCACTTTTTACAGCAACATCATTAGGAGAATTAAATAATTTCCCTTCAAACTTATCAGCAATTACAGAAATAGTTCCATCGCTTTCTTGTCTTACAACTCGTCTATTTTCATGCTGACAACTAATAAGCATTTGTTCATTGTCTAAGCAATTCCCGTTATTAAAACTTGAGGGTTCTCTGAAGGTGCTTACTGATCCATTATTAGAATTATAAATAAGCATTTTATTGCTTCTTACATCACTCCATACTAGAGAAGACAAGCTATTTATCCATACTGGGCCTTCTGCCCATAGGGTTCCTGAGTAGAGTTTTACTAAACTATTATTAGGTATTAATTTAGAAAATTTATCTGGCATATTTAACTCCTGTTTCTATAATCCTGAGAAACAATTGCAAATTCATTTACCATTTTGGTGTCTTGCAATCTTGACTGTATAGCCTCACTAATTTGTGGGTTAAATACTAATTGCTCACTTATATTACTTGCGCGAGTTGTTATGATTGTGGGGAGACCATTGTTGTGCCTATTAACGATTATTTGATATATTTTTTCTTCTGCCCAGTTGCTATTTACCTGAGAACCCAAATCATCAATTATCAAAAATGGACATTCAATTAAGAAAGCTAGGTATCCTTCAGTTTGATTATCACGATTGTTAAAATTTCTTAATTTTTCCAATATATTGGGAATAAAACCAAAATAAACTGGCTTCAAGGATTTAATTCTTTTCTCTGCTATTGCAACTGAAAGATGGGTTTTTCCGACTCCCGTAGGTCCTGTAAAAAGTAGCCATCCATCTGGATTTTCAAAGTATGCTTTTGATATTTCAAGAGCTTCTGATAAATTTGAGTCTTGTTGATTAGTCTTAAAAGTTCCAAAAGTCATTTTTTTAAGCATAGATGGAGTTAAATCTCCAAGATCTTGAGAACTTGTCATACTTTCTTTTTGGCGACTTATAACTTTATCTTTTACACATTCACAAAGAATATAATTTGCCGAAATAGTTTCTTGATTTGCAGGAGCTACCCAATACAAGTCATCACAAATCGAGCAGTTAATCAGAGATTGGCTTTCTAGATTTTCTTGCTTCTTGTTTCCTTCTGACTTCCTTGAGATATTCTTTTGACCTGAAGTAATTATTTGTTGCTGAATTTTTTGGAGTTCTCTGCTTAGTTCTTTCATAATATTCTTTTTGCCTTTTAGTTTTATCTAACCAATTTTTCCAGCCTAGTTTCCAACTTCCTTTTTGATTTGTCTTAAGTTTTCTTTTACCACTCCAATAGTACTCGAATTTCTTAGCTTCATCTACAATATTTATCGATTCGTAGTCTTTTTCGATATCTTTTATGAAATTGTTGTCAGCATCAGAAATGTTTACTTCATTTAATCTGTCAAGAATAACAAGCCATTCTGGATATTCTTGTTCCCACATCTCGCCCTGAACAGGTTTCATTTATTTATTAATTAAAAACCTGTTTTTTTAATGACCTAAATCTTGCATATTGATCTTGAACAACTAGATCCACATTGCCTATTGGGCCATTTCTGTGTTTAGCAATAATTAACTCTGACATACCTCTTGGATATTGCTCTCCTGCAGATTTAGACCTAAGCCATTCTTCTTCTGATATGTATTTTTCTTCGCGATGTATAAAAGCTACGATGTCAGCATCTTGCTCTATACTTCCACTTTCTCTTAAATCAGACAGAACAGGCCTGTGACTCTGCCTCTGTTCAATAGATCTGCTTAACTGAGAAATTGCAATCACAGGAACATTTAGGTCTCTAGCCATTCCCTTTAGCGATCGAGAAATTTTGCTTACCTCTTGAGCTCTATTGTTATCGTTTGCATTTCTTCCTCCATATATTAGCTGCATATAGTCTACTACTATGAAATCGAGCCCTCTTTCTTTTTGGAGCCTTTTAGCTTTTGCTCTCATTTCTGTGACTGTCTGGAAAGGAGTATCATCAATAGATATATCAAGGTCAGAAAGCCTACCTATCGCTTCTAATATCCTTCCGTCTTCAGCATCAGTAGTTAATCTTTGTCTTATGCGGTTCGTTTCAACTAAAGTTTCAGAAGACAATAATCTCATTGCAATTTGATCTCTCCCCATTTCAAGACTAAAAATGGCAACTTTGTTCCCATTTCCTGCAACATTTCTAGCTATATTTAGTCCAAGTGTGCTTTTACCAATACTAGGCCTAGCAGCAAGAACAATCATGTCTGACCTATTTAATCCGCCTAGTAGGTTATCAAGATCTGGGAAGCCAGAAGGAATTGGAGCTACATCACTGTCATTTTCATTATCAAAAGTTAGCCAGCTATCTAGAGGCACGCTTATATCAACAAAATCTCTAGAATCATGCGATGACCTAATTCCATAAAGTATGTCTTCAGCTTGATTTAGCGCCTGATCAACATCCTGAGAGTTTTCATAGCCGAGATTAGCAATATCAGATGCGGCAGTTATTAGTCTCCTGTGCGTAGCTGTCCTATGGACAGTTCTGGCATAAAATTCAATATGCATATAGGTGGGGGTTTGGCCAACAAGATAAGTAAGGTATGATCTGCCTCCTTCCACTTCATTTAAAGTATTGCTAGTTTCAAGAAAATCACCTAGTGTTTTTTCGTCTATTGGTGTTCCTTTGTCCAGCATATCTAGGCAAGATTGGTAGCAAATAGAATGTGACTTATTAAAAAAGTCATCTGCAGAAAGAAATCCTGAAATTTTAACTAGTGAGTCACCATCTAATATTATAGAACCTATTACTGCAGTTTCAGCAGCTAGGTCATGAGGCGGTAATTTTTCCCCTAACAATTTACTCTTCTTTACTTATTTTTTCTTCTGGGGCGCTTGTTTTATTTTCTTCTGACTTAACGTCTAAGTCATCTGCATCTTTTTCTTGTGTATCTTCTTGTGAATCTACTTCTTTAGATTCCTCAACCTTACCTTCGGAAATTTCTAAAAGTTCTTCGGACATAACGTTTCCGTCTGATTTCACTAAAATTTTTACTTGAGTCTCAACACCTTCAAACAATTTTATCGGCACTTCATAGTTTCCTATCATTTTTATAGGTTCACTTATTCTAATTGACCTTCTATCTATGACAACCCCATCTAAATTCTCTTCGAGAGAGCTTGCAATTTGAGAGT
>CESD01090639.1_pt1 | contig 16041 bp, 12 predicted proteins | sample 531191 | NCBI WGS metagenome assembly CESD01 (sample SAMEA2622021, study PRJEB7988) | marine metagenome | biome: marine biome (ENVO:00000447); feature: deep chlorophyll maximum layer (ENVO:xxxxxxxx); material: "saline water (ENVO:00002010), including plankton (ENVO:xxxxxxxx)" | depth 188 m
TCGCCTCTGATAATATGTGAAATTTTAGAATCTATATCATCAACAACTACACAAAAATTATATGTAGCAGAACCATCACTTCTTTCAATAATAAAATCATCAAGTTGATCATTTGAAACCTCAATTTGTCCTTTTATTAGATCATCAAATTTTGTTGACCCTGTTTCTGGCATCTTAAATCTAACAACTGTTTTTTGATCTCTGGATAGATTCTGATCTCTATATACTTTGTCATGTTGAGAATCTTCTCCACTACATACATAGGCTGAACCTTCTTTTAGAAGGAAATCAATTACTTCCTTATAGCGCAGTGAATTCTTTGATTGGTAAACAATATCCTCATCAAAACTGATGCCAAGCCACTCAAAACTTTGGATAATTTCTTGTGTATATTCTTCTTTCGATCTCTCTTTATCAGTATCTTCAATTCTTAACAAGCAAGCTCCCTCATAAGACTTAGCATAAAGCCAAGCAAATAGAGCAGTTCTAGCGCCACCAATATGGAGGTAGCCTGTAGGACTAGGAGCAAATCTAGTTCTTACTATGGAACTACTCATGTTTTTTGTTCCAAATAGGTTCAATGTTATTCTCTTCTTTCATTTTATCGAGATATTCAATATTCCTCTCTTTCTCTTGTGCTGAGACATTAATGATTTTCAGTTTCTTTCTTTCTAAAGGCTTGTCTTGAACAACCTCTTCACTCTGTTTATTGTTTTCACTTGTAGTGAAATCTAGATCACTTTGACCACCTGTCATAGAAAGATAAACATCACCTAATATCTTCGAATCAAGTAAGGCACCATGCAATTCTCTATCATATCCATTAATTTCATATCGATTTACTAATGCATCAAGACTATTTCTTTGCCCTGGGTGTTTTTCTCTAGCAATCTGCAAAGTATCAGTAATTTTAAACACCTCTTCATCTATAGGATTTAAATCTTTAGAAACTAGTCTTATCTCGTTATCTAAAAAGCCTATATCAAATTCAGCATTATGTATGAGTAACTCAGAGTCCTTAATAAAGTCTATAAATTCTTTATAAATCTCAGAAAATCTAGGTTTGTCTGATAAAAATTCTGTGGTAAGTCCATGAACTCTTAAAGCTCCTTCATCGCTTTCACGTTCAGGATTAATATATGTGTGATATTCATTACCTGTAAACTTTCTATTAACTATTTCTATACAACCAATCTCAATTACTCTATGGCCAGTCTTAAAATCAAGGCCAGTTGTTTCAGTATCTAAAATTATTTGTCTATTCATCTATAGCTCGTCTATACCTTTATTTGCTAGCATATCAGCAATTTCATTCTCTCTGTGTCCACTATGTCCCTTAACCCATCTCCAATTTATCGTATGAAATTGGGAAAGTGCATCCAGACGAATCCATAAATCCTTATTTTTAACTGGTTTCTTTGCAGCTGTTTTCCAATCTTTCTTCTTCCAGCCTTCAAGCCATTTTGTAATACCGTCTTTTAAGTAATTTGAATCTGTTGTAAGAGTAATATTTGAACTTTCTGTAATTGACTCTAAACCTCTAATTGCAGCTTCCATCTCCATTCTATTATTTGTTGTATTTTTTTCACCTCCCCAAAGTGAACTTTCTTGTCCGTTCTTTCTGATTAAGGCACCCCATCCTCCTAAACCAGGATTCCCTCGACAAGCACCATCAGTAAATATCTCTATTTTTTCCATACAAAACAATATTCAATTGTATTACAGTTAGACTAACTATTCTTTCATTGTAAGTGTAAAATCGACATTAAATTATGTTAGAAATATTCCCCATCAAAGTTTTATCTGACAACTATGTATGGACCTTGGTTCAAGGAAAAGAGGCTATTGTTGTCGATCCTGGGGATGCGGCTCCTGTAGCTGAAACCTTGAATGAGCTAAAACTTGATCTAAAGAGCATAATTATTACCCATCATCATTTCGATCATACAGGAGGTATTCAGTCACTCAAAGATAAATACAAGTGTGAAGTTTATGGCCCCGGAGGAGGACATATTCAAGGAATTAGTTCTCCTTTAAGTGATAATGAAGAATTTGAAGTACTTGGTAAAAAATTTATTGCTCTTGCTACACCTGGGCATACTCTAGATCAATTAGCTTATTATTCTGAAGAAGCATGCTCTGAGCCTGTTCTATTTTCTGGAGATACTCTATTTTCTGCAGGCTGTGGGAGAATATTTGAAGGCACTCCATTGCAAATGTACGAATCAATATCAAGATTTTCTGTTCTTCCAGATAACACTAAGGTCTACTGTGGTCACGAATATACACAATCTAATCTAGTTTTTGCTATTACCGTGGAACCTGAAAATCAATTTATTAAAGATAAAATAAAAGAAGTAAATACACTTAGAGAACAAAATAGAGAAACACTTCCCTCAAATATTGGTTCAGAACTACAAATAAACCCTTTTATGAGGTGTGAAGAGCAAACGGTTATAGATGCAGCTACTAATTATTTAGGTAGTGAACTGAAAAAGCCTTATGAAGTATTGAGTGCGATAAGAGACTGGAAAGATAACTTCTAGATGAATAAATATTCTATTGTTTTATCCTTAGCTGTCATTTGCAGTTGTTCTAGTTTAGCTATCAGCAAAGAAGGTAAAGCACTAAACTCTGAAGTGGCTAACCCAAATCTTCTTAATATGGTCGAGAATGTTACCGAAGAGGCACCGTATGATATCTGGGAAAGAATTAGAGTTGATCTTACGTTGTCCATCCCTGAAGATCAGATTGCAGCTACAAGTATTTATAGAGAAAGGCTATATAGCAATCAAACAGCCGTCAACAGAATAAGTAAATCCGGTCAAAGATATTTGTACCATACTCTAAGTAGAGCTCAAGAATTAAATCTGCCTGTAGAGCTTGCGTTATTGCCCTTTGTTGAGAGCGAATTTAATCCTTATGCAAAATCAGTTGATGGGGCTACCGGTATTTGGCAATTTCTTCCTGCAACAGGTAAGGAATGGGGGCTTAAATCAAATTGGTGGTATGACGGGAAGAAAGATGTCATGGCCTCTACTGAAGCTGCTCTAAGCTTCTTAACTTACTTGAATGAAAAATTCGAAGGAGATTGGCTGCTTGCCATGGCGGCGTATAATGCTGGGCCAACAAGAGTCAAGAGAGCAATTAGAAAGAATGAAAAAGCAGAAAAGCCTACTAGATTTTGGGACTTAGATCTTCCTAAAGAAACTACAGCATATGTACCTAAGCTACTTGTATTATGCGAACTAATTAAAGATCCGGATTCATTTGATGTTCACTTACCTTCAATAGCCAATAGAGCTTATTTTCAAAGGGTTAAGATACCAGGTCAATTAGATCTAATGCAAGCTGCTGATTTAGCAGGTTTAAAACCAGAAACTATCTACGAGCTGAATCCAGGCTTCAATCAATGGGCAACAGATCCAAGTGGGCCACACTATTTACTTCTACCTATTGGTGTATCAGATAGATTTATTACTCAATTGGATTCTTTAGAGCAAGATGATTTAGTCAGATGGGATAGATATAAGATTAGACGGGGAGATAATCTTTCTAAAATTGCCTTTAGATACAAAATAGAGGTTGCAGTCTTAAAAGAAATTAATGGAATGTCGTCTGATCTAATAATTGCTGGTAGAGAAATCATGGTTCCCAGAGGTTCTGCCTGGGCTAGTAAGCAAGGCCCTAGGGAAAGAACTTATAAAGTTACCAAAGGGGATACGCTATGGAATATTTCTAAGAAATTTAAAGTCTCAATTGAGGACATAGTGTTATGGAACGATCTAAAGATTGAAAGACCTTTGCAGATTAATCAAGCTATAAAAATATTTTCGCGTTATGAAAGAGTTAGGCAAGACGTACCCTCTAGAGAATTAAGGATAATGCTTTATCCTGTAAAATCTGGTGACACTGTCAGCAGAATTGCTTCTAAATTCGATATAACTTCCTCTCAAATTCAGGAGTGGAATGAAATAAAAGATCCTTCAAAAATATTTCCTGGTCAAGTATTAAAGCTTTTCCTATAGGCTTTAGGAATCAGAAGTCCGTGGATCTAAGGCATCTCTTAAGCCGTCTCCTATAAAGTTTAAAGAAAACAGAGTAATAGAAAAAGCAAGAGAAGGAAAAATTAATAGCCACCAGTATTCTTCCATAGATACTGCGCCATCACGTATCAATAGACCCCAAGAACTTAGAGGTGCTTGAACGCCTAGCCCTAAGAAGCTTAAAAAAGCTTCTAAAAGCATAATCTGAGGTACCGTTAAAGTTGCATATACGATCACTGGGCCAATAGCATTCGGAATTAGATGCTTATAAATGATGCTTACTCTAGTAACACCCATTGCCTCGGCAGCTAAAATAAATTCTTGTTTGCTTAAGCTCATGACTTGGCTTCTTACAATTCTGGCCATCGTTAGCCATTCAACTGCACCTATTGCCATAAATAATAGTATTAGATTCCTACCGAATATAACCATTAGAAGAATAACAAAAATAATGAATGGTATACCGTATAGAACATCAACGATTCTCATCATTATTGTATCAACTTTACCGCCAGCAAAACCGGCAACAGTGCCCCATAACACTCCAATTGATAAAGCAACCATAGTAGCTAAAAATCCAACCATTAAAGATATCCGGCTTCCGTACATCATTCTAGTTAATAAATCTCTACCTAAAGTATCCGTTCCTAGCCAGTGTGAAGCTGAAGGTGCAGAAGGTCCAAGATCCAGATCTTGAAATGCATAATCATATGGAGCTATTAACGGCGTGATTAAAGCTAAAACGACTATGAATAAAATATATATAGAACCAAATAAAGATAATTTATTAGAAATTAACCTATTAAAAGCATCTTTCCATAAACTGTTTTTCATTTTAGTCTCTTAACTTAGGATTAAGCGCTGCTGCAACAAGATCCGAGATTAAATTAAAAGTAACAATCAAGAATGAAAAGAAGATTGATGAACCTAGAATCATTGTATAGTCTCTATTAAAAGCAGCTTCTACATAAAATCTACCTAAACCAGGTATACCAAATATTGTTTCAACTACAAAAGAGCCTGCTAACAAGCCTGCCATTGCAGGCCCTAAAAATGCTATTACTGGTGTCAATCCCCCTCTAAGCGCATGCACAACTACTACTCTTGATTCTGATAAGCCTTTTGCCCTTGCAGTTCTTATGAAGTCTTGATTTAAAATTTCTAACATTCCACCTCTGGTTAAGCGGGCGCAATAAGCTGCATAGGCTGTTCCTAGAGTGATAATAGGTAATATTTTATCTCCAGGCATATAGCCCCAACCTGAGACTGGAACCCACTCAAGCCATATCCCAAATACAAGAATTAAAATAGGTCCCAAAATAATAGAAGGAATGCAAATACCAATCATTGCCGTAGACATTGGAATATAATCTAACGCAGTATTGGGCCTAAGAGCTCCTAGCACACCAGCCAATACCCCGATGCAAAGTGCAAAAAGAATAGAATAAAGAGCTAACTCGAAAGTAATTGGCAAACCAATAGAAATAAGCTCAGTTACTGATCGTCCTGGGTACCTAAATGATGGTCCAAAATCTCCTACTAACACTCCCGCAAGGTAATCAAAATATTGAGTTGAAAGAGGTTGGTCGAGATTATAACGTTCATTGAGTTTAGCTAATACTTCTGCTGATACAGCTTTTTCTTCGTCGAATGGACCTCCCGGAGCAGAATGTACCATCAAAAAAGTTAAAGTTATAACTGTAAGAAGTACAGGTACAGCTATACCAATCCTTCTTAAAATTAAATTGAGCATAAGGTTTTATTTATCTTTAATAGAAATATATTGATAAGCATGTGAATCTAATAAATTTGGATTCCAACCTTCAACACTTTCATGTTTCATAAATATTCTTGTGTATGTGTAAATAGGAATAATTGGCAGTTCATCCATAAGGATTTTTTCAGCCTCATACATGTGGGAAAATCTTTCTTTTTGCGTAGTTGAGTTAGCTGCTTTAATTAGAAGGTTGTCGTAATCTTTATTAGACCAACCTGTTTGATTATTGCCTCGACCTGATACCATCATATCTAGAAAAGATTTAGGGTCCTGATAGTCTCCAATCCAACCAGCTCTAGCTATTTCATAGTCGCCAGTAGTTTGTTTAGATAAATAAACCTTCCAATCCGTATTAGTTAATATTATGTCAACGCCTAAAGTCTCCTTCCACATTTGCTGCATAGCTTCTGCTATTTTTTGATGACCTTCACTAGTGTTATACAAAAGCTCTATAGGAGGTAAGCTTTCCGGACTATATCCAGCATCCTTTAGTAATTCTTTTGCCTTTTTAGGGTTATATTCTAGGTTAGTAGGTGGAAAATATGAGTTAGGATCAGGTGGTGTAAAAGAAAAAGAAGGTTGTTGACCACCTTTTGCCACCTTAGCAGTAATCTTTTCTCTATCAATTGAAAGTGAAAGAGCTTGCCTTACTAACTTAGAATCCAAAGGTTTTTTATTGATGTTAATCCTGTAGTAATAAGTACCATAGTAAGGAGTAATAGTAATCTGGTCTGGGTATTCTTCTCGGTAAACTTCTATCTTCTCTGTAGGCACTGATCCAGTTACATGTATTCTGCCAGACCTAAACATGAAATCTTCTCTTGTTACGTTATCTATAGGAAGGAAATGTATCTCATTTAATTTAACCCTATTAGCATCCCAGTATGTTGGACTTTTCTTAACTCTAATTACTTGATTTAACTTCCAATCTTCGAGAGTAAATGGTCCGTTACCAACAAAATTACCAGGGCGTGTCCATTGATTTCCTAAAGAGTCGATTTTTCCATGCTTTTCTATAGTAGCTTTATGAACTGGCCTTGTGGTGTAATGGGCTAAAAGTTCAATAAAATAAGGTGCTGGGTTTTTTAAATTTACTTTCAAAGTTTTAGCATCAAGTGCTTTTACTCCAACTAAATTAAATTCATCAATTAGTCCTTTATTAAACTCTTCTGCATTAACAACATCATAGAGCATATCAGGATATTTTGAACCTAGTGATGGCATAAGCACTCTATTCCACGCATATACAAAATCGTGTGCTGTTACTTCATCACCATTAGACCAAAGGGCTTCTCTTATATAAAAAATATATTCTTTACCATCAGCAGAAATATCCCAACTCTTGGCCATTCCAGGTAATGGCTCAAGTCCGTCTGGATGTCTAATAACCAAACCTTCAATCAAAGCCATTAGGATTTTACTTTCTGGTACTCCGGTAACTGTATGAGGGTCTAAATCTTTCGGTTCAGTACCATTGCCGAGATACAGAATCTTAGTTTCATATGAAGACTCAACAGGTGGGATATTTTCTCCACAGCTGCCTATTAGAAGTACGGTTAAGCAAACAAAAAAGAATTTATATCTCATGTGCTTAATTTAAGTGTTGATTAAAGAAATCTAAAAGCTCCATATTAGTCTCATACCTAACATCTTCATCAAAATATCCATGACCTTCATTCTCTACAAAAGTAGCCTTATGCTCTATACCTAATTGATTAAGTTTCTTTGAAAAAGCTACTGCATGTACATAAGGTGCTCTGATATCATTTTCACCGTGAAGTAGAAAGAAAGGGACAGTAAGTTTTTCTGCATTGTAATGTGGAGACATTTCTATATGTCTTTCCTCATCATCTCCTAGTCTTATCTTTAACATTTTTTTTCCGCCTCTTGCACGCTGCATATCGCCTTCTTCAAATAAACCTCCAACATCATACACACCGACATCGCTAACTGCGCATTTGAATAAATCGGGTCTCATAATAGGTGCTTGGGTTGCAGCATAGCCTCCATAGCTTCCGCCATATATACAAGCCCTATTTTTATTAATCAAACCTTCATCATGTAAATATTCCATTCCATCAAATATATCATTCAAGACTCCATCCCAATTACCATATATAAATCTTTGATGTGACTTTCCATATCCTGAAGATCCTCTAAAGTTTACTTGCAGGACATTAAATCCTTCAGATGCAAGCATTTGCACTCTAGGACTAAAGCCCCAAGTATCTCTGGATTCAGGCCCCCCATGAGGGTGAACTATAGTTGGCGAATTTATGGAATCACCTTTTGCGCTTTTAGTTAAATAACCATGAATAGTAGCGCCGTCTTTAGATTTGAATGATATTGGTTCCATATAAGATAACTTTGAGTCATCTATGCTTCCCCAATATTTACCAACAGGCATAAGATCTCCTGATCCTAAATCTAGCAAATAATGCACACCAGGATTTACATCTGAAGAGATAGTAAAGGTAATCTTATTTTCATCATCACTTAATGAAAGAATTCTTATCATGCTGCCTGGAAATCTATCTATAAGTTCCTTGATTCTATCCTTTTCTTTATTCTCTGCCTTAAAAAACACTCTAGTAAGGTAACCATCCATTACAGTTGTGCCAAAAACACTTCCTTCTTCATCTGTTAAGACAGAACCAATGTCTACCGCGTCATGTTTATAAAGCAACCTTCTGTCGCCAGTCTTTAGATTAGTTTTAAAGATCGCAGATAGATCTTGCTCACCATTCTCAACTGTAATCAAACTATTACTTTCTTCATCATAAGATACTACTCTTAGCTCCTCATCCCAAGCAACTGATTTCCAAAAGGTCCAGTTCTCATTTTTTACTTTTGATGACTTTTTAACAACTGCTTCAACGCAGTCAACGCTTTGGCCGGAACAAGCAGATCTAGAAAAGTATTCTACTGGGAGATTTTTATTATAAATGTATATTTCTACATCATAGGTATCAGGGTCTATACCAGCAACAGCCATCAAATTACCCTTTACATCGAAAACATACTGAGGAGATCTCACTGGTGGCGTCGCATATCTTTCCATCTCTCCATTATTTGTATTTAGTTTATAAAGCTTAAAGAATAGATCAGATGTATAGAACTGAATCAGTATATGATCTGGATCATCTTCTAACTCATCTATCATCCATGCCCTTTGTCTAGGATCATCCTTTACTGTATCGCTAGATCTTTTTGCCTGAGGCCCAGTAAGCATAATAGATTTTTTACCATCTATATTTGTTGCGTATAATTCTCCTGAAGAGAAAAGTCTATTTTCACCTGAGAATTTAGCTGATCTTGAGAATAGTAACCTATTATCATTTAGCCAATCAAAGCTCTCAATCTGATACTTTCTAATAAATCTGTGAGTGTGCAACATCGTCTTTGACTCAATATCTATAATAGAGACCATTCGCTCTTGATCTATTTCTCTAAGAACACCAATCATTTTTCCATTGGGTGAAACTTTTACGTTATAGACATCGGGAAGTTGAGAGAAATTATTTACATTTTCATTTATTTCCTCAGAAACAATAGAATTTGCAAGCAAAAGAACGCTAACTAAAAAAATTACCCTTTTCATTTTATTTTATCCTTCTTACTCGGATTGATATTTTTTTATCAACCACTTTTAAAACATAACCACTTATAAAGCCTTCAGAGATAATAACCTTTTGATTGGCCTTTAATCTAACTTGCCTTATTTTTTCTACACTACGCCATTTTTGACCATTCTCTAAAATTACATCCAATCTTAAATCAGCGAGCTTTTTAACCTCTAAAATTTTATCTTTTATTTCTATCTTATCTTCTTCTTTTTCAAGTCTTTTAGGTAAGCCAAATCTTCTTTCTCTTTCTTTCTTAACTTCTTTTTTTATTTCTTTATCTTGTTTAATAATTTCGGTCTCTTTCTTTTTTTTAGGCGTTACTAATTTAGGCTCTTCAATTTGCTGTATTTTAAATAAAGAGTCATAACATGAAAGTCTCTCGGTATCATCTTCAATATCTACACATTGCTTTGCTACTTTTTCATTAGCAAAGAGAAAAGAAGAGGTTAATAGTAATGATATAAAAAGATATCTCATAATTTAATGGATCATAATAAAAAGGGTTGCTAATGCAACCCTTTTTATAAAGTTCTTTAAGCTTAGTAAGTAAGCTTAAATCCTAAAGTGAAATACCTTCCAACTATATCATAAGTATTCTGTGGAGTATTGATCTGTGGATCAACAAAGCCAAAGAAGTCTTTGAAGTAAGGAGGTTTCTTATCAAACAAATTACTTACTGACAGAGAAACATTTATATTCTCAGTAGCCATATAAGCAACGTTTAAATAAGAATAGGTAATATCATCAATTGAATGAATATCTTTAATTTGTGATTTAAGATCAGCTGTTAAAGGCTGTCCATATAAAGTTTCGCCACCGAAGTAATCTGCAGCAGTTGCACTCATATCAATACCGCTTAAGTATCTTGTAGTAAGCCCTACACGCCAATCACCTTTATACCATCTGAAGTTAAAGTTAACTCTGTCTTGGTTAAAGCATGATTCACCAAAATCATAACAAGCACCTACGTAGTTATCACTAACACCAGAGGCATCAACAGTTCTATTTTCTTTAAAGTGAGTTCCAATAATATCTACTTCAAAAGCACCACCAATTCTTGGTAACTCTTCAAAAGTGAAGTTGATAGAGAAATCTACACCCTTGAATACATCTGCTGAGTCTGTGTTGATGTTAGACACTTGTACGGAGTTTATATCTCCACCGAAAGATCTGCTTACTCTAGAGCAGTCTTCTGCGCTTCCTGATAGATAACATCTGTTCAGAGTACCTTGAGTACCTGAAGTAGCTACAGCATTTTCAATTTCTAGTTCAAAAGTATCTACAGCAATTGAAAAGCCAACATCTTCTAAGAAATCAATATTAGTTGGTTCCCAAACTAAACCGATAGTAGTGTTTTCACCTTCTTCAGGAGTCAAGTTGGGGTTACCAACAGAAAGACTAAGAAGCTGGTTGTTAGAAGTTGCCCATGTAGAGGTATCCAAACCATCAGCAGCACACTGTACTGCAGCTGTTGCTTGTTGAGCAGCAGTATATGTCGACTGAACGTTTTGCTCACAAGGGTCAACATAGGTAGGGAATCCACCCCCACCACCGAAATACAAGTCAGATATTGTCGGTGCTTTATAAGAAGTTGAGAATGTTGCTCTTACAGTCAAATCATTCATTGGCTTCCATTTAACAGCAGTTCTGTGAACACCTTCACTATCAAAATCACTGTAGGAAGAATTACGATAAGCATAATCTAAATTAAGCTCTTGGATTCCTACAACATCAGCTATAAGTGGTAATGAAATCTCTGCATAAATATCTTGGTTGTCATAACTTCCATCGGTAGAAAGTCTCGGATTACCAGATGATCCACCAGCAGCTGTTAAAGCATCGACTTTTTCATTACCGGATAAATCAGACTTATCTATACCTACTGCAGCTAGAACTTCTCCTGCTGGTAATTCAAATAATGTTATATTTGAAAGGTTAGCAGCATAGCCTTGGTAAATTGTTCCTTGTCTATTTAATTGGTTAAAACGAATATAGTCAGCTGCGGCTGTCGTAATACTGTTAGGTCCAAACATATTTAGAGGAACACAACCCAATCTACGTGCAACAGGATCTTTACAACGATACTGAACACCGTTTACAGCTACTCCAGCACCTAATTCAGTATCAAAAGCATTAGCTACTGCCAACATATTGATATAGTTTTCAGTCAATTGAGTAGAAGAGTATTCCTGACGAGTGTGATAAACCTCCCAATCAGCTCCAATTCTGTCTAGCGTTCCAGAAGCACCAAAAACATACCTGAAAGTATCTGCTTCTTGACTAAATAGTCTTGGTCCTACATCTAACATTCTCTTTCTGTAAGCTAGATCTTCTCCAAAAGGGTTGAAAGGATTATCAGCTGGTATGGTCAATCCATAAGTAAACTGTGCTCCACTTCCCATTGGAACTGGCGCCATCATTAAGCTAGATTTTCTTTTAGATGCTCCTATTTCAAAATCTAAAACAATACCACTATCAAGCTCATAAGTACCTGCAGACCAAGCTTGGTAGTTCTTTCTTCCACCTAGCAACTGCATCCATTCGCTGTAGTTATACATACCATTGTTATTTGCTGGATCACCAGCTTCGTTTCCAGAGTACTCCCACCAGTTAAATGAAGAAGTAGCTCCATTTGGTCCTACTGCATCACGAAGTGTTTTAGAACCAGATGAAGTATAAAACCTTCCGTTAGGAATGAATGTTGATGCACCACAAGAACCTTTAGCTAAATTGTCACCAAAGTCACCATGTCCTGGAACATAGGCTTGGAAATAAAGCATATAGTCAGGCTCCAATCTAGGACAGAAAGAAAAGTCTCTATCCCACATATCCAAATCATCATTTGTAGACATTGAGATTGTAGCAACCATGCTAGAACGTTCTCCTGAAGTACCAAAAGCTGCTGATATTAAATCAGAACCAGCATCTCCCATATCAGATTGACCTTCCATTATGTTCAACTCAAAACCTTCGAATTGTCTAAGTTTAATATTAAGTACACCTGAAACAGCATCAGATCCATAAACAGCTGACGCGCCATCTTTAAGAACTTCCACTGAATCTATAAGTGATAAAGGAAAAATCTGTAAGTCAACAGCACTTCCTGTTCCGGTTCCAGAAGGAGCAACACGTCTACCATTTATAAGGGTAAGTAATCTTTCAGAACCTGCCCCTCTAAGGTTAAACTCAGTTGTACCACTGTTTCCATTGTTAATTGATCTTTGGTTAGAAGCTAAGTTAGCTGAAGGTAATTCAAGTAAGAAGTCACCAATGTTATTCTTACCTTGATCAATTACCTGTTGAGCTGTAAAAACTTCAATAGGACCCGTAGAATCATAGTTAGACGCTCTTTTAATCCTTGAACCAGTTACAACTACTTCTTCTACTTCAGCAGACTCTTCGTCTTCATCAGCTGAAAAAGCAGGATTTGATCCAAATGATAAAAGTGCGACAACGGCAAATGCCATTGTAGATTTAGAAAAATTTATCATAATTTTTTCCCCAAATAGAGTTAAATAGGCCCACTTCGGGCCAATGTTGTTGCTAGATTAGTCAATATTTGTCTATATTGCAACATTTTAAGTACTTTTTTCAAAACTGATAATAGTCCCTAAAGTTAATTTTTATATGAGTTTCCGGTTAAAAGGCTTAAAATAATGTGATGGAATTATTAAAAGGTAAAAATGTATTAATTGTAGGTGTGGCAAATAAACACTCAATTGCTTCTGGAATAGCTGAATCTATGGCAAAAAATGGTGCAAATATTGCACTTACATATCAAAATGAAAGGTTGCAAGCTAATGTAGAAAAACTAGGTTCTAACTGGGGAGTTGATACTTTTTTGCCCTGTGATGTCTCTGAGGATGATCAAATTCAGAACACTTTTAAACAGCTTGCAAACAAATGGGATGGATTAGATGCAGTTGTGCATGCTGTTGGTTTTGCCCCAAGAGAAGAGCTAGACGGAGATTTCTTGGATGTAACTTCACGAAAGGGTTTTGGCATAGCTCATGATATAAGCAGTTATAGCTTCATTGCCTTGGCTAAAGAAGCCAAAGAAATGATGTCAGGGAGAAATGGCTCATTACTTACTTTGTCATATTTAGGATCACGAATGACCTTGCCCAACTATAATGTAATGGGTTTAGCGAAAGCTAGTCTGGAAGCTAGTGTTAGATACCTGGCAGTTTCAGCTGGAAAGGATGGGCATAGAGTAAATGCTATATCAGCGGGTCCCGTAAAGACTCTTGCAGCATCAGGAGTGAAAAATTTTAGAAAAATGCTTTCTTATAACGCCAGTCGCGCACCATTAGGCAGAAATATAACAACAAAGGAAGTTGGAGATGCGGCAAGTTTCTTAACTTCTGATATGGCTAGCGGCATAAGTGGCGAAATATTACATGTAGATGCTGGATTTAATATAACCGCAATGGGAGGTATAGAAGAAGCCGAAGATTAGTTCGCTCGAGTTACATTAGAATTCTCTTGAACAGTAAATTGAAGCTCGCTATATTCTGCTATAGCTCTTTGATCATTTAAATAATCATAGAAAGCTGTTCTGGTCTCCTCGTCCATTTGTTCTTGTTTAGTGCTTACTGAGTCCAGTCTATAAATTAGATAATCGCCATTTCCTGTAACTGAAGAACCATAAACGTCACCCATTTTTGACCTTGGAAGATTAAATATATCTAAAATAGCTTCGGTAGTTAGCAGAGACGAATCTCTCTTCAAGCCCTTATAAGTTTCTAATTTAAAGTCAGAACTGGAGGTAAAAGCTTCTAAGCTTTGTCCTCCATTTAAATCAACCAAGAGGTCATTCACATAATTTTCAGCCCTCTTCTCATTTATCATTGATATATAGTCTTTTAAAACTTCTTCTTCAATAGAGATGAAATCTATTACCTGAGCATCATTAAATTCTGTTCTTTCAAATAATATAGCTGTTTCATCAGATGTTTCCACAAGTTCTATTAAGTTATTATCCATATTGGCATCAAAAATTATTTCTAAAATTGATGATGAATCTAATTCATCTTTTACTTCGCCGATAGAAAAGAGACCGGAATCAATACTTTCATAATTTAGTTCTTTTGCAATATCTTCCATGGTACCCATAGAGAAAACCAAATCAGAGGCTCTATCTAAAATGCTTCCATAACCAATTGCAGCTGCTTCAATAATAAGATTTTCTTTTATTGGACCTTGCATGCTTTCTAGGGATCTTGGTTTAGGGGTCTCTTTCTTTATTAATTTAATTAAATGAACGCTACTATCTAATTCAATAGGGCCAGTAACATCACCTTCAGTCATATCAGATAATGCTTGTTCAAATTCCGATGGCAGAAGAGTTCCATCAGTAACACCTAGACTACCACCAGAATCTTTTGTCCCTTCATCATCTGAAATTTCCATCACTAAATCATTGAAATTTTCTCCATCAGCTATTCTTCTTTTAACAACCTCTAAGAGGTTTATTGCTTCTTGCTTCGTTCTATTAGAATCTATATTTAACATAATATGAGAGACAGATTTCCTTTCAGTATCATCAAAGTCTTCTACATAATTTTGGTATTCATCTTCGACTTCAGACTCTGTTATATTCACAGTTGATTTAAAATCTTCAGTTGACAAGAAAATATAGTTCACACGACTTTTCTTTTCCATTACATATTGATCAATATTATCATTATAGAAATCAAGTAATTTGCTATCCGAAATTTCAACTTCTTCTGAAAAACTACCAATCGGCAACCTTATAAAGCTAATATCTCTTTCTTGTTCTGCTAAATTGTATGACTGCTGAATATCTTCTTCAGAAAGAAAAGATGAGTTAACTAGGGCTTGTTTCCAAAATTCTATAATTAAATCTTGCTTAATCCTATTTAAATAATCTTGAGGTATAAATCCACTGCTTCTTGCGTAGGCATCAAAATTCTGTTTACTAAATTTTCCATTCTCTTGAAATTGCTCGTCTTTTGCCAATTCTTTAAATACGAAATTATCTGTTAAAGAAAGGTTATTATTTTGGACAAAGTTCAATATGCCAAATTTTCGTATCAAAGACTCAATAGAAATTTCCATCAAGACTTCATCTTCAATTTGTTGATTTGGAAATCTTTGATTCAGAAGAAATTGTTGAGAAGCTACTTCAAAACTTAAATCGGCACTTGTAATCTGTTTGGATCCTATTTTAGCTATTGAATTTGCATTACCTTGTGAGAAAAAACCAGCCCATCCAATTGAGCCCACAAAAGTAATAATAATTGCGACAACAATTATCTTGGTTAAGTTACCCGTTAAACCTTCTCTGATGCTTTGCATTCCTGCCATAATTCAAAACTAAAAAAAGCGCGCCATTAGGCGCGCTTATAATTATATATAAAGCTTATAAACTCTCTTTTAGAGCTTTACCCGCTTTAAATCCTACCGACTTAGATGCAGATATTTGAATTGAAGCTCCCGTTTGAGGGTTTCTTCCCATTCTTGCAGCACGGTGTCTTACGTTAAAAGTTCCAAATCCTACAAGAGAAACACTATCTCCTCCAGCTAAGGCACTTCCTATAGCACTTAAAGTAGCTTCTACTGCTCTTCC
>CESD01003060.1_pt1 | contig 15873 bp, 19 predicted proteins | sample 531191 | NCBI WGS metagenome assembly CESD01 (sample SAMEA2622021, study PRJEB7988) | marine metagenome | biome: marine biome (ENVO:00000447); feature: deep chlorophyll maximum layer (ENVO:xxxxxxxx); material: "saline water (ENVO:00002010), including plankton (ENVO:xxxxxxxx)" | depth 188 m
CAGTCCTTAGTGGTACGAGGGTTCAAATCCCTCCCCCCGCACCATTTATATCCTTGTCATATTAGAGGTTCATGGCAGATGATCCTGAAATTTCCAGGAAAAAAAGAGTCACAAAGGGAGACAAGAAGGCAAAAAAACATTTTAGTCGTTACAAAAAAGGCGGACCTAAGAAGCAGCGAGTTAAGTTGTGATTGGGGGTATTGAATTAGGAGGGACTAAGTGTATTGTTGCTGTTGCAAATAGTCCTTTGGAAATAGTTGAAAGAAAATTAATAACTACAAAAGATCCAATTAGTACAATATCGGAAATTAAGTTATTTTTTCGTAATTTCCAGATTTCTAGATTAGGTGTTGGCTCTTTTGGCCCCTTGGTTCTTAATTTAGGTTCAAAGGACTATGGACTTTTGGTTTCTGAAAGTAAAAAAGGTTGGAAAGGAATAAATCTTGTTAAAGAGTTTTCAAAAATTAGTAAAAATATTGTACTCGATACTGATGTCAATGCAGCAGCACTGGGTGAACACAAATATGGAGCTGGTAAATCGTCTGAAACCTTTGTTTATGTGACAATTGGTACTGGTATTGGCGCAGGTATTTTGATTAATGGTAAACCCAATGTTGGTAATTTTCATTTAGAAATAGGCCACATGTTTATTCCTAATAGTGATAATTTTGAGGGGGTTTGTAGAATACATGGTAATTGTTGGGAAGGATTGGCAAGTGGTCCAGCCATGCACACTAGATGGGGAATTCAAGCAAATAATCTTTCTCCAGACCATGAAGCATGGAAAAAAGAAGCACAATTATTGGCTTTTGGAATAATAAATATAATTTCAAATCATTCTCCAGACAAGATTGTATTAGGTGGAGGCGTTATGAGTCAGCAACACCTATTTGAGATGATTAGGCTTAATGTTAAGAAAATGTGGAATGGCTATACTCCTTTAGAATCTTTATCGGATTTAATTTTGGAACCTGCCTTAGGTAAAGATTCTGGTATAGTTGGGTCACTTTGTTTAACTTTGTAATTATACTAATCCAGCTAGCATAATTATTCCAATTACAGTGATTACAATACCAGTTAAATATCTAAAAATCCATAGGTAGGATCTTCTAGTTTTATTTTCAACTGTGAAATTATTTATTTCAATATATGGCATCGGCGATCTTCTATACCATCCTTGGACAGTAATCTCTTTGCCTATCATTGAGTCTCCCCTAAGCCATCCCCATATCCATTCCCAAATCGCAAGCGGCTGTCTATGGTCGAGGAATATTATTCCAGTATCATCCTGTAAAACTAAATCATCAGAAAGTATGAAGCCAGGTATGCCTTTCCCTCTAACAGTACCTTTGACAGTACAAGGTATAGGCCTTATGTCCGATACTTTTACTTGATGGAGAAGAGTCTCTACAGACATTTCAGGATAAATTGAGGTGGGATATCGGAAATATAATTTGTAAAGATAACCAAGGCCAAAAAGTAAAATTCCGGTTGAAAGCCAGTGTTCAGGAGGAATTATTGGGTTATCATATGTAGGTACTAGGAAGAAACCAATTATCATTAACCAAGGGAAAAGTATCATAATTATGTCATGGATAAATTCATCCCAATATGATTCAGGCTTAGATAAGTTAAATGTGATATAGGGTTCTTCACCAAATTCTTCAGATTGTCTACTCAAGTGTAATAATCTTTTTGCAGTTAAGGGGTGTGTAGAATTTAACTCATAGAATGTAGCCCATGGATTCCAAAGGTCCCATTTCATTGCACCCATTATGCTTTTTTTATTGATATCATATTCGGTTTCACCATCCCATTCATAATCTGTATTGTTCCCAGTTGTAACCGCTAGCATTTGTCCACTTTCTGTATTAGATATCCCTAGGGCACCGATGGAATTTACTCTGGATGAATTTTGCTCATCACTTCGACTTTCAGCATCTCTTCTTCCAGCAAGGCCATATGCAATTTTAACAAGAGCTCCAGACAAAGCTGAAGCACTGCCCACACTTTCGGCACCAAATCGATCAGCATAGTATTCTCTGACTCTGCTAAAATAAAGAACGAGATATTGTGCTATTATGTAAACAATGTATGATCCAATAGCAACTAAAATAAAAGGCGGTGCTGCTTTTGCTCCATCTTTTCCGGCTTTGCTAGCTTTATGAGCAGCTTCGATACAGGCTCTATAAATGTAATAGAAGAAGATAGGTACCATTTGTGCAAAGCTCATTAGTAAGATATCCCAATGTACTGCATGCCCAATCTCATGACCCACTACACTATTGAGTTCATCTTCTTCTAGTAATTCAAATAATCCTTTAGTAATTACGATACGGGCATTATTTGGAGTATGTCCATAAGTAAATGCATTAGGTGCCATATCATTGATAATTCCCATATGTGGGATGTTTATATTCTGTTTAGTAGATGTATCTTTTAGGTAATTTTCAAGAGCTTTTGGTAGTTGATTTGGCTCTAACCATTCTATTGTGAACAACCATCTTAGTTGTAGATCCATAATGAATGGCCCGAGTAAAAACCCAATCATAGTTATAACAAAAGAAATAACTAGTAAACTCCCACCTACAAATATTCCGTCTTCTCCAGAAGTACTAGCATCAGCCTCAAACAAAAGAGAAATTGTAATCAATGCAAAGGCCACTAATCCATATAGTGCACCAAAAGTGATTGTAGATGATAGGACTAAATTTGGTAATGCTTTGACATACCTTGTAGCTGGTGCAGATGTTTCGGCCCACTTTAAGCTGAAGCTACTATTTTCCTTTAGTTTGTTGATGCCTTTTTCTGTAGCCCAAATGTTTCGATTATCATCTACAAAGAATTGGTTTGATTCTGTTGGAAATTCAGTGATATTATACATTTCCTTCTCAGTTTTAGGGGAATTATATCCAGATATTTCTTTTTGTTCAACTGCTTTTTCTATTGCTTTATTAAAACTAGGAATTTGCTTAGAGGGTATCTGAAGGAAAATTTCTCCTCTGTCCAGCCAAACAGAACCACATCTTCTACAGGAATCAAGTTCAACACCCGTGGTTGTAGATTTTTTCTCTAATAAGCTGTCTTTACATTTTGGGCATTGCATAGCAATACAAAATTCAGGTATTATATATAATATTTAATGGTGGGCCCGCCCAGATTTGAACTGGAGTCTATACCACCCCAAGGTACAAGGATGCCAAGCTACCCCACGGGCCCAGTTTCTGGTTTATTGCGAAGCAATAATTAAAAATTAGTCGTAAGGTAGTAATTCATCTATCAAATCTAGATGAGAAACAAATATTTTTCTACAACAATATCTTTCGAGACCTAGTGAATCCATAATCTCACCTGGATTCTCTCCGGCTTCCTTTCTTTCTACAAATTCTTCGTATAGGCCGCCAACCACTTTGTTACAACTGAAACATCTAACTGGAACTAACATGATAAATCACCTGTATGACTTCTGCCTCTTTTTACGAGCACCACGACCCATTGGGTGCTTCGGTTCTTTTCTTCTAGTATCATTAACTAGCAATGCTCTATCGTAATTTTGGAAAAGCTTTTGGAGTTTTTCATCGTCAAACCATTGCACAATTCCTCTGGCAATAGCGGTTCTTGAGGCCTCAGCTTGACCCATTACTCCCCCACCTTCAACACTCACATTAATGTCAACTCGGTTTGCTTGCTTTCCAGCTAATTCAATAGGCTCCTTTATCTTCAAACGTGCCAACTCAGGCTGGTAAAATTCTACCGGTTTACTGTTGATTCTTACTCTTCCTTTGCCAGATCTCAAGGTAGCTCTAGCAATAGCTGTTTTTCTCTTACCGCTTGTGTGTACTACTTTAACCATCGAATTTTGCTCCTAAAACTTTTGATACTTCGCTTAGTGTAATGTATTTTGATGTTTTTTTCATTTTTGCATGATCTATTGTCTCTATGTCATTTTCTTTAACTTCTTTTGGCTCTCCAATATCTACACGCAATCTTTTGAAAGCTTCACGACCTCTTGGCTTTTGATATGGTATCATTCCTCTTACAGCTCTCTTTAGCATTAGGTGAGGCATTCTTGGATAATATGGGCCCTTACGAGGGTGATTTAAATTTCTCTTTTCGATATATTCGCCAAATACCATTTCTTTAGTGCCAGATATTACGGCCCTCTCAGCATTTATTATGTGTACTTGTTCTCCGTTAAGTAGACTTTTAGCCACGGAGCTTGCTAATCTCCCCATTACACAATTCTTTGCATCAATGACTTTCATTAACCAATCACCATCACATCTTTACCCTTTGGGTTTGACTTGATAAAATCATTATACTGTAGACATTTTCCTCCAGCCTTTTCTATTTTTTCGGTAGCTGATTTTGTAAAACTATATGCAGAAACTGTAACCTTTTTGGTCAGGTTTCCACTTCCCATTAATTTGCCTGGAACTACGATCTTAGAATTTTTCTGACTGTTATATTCTAGCTTACTTATGTTGACAGTAGGCCAATTGCGGGAAGGTCCCTCTAATCTCTTAGCGATACTTCTCCAAATAGGTGCATCATTATCACGAGCAGCCTTCTTTAGGCTAATGATTGATTGTACCAATTCAGAGTTGCTTTTTCGGTTGATTCGTTTCAGCGACATCGCTATCTTCTCAAAGTAGGTTGGCGGCCAGACTGTGGCGTATTTAAAGTATTAGTCGGTTATGATAGATACGTTTCTACCGTCTATTTTGAGCCTTTTTGAACAAAATAGTTCTATAGCTTTAGGAAGTAATTCATGTTCTAATGGTAATATTTTTTGTGAAAGAGTTTCTTCAGTTTCTTTTTCATCCACTTTCAAAGAGGCTTGCATTATAATCGGTCCAGTATCAATCCCTTCATCTACAAGATGAACAGTACATCCGCTTATTTTGGATCCGTATCTTATGGTGTCTCTATGTGCATGAGCGCCTGGAAAAGAGGGCAACAGTGAAGGATGGATATTGATTATTCTGTTTTTATATGAATTAATAAATTTCGAAGTGAGAATACGCATAAAACCAGCCAATACGATAACATCAATTTTTTTAGTTTTAAGTACTTTTAAAGTATGGATTTCAAAATCCTCTCTATTGTAGTTTTTAGATTCTATTACTGTGTATTCTATCTTATGCTTGATTGCCCTTTGAATAGCATATGCGTCCTTTTTATCAGCAATCAAATGTACAATCCGTGCATTAGGCATTTCTCCTCTCTCTGATGAATCTATAATAGCTTGGAAATTGCTACCTCTTCCCGAAGCCATGACTGCAACTTTCATAATTTTCCGTTTTTATTTTTTTGGAGCATATTCAACTAATACTCCGCTACCCATAATTTCAGCATTTTTAACTTCCAGTTTAAGGATATTGGTCACGTCTTTGCTTCCATTTCCTCCCGCTATGGTTGGTGTTTCAGTCCCGCCTATGACCATGTTTGAAGTGAAAATGTAAAGTTTAGTAAATAAATTTTTTTCTAAGAAAGACCACATGACAGTCTCGCCACCTTCTACTAGAATTTTGTTGATTCCTCTTGTTTTTAGTTCAGGTAATAATTTTAGTAGATCTATCTGTTTAAATCCACACTTTATTATTTCAATGTTTGGATTTTGTTTTACAGAGGTGTTTTCCCCTACAGCAACTATGGTTTTACTCTCACCATCAAGGACGTTTGCGTTCTTTGGGATTCTAAAGTTTGTATCTAATATAATTCTTGTTGGATTTATTCCTTTACCGTTTCTAGTTGTAAGTTTGGGATTATCTTCAATTACAGTGCCAATTCCTACTAGGATAGCATCACATTCACTTCTTAGTCTGTGTACTCTATCAAAATCTTCTTTATTTGATAATGTTATTTTCTTTCTATCAGGTAACGCTATTTTTCCATCTGCAGATGCTGCACAATTTAGTATTATTTCAGGAAACACAAAAATTCTAATGAGACTTCATTAAAATATAATGGGTAGCTACTAATTTATGAGTAATTAATATTGTTCCTTTTTATTTGGAAATTTTTTCCTTTTAACATCGCTGACATAAGCTTTGACAGCACCATCGATGTCATTTGAAAGATTAAGATATCTACGTAAAAATCTAGGATTGAATTCATGTGTCATTCCTAGCATGTCATGTAAAACTAATACTTGACCATCAACGTCAACTCCAGCACCAATGCCTATCACTGGAATTTTGACAGAATTACTAACTTTTTTGGCTAATTTCGCAGGAATTTTTTCTAGAACGATTGAGAAACAGCCTACATTTTCTAATTCTTTTACATCTTTTATTAATTTTTTTGCTTCTTCTTCCTCTTTAGCCCTGACTGTGTATGTTCCAAATTTGTAGATAGATTGAGGAGTAAGGCCAAGATGCCCCATAACAGGTATGCCTGCAGTTAGAATTCTTTCAATTGACTCCATAATTTCTGAGCCTCCTTCTAATTTAACTGCATGAGCTCCAGATTCTTTCATAATTCTGATTGAGGATTCTAGTGCCCTTTTTGAGTCTCCTTGATAAGATCCAAAAGGCAAGTCAACTACTACTAATGATCTTTTCACAGCTCTTACAACTGAGCTTGCATGGTATATCATATTATCAAGAGTTATTGGTAGTGTAGTTTCATGTCCTGCCATTACATTTGATGCAGAGTCTCCGACAAGTATAACATCAATTCCTGCCTCATCAACAATTCTGGCTAATGTATAATCATAAGAGGTCAGCATCGATATTTTTTCTTTATTTGTCTTCATTTCATGCAAAACATTTGTGGTTATTCTCTTATATTCTCTACTCATTTTGCTACCTTTGTAGGACATCAAGTGGTAGGGCTATTTATTAAGCATTTTATCTTTTTTTCAGTTGTCACTAGCCCTAACTCTTTTAATAGGGTTTTGCAACAGGGTAACTGTGCTTGGACATGAGTACGTTCCTATAGGGATATTTGCGCTTATTGCGTTATCTTTTCCTATTTTGACATTTTTCATCGGAAGATTCTTCCGACCCAATAATGACAATGCTCTCAAAAATTCAACTTATGAGTGCGGAGAGATACCTATGGGAGAAGCACATATTCAATTCCATTTTCAATATTATATGTTTGCCATTTTGTTTGTTGTATTCGATCTTGTTGTTGTTTTTCTAATTCTTTGGGTCCAGGTTTATCTGTCTTTGGCAGTCGCTGCCAAAGTTGTTATGCTATTATTTTTACTTTTAACACTATTAGGTTTATGGTATGCTTTTAGAAAAGAGGATGTGATATGGATATGAGTAGTAAAGGGATTAGGGGGAATCCGAAACTCAGGCGAGGAGTAGGTTCTAAGACAACAGATTCAGACAAGATAATGGAGGATCCACCTGCAGGTGATTGGCTTCTGCTTCGTTCTGATCAGTTTTTGAAATGGATTGATGATACAGTCTACAATATAGCTGAAGCTACAGGTGTAAGGGATGTAGTGAATAGAGTCACAAGACCTATTTTCAACTATGCACAAAGATTCTCACCCCATCCGCTTCACTTTGGAATAATGTGTTGTGCAATTGAGATGGGTCAAGCCTCTGCACCAGATCACGACATTGATAGGCTAGGATTAGTTTATAGATCTTCACCAAGACAATGTGATGTATTGATTGTTAACGGTCCCGTTTGTGAAAAACTTCGGCCTAAATTAAAAACATTATATGAGCAAATGCCAGAGCCAAAGTGGGTGATAGCAATGGGAGAGTGTGCTATATCTGGTGGGCCATATTGGGATTCTTATTCCGTTGTTGCTGGAGCAGATACGTTTATGCCTGTTGATGTTTACATTCCGGGTTGTCCAGTTAGGCCTGAGGCTCTGATGCATGGTTTCTTGACATTGCAGAAAAAGATTAGGGAGAAAGAACCAGGAATGTTTTTGAGGAGATGAAATGGAAGTAAAGGCCTTCATGAAGGAGTTATCGTCTGATAAGGGCGTTAGTGATATTTCTTTAGTAAGGTCCAATGTAGTTAAAATAAATTTAGAAAAAGATAATTGCAAGGAATTTTTCACAAAAGTCAAAAATGATTATGGTTTTGAACATTGCTCCCTTATCAGTGCAGTTGATAATCAACCAGAGTTTGAACTAGTTTATCATTTTTCAGTTATTGACGGTTCGATATTTGTGGAGGATAATCCTGCAGCAGTTATGCTTGAAGTTCATATTTTTCTTAAAAGAGATACACCTACAGTTGATTCAGTTTCAGATCTTTGGTTTGGGGCTAATTGGCATGAGAGAGAAGCATATGATTTGATGGGCATTTACTTTATAGGTCATCCAGATTTAAGAAGAGTTCTTCTTCCTGAAGGTTTTGCTGGCCATCCACTTAGGAAAGACTATGTGTATGAAATACACGAGGAGGAGTGGTAATGGCTGAGATGTGGATTAGTATGGGTCCGCAACACCCTATGACGCATGGCCTTTGGACTTTGAAGGTTAAAGTAGATGGTGAAACCATAACGGATGCAGATCCTGAATTAGGTTATCTTCACCGCTCTGTTGAAAAGATGGGTGAACGTCGTAAATACTTCATGAACACTACCTTAACAGATAGGTTGTGTTATGCAAGTTCTACAACTTGGACACATTGTTATGCACTTTCTGTTGAAGAGTTAATGGAAGTTGAAGTCCCTCGAAGAGCTAAATATATTCGTACAATTATGCTGGAGTTACAACGTTTAGCTTCACATTTGATGTGGGCTGGTGCTTACATGCCAGATTTAGGACATATCACTGGTGCGCTATATTTCTGGAGAGATAGGGAATTATTTTTGAATTTACTAGAGTTACCTAGTGGCAGTCGTTTACTTTACAATTATATTCGAATTGGTGGTGTTAAAAGAGACCTTCCTGATGGGTTTAAGGAGAAGACAGAGAGAGTTCTCAAGTTGTTCGAACAAAGATTGGATGAATATGCAGATTTATTTGAAAATTCAAAGATCTTTAGAATGCGTACTGAAGATGTCGGTAATTTTTCAGCAACTCAAGCCAAAAATTTAGGTATAACTGGCCCTAATCTACGAGGTTGTGGTACAAAGTTCGATTTCCGAGAGCACGATACTTATGAAATATATGATGAGATTGATTGGGAAATTCAGACTAGGGAAGCTGGTCCAGGATACGGAGATTGTTTCAGCAGATATATGGTCCGAATTGATGAAATGAGAGAGTCAGTCCGTATTATTAGAGAATGCTTTGCTAAAATGCCTGAAGGTCCGACTATGGCTTCTAGGGTTCCAGTTCGTGCTACTGGTGAGGCTTTCAGGCGTACTGAAGATCCAAGAGGTGAGGCTTTGATGTATCTTGTAGGGGATGGTAGTGATAGGCCATATCGCTGGAAAATAAAAAGTCCTATGTTTACTACAATCTCAGCTTGTCCACATTATTTGAAAGGTTACAAAGTTGCAGATATTCCGGCTATAATGGGTAGCATAGATATTTGTATAGGAGAAACTGACAAATGAGTTTGTTTTCAGTTTGTAAGTCGATGGCAGAGTGGACTGCCAACTATATGCTAATTCCGGTTTTTGAATTTCAAAGAAATCTGTTTCCACCTTTTAGTCATCCAGCAGGTATGGTGGCTGACTGGTTAAGTACAGATGGAGGTCTCAATACACTCGCGTGGGTCTTTGCAGTGAATATTGCGTTTGCGGTAGGTATGACTAATTTGATTATTGTCATCCATCTAGAAAGGAAAATTGCAGCTAGGATACAAGATCGTAGAGGACCTATGCTCTCTTTTAGATCATTTAGGGAATTGGGAGAAGATTTAGCAGGCAATGCACCTACTTGGAGATTTAAACAAAATTATGCAGGTATTGGTATTTTGCAGAATATGGCTGATGGGATTAAAGCGATTGCTAAGGAATTGATTATACCTGCCAAAGCAGATAAATTTCTTTTTACTATGGGTCCCATAATTTTTATTTCTTCATCTGTGTTTTTACTAGCGTTATTCCCCCTTTCTGATAGATTTGCCGCGTCATCAGCACCAGCAGGTTTGATGGTTATTATGGCAGCTTTTTCCATTGCGCCAATTGGTGTTTTAACGTCTGGTTGGGCCTCAAATAACAAATATTCTATGATTGGAGGAATGAGGTCTGCAGCTCAGCTAATGTCTTACGAAATACCGTTGCTTCTAAGTATGGCTGGTGTTTTTCTCTTAGCAGGGTCTTTTGATCCAGTAGATATCGTTGAGCAACAAAGAGAATCAACATGGCTTTTTGGTTTACCAATGTGGAATTTTATTCCTCAATTTATTGGATTTGTGGTATTTATGATATGTATACTGGCTGAAGTAGAGAGAGTTCCTTTTGATTTACCAGAGGCCGAAGCCGAGCTTGTTGAAGGTTGGACTACAGAATATAGTGGTATTCGTTATATGTTGTTTTTAGCAGCAGAATATATTCGAGGCTTTGCAGGAGCTGCAGTAGCAACCATATTGTTTTTGGGTGGCTGGGCTGGGCCTTGGCCAGTACCACCAGAGATATGGTTTTTATTGAAAGTTTATTTGATTTTAATATTCTGGATTTTTATTAGATGGACAGTTCCACGTATAAGAACTGATCAAATTCTGGAGTTAGGATGGAAAAAACTTCTGCCTTTATCCTTAATAAATATTCTGATAGTGATTCTTATGGTAGAGGTTTATCCTTATTTTAGTGAAGTTGTACAGCTTCCGGAGGTATTTTAGATGAGTAGTGACAGAGATATTGGAATAATGGATATTCTTGTTAATCCTATGAAGGTTACTTTGAAGCAGTTTTTCAAATCAACTTTTGGTAAACCAACAACTGTAATGTATCCTCTTGAAAAGAGAGATCCACCACCTACTTACAGAGGAATGAATGCTGTAATTTGGGATCTTTGTATTGGTTGTGGTATATGTGGCGAAGTTTGTCCTAACAAATGTTTGAAAATGAAACCAACAGATTTGTCTGAAGAAGAAAAAGACAGGGCATGGTATGGTTCTCATGTCGCTAAAAGGAAGCATAAGGCTGAGAGGCCAGCCATTAACTTCGGTCATTGTATGTTCTGTGGTTTCTGTGAGGACTATTGTCCAACTGGTGCTATGACTATGACTGATTTTTATGAACTTGCAGATACTACTAGAGAAGGTCTAATTTATCCTGCACGTTCCATGAAAGTTGATCTAGAAGAGTTACCACAGTTACCTTTAACGAATTATATGATGGAGTCTCCAGTTTTGAATTCTGATACTTGTATAGGATGTAGCAAATGTGTAGATAATTGTCCAACTAATTGTATTATTATGGATGAAGGTCCTCAGAATAAGGAATTGAAGAGTGGTAAAGTTAGAAATGTTGAAAATCCATATTTTGATTATACTATTTGCATTGGTTGTTCAACTTGTGTAAAAGTTTGTCCAGCTTCTTGCTTACATATGGAGCCTATAAGTAATTCAAGTTCTAGTGGTCTTGAGGCTAAGGTATCTGAGACGGAGGCATAGTCTTGGATTTGGCTGTGGTAGTTTTCTGGGGTCTTGGTTCTTTGATTCTTGCTTCAGCTTGGGCAGTTGTAAATGGTAAAGATATTGTACATTCGGTTGTTTGGCTTTCAACAGTTTTTCTCTTGACTGCAGGTCTTTTTATTATTGCAGATGCAGAATTTCTAGCAGTAATTCAAGTATTGGTATACGTAGGAGCTATATCGGTTGTCATTATTTTTGGTATAATGCTTACAAAGAGAACTCTGAAAGGAGGAGAGAATGTCTGATAGGACTATAATTTGGTTCAGAGATGCCTTTGTTATTGTTCTGGTAATTTACGTTGTTTCTTCTGTTGCTATGGCTCCTTGGGCTAATTTGAAACCAGATATGTCATATTCGGACTCTTGTGAAACGGGATGTCCGCCGGTCATGGTTTTCCCGGAAAATGGCTATTATCACTACAAGGATGAACTAACTTTTGATTGGAATCCAATATCTATTGATTATTTGGTTGTTCTTGAAGATGAAAATTCAGTTATTGTATTGAGCGAAAATGTTACGGACGTAACTACTTTCACAAGTTCAAAAGTTGTAGCTGGGAATTATACATCATCAGTTTTCTTTAAGGGTATTTCCGGAGCCTTTGATTCAGACACTTATCCGTTGATTTTTTCTGGAGAACATAATTTAGAATCTTCATCGAAGATAACTCTAATCTGGGCTGAAACTGAAGTTACTTACAATATTCAGATTAAGTTGGTTGAAGATCCAGATATTCTTTCTGAATATCACCCAGTTGTACATGAGGTATCTGGCATTGAATCTACGAGTTATGAATATTCTGATTTTGACCCAGGTCACACCTACTTCTGGTCTGTGAGCGGTTCGGCTAACTTTACAGATAGTGTTGGTAATCGATTAGGGTTTGAGTCCGATTTATCCACAGAATATGAGCTAAACATTGACACTACGAAGTTTTTGGCTTTCGAATTGTTTAACGATTGGGATTTACCATTTATTCTATTAGGTGTCTTGATGGTCATTGCTTTGCAAGCGGGCGTATTTTTAGCTAGGGAGGAAAAAGATGATTGATCCCTTCCATTTCATTGTATTCTCTTCATTATTATTTATGATTGGAGCTTATGGTGTTATAAGAAATAAGAATTCAATAGTCGTTTTAATGTCAGTTGAGATAATGCTAACTGCAGCGAATATTAACTTCATTGCATTTTCTACGTATTATCATGATTTAACTGGCCAAATTGTGGCACTTTTTGTTACAACGATTGCTGCAGCTGAAGTTGCTATTGGTTTGGCTATTCTGTTAAGTCTTTTCAAGCAAAGAGATACAATTGAGTTAGATTTACTTAATAGGTTAAGGTGGTAGTTTGGGCAGTCAAGAGCGTAATTCCAAAGTTTTTCTTAATAAAGTAATTATTTCTGCACTTTTAGCTATTGCTTTGTTAGCATTTCTTATTATGCCAGGGTCAAAGACACCAGTTCACTACTCTTGGCTTGTCCCTGTTTTCCCCTTGGTTTCTTTTGGCTTGATACTAATCTTTGGTATGCAAGATTCTGAGAGAGGCGGTTCTATTGCTTTATTAGGTGCTAGTTTTTCTTCAGTTTTTTCATTATCAATTGCTTATGATGTTTTCATAAATGATGCAGTTCATGGTTCGTTTGTAGAATCCACAAGAGTTTGGTTTAGTGGTTCAACCTATTCTTTTGAGTTTGGAACTTATATTGATTCCTTAGCAGCCTTATTGCTGTTAGTAGTAGGCCTTGTATCTTACTTAATTGTAGTATTTTCAATTAGTTATATGGATGATCAAGGAGATAGGCGTATTCGTTATTTTGCAGAAATTTCTCTTTTCATCACAGCAATGTATGGTTTGACTGTAGCAAATTCATTTTTGTTAATGTTTATTTTTTGGGAGATAATGGGTGTTTGTTCTTATCTGTTAATTGGTTTCTGGTATGAGAAACCTTCAGCATCCTCTGCTGCAAAGAAGGCATTCATAGTTACTAGAGTTGGTGATGTCTTTCTTCTTTTAGGTTTAGTTATATTGTACAATACTTTTGGTACCCTACGTTACTCAGAACTTTTTGCAGACCCTCAGATTATAATGGATAATCTTGAGGAAGTTAAGTGGGCAACTCTCTGCTTATTTGGAGGCTCAGTTGGTAAGTCTGCTCAATTTCCATTACATGTATGGCTTCCTGATGCTATGGAAGGTCCTACAACCGTTTCCGCACTAATACACGCAGCTACAATGGTGAAAGCTGGAGTTTTTTTGGTAGCAAGAGCTTTCCCTTTGATAGTTCATAGCCCAGACACTGCAATATACATAGCTGCAACAGGAGGAGTGACTGCACTCATAGCAGCTAGTATGGCAATGGTTATGTATGATATTAAGAAAGTCCTTGCGTATTCTACAATTTCGCAATTAGGCTACATGTTCCTTGCCTTGGGTACTGGAGCATGGGCTGTGTGGCATGCTGCTGAAGAGGGATTGGAGGTTCATTCCCAAGGATATATGGCCGGATTATTCCATTTGATGAATCATGCATTTTTCAAGGCATTATTGTTTTTGGGATCTGGGGCAGTTATTCATTCAGTTCACACACAGGATATGCGTGAAATGGGTGGTTTGAGACAAACAATGCCTATCACCTCAATAACGATGGGTCTTGGAGTTTTATCTATAGCTGGTGTACCATTCTTTTCAGGTTTTTGGTCTAAGGATGAAATATTAGAGGCAGTACATTACAATGGCCACAGTGAGGGAATCTTTGGAGCCTTATGGTGGATGGCCTTGTTGACTGCAGGTATGACTGCTTTTTACATGACACGTCTTTGGATGATGACTTTTAGTGGTCCTTTGAAGAGGACGATAGAAGAGATGGTTCCTGCAAAAGATCATGACTCTTCAGGTAATTGGGTTTTGAAGAAGAGAAAATTATCAAACCATAGTCACGAATCTCCTCTAATTATGACAGTTCCTTTGATGGTTCTCGCCTTTTTAGCAGTTTTCTCTGGTTTCTTCTTATTTTTAGGAGAGGGTTTTGGAGGTAAAGTTTACTATGGTTCTCATCATTCTTCTGAGGGTAATATTCAATGGGGTATCATAGATCATATTTTGTCTTCTAACCTAACTTACTTGTCAGTTACAGTTGGTCTTACTGGTGTGACATTTGGTTATCTGTTCTATAAGAGAGGCCCAGATGGTAATGCAGTATTTTCAACCGATTTTGTTAACAATAACTTTGTTTTAAGTTCACTTCATACTTTCTTATCAAACAGATTGTACATGGCTAAACTATTTGATTGGATTGGAATGCGGACATGGGATACTTTCGCTGCAATTTGTGATTGGTTTGACAGGAATATTATTGATGGTATTGTGAATTATACGGCATTCAGTGCTCAGGCATTGGGTCGAATATTCAGGAAAACAACCTCAGGTTTTACAGGTCATTATGCTTCATTAAGTATAGGTGGCCTCGGTTTCTTAGTAATTATTACTAGAATTGTTATGCCTTTAATGGGGTGGTCTCTATGAGGATTAAATTATTTTTTACTTTATTGTTTATTTCTCTAATCATCAGTCCGACTCTGGCTACAGCTGAAGAACATACAGTTTATGTTGGTACTGAAGATAATCCCTTTATTTTCAGCTCAGATAGCATTCGTATAGCGCCAGGTGATACTGTCTTATTTGTTTGGACTGCAGGTCAACCTCACAATGTAGTTCAGGTCTCTGACGCATCAGCTATGGCTTATGTTGAGAATGGTGATGTAGTTATTCCATTCCGTTCAGGTGAACCAGTAGATGGTGTCACTTGGTTGTTGGATTCAAATTATACTCAAGAAGAAACTACTCTCTACTATATCTGTGAACCTCATGTTGGAATGGAAATGAGAGGTCAGATTATTATTGAGAGTAGGCCTGAAATGACATTGGACGTTGGCAATTTCCCTTGGCTCTCATATCTTCTTGTTTTCCCATTGATAGGAGCAGTTTGGACCTTTGCTTTCAGGGATAATCCTAGTGCGCCAAGATTGATAGCATTAGTTACTACTCTGTTTACTCTCGGGATCTCCATATTTGTGTTTATTAAGCAAGCGGATTTTTTTGGAGATGGGAGCGCACCAGGCTCTGGTTTTGTCTTGGTTGAAGAGTATGTATGGGCACCTAATCTGGGTATTTCTCTTCTTCTTGGTGTTGATGGCTTAAGTTCTCCAATGGTTTTGCTTACAGGAATAATAACGCCTTTAACAGTTCTTTTTTCTTGGCATGAAAAGGAGAAGCCAGCATTATTCTTTTCACTTTTATTAATAATGCAAACTGCACTCTATGGTGTTTTCATCACTCTTGATTATTTTGTTTTTTATAT
>CESD01099388.1_pt1 | contig 15766 bp, 16 predicted proteins | sample 531191 | NCBI WGS metagenome assembly CESD01 (sample SAMEA2622021, study PRJEB7988) | marine metagenome | biome: marine biome (ENVO:00000447); feature: deep chlorophyll maximum layer (ENVO:xxxxxxxx); material: "saline water (ENVO:00002010), including plankton (ENVO:xxxxxxxx)" | depth 188 m
TGCTCTTTTGGGAGCTATAGCAATACTAAGAAGAAGATAATGGAGCATACTGCACTGTTATACTTTGTAGGTCCTGCAGGGGCCGGTAAGTCTACGTTAGTTGCTACTTTGCAAGAATGGATGCAACATCAAAGGTATGATGGCGTTGCAATAAATTTAGATCCAGGGGCGGAAACAGTACCTTATGAAGCAGCTATCGACGTTCGTGAAAAATTCACACTACATGATATAATGGATGAGTATAGTTTAGGCCCAAACGGAGCTCAAGTTGTCTGTGCAGATCTTTTGGCCGTCGAGTTGGATTGGATAAGACACCACGTAAATGAAATCAACTGTGATTATTTTTTGGTTGATACACCAGGTCAAACTGAACTCTTTCTTTACAGGGAAGCATCCAAAGTATTCGTTGATAATCTATCAGATAAGTCAGCCATGATAATCCTTCTAGATCCTTTGCTATCAAGAACTCCAGATGGCTTTGTCACACAACTTCTTCTTGCTTCAGCAGCACATCTTAGGTTTCCAATACCTATGTTTCCAGTTTTGACAAAATGTGATCTTCTTGAGCCTGAAGAAGTTGACAACATTCGAGAATGGTCCTCAAATTTAGATACTTTAGCTATGGCTATGCCTAATTTACAGGGCATGTCTGGTGTCCTTTCTTCGGAATTACTGCGCGTTCTTCAGGTGCTGGCCTTGGAATCCAACCTTATTGCAGTGTCTTCAAAGGAGGGAGAAGGTATGGATGATTTATACACTGTAGTACAATCAACATTTGCCGGTGGAGACGATTTAGAAGCGCATGTTGATAGTAATTAATTTTGGTAGCTATTATTAATACTACTATTTTTATGATATTTTATGGATTCTACATCCCCTCTTATAGTAGAGAGAAAAGATACCATCCTGTCTCTTAGATTAAACAATATCGAAAAGAGGAATGCATTGAATTCTGAAATGATGGGTATTGCAGCTGCAGCCTTGGAAAATATTGGCGATTATCCAGATATTCGAGCAGTTGTAATTTCAGGTGAAGGAGATAATTTCTGTTCGGGTGCAGACGTCACTAATTGGAATCCTGAAGAGTTACAAGCTATGTTATCAGCAATAGTCAATTGTTCAGTTCCAACTATCGTAGTAGTACATGGTTTTTGTTTTGGAGGGGCTATGGGATTGATATGTTCTTGCGATTTCATACTTGCGTCTTCAGATTCTAAGTTTGGATTCCCTGAAGTTAGACTTGGTATGATTCCTGCAATAATCTCACCCTATGTTAATAGAAAATTGGATTTAAGTAGAATGAGAGAGTTATTCATAACTGGTGAGAAATTTGGAGTTGAGAAAGCCTTAGACTTAGGCATTTTGTATGCATCTTATGACGGAGATTCTAGTTTATCACTTCAAAATTTAATTTCATTTATTACCAAGGGAGGCCCTAAAGCGCAGTACAAAATTAAAGAAATGTTAAACAGTAAAATCTTATCATTAAAAACCAGAGATGCAGACTTAGCTGCATTGATTGATGAGATAAAGCAAAGCTCTGAAGGCAAGGAAGGTATATCTGCATTCCTAGAGAAACGTTCACCTAGTTGGAGTGAGTAATGATTAAAAAGATACTAATAGCGAATAGAGGAGAGATTGCTTGTCGTATAATTAGGGCATGCCATGAAATGAGTATAGAAGCTGTTGCCGTTTATTCTGAAGTCGACAGTTTTTCACCCCATGTATTAATGGCTGATGAGACTGTTGAAATAGGCCCAGCAAATCCTTCAGAAAGCTATCTTAATTTTCAAAAAATAGTTGATGCAGCTAAATCCACAAATTCAGATGCTATACACCCAGGGTATGGTTTTCTTTCAGAGAACGGTGATTTTGCTCAGTTTGTTCGAGATTCAGATTTAATTTTTATCGGTCCAGATTCTGAAACAATTAAGTCAATGGGAGACAAAGCTCAGTCTAAAATTATGATGGCTAAGGCTGGAGTACCTACAATACCTGGTAATGATGGAGAATTAACTGGTAATATTGATTCAATTGCAAAGGATATAGGGTATCCGTTGATGGTTAAAGCTGCAGCTGGAGGTGGAGGTAAGGGAATGCGTGTAGTTTACAACCCAGATGAGCTCGAATCTGCCTTGGATTCAGCTAAGACTGAGGCTAGGAATTCATTTGGCGATGATACAATAATATTAGAGAAGTTCTTGGATTCACCTAGACATATTGAGGTTCAGATATTAGGCGATAATCATGGTAATATAGTTCATTTGTTTGAGAGAGAATGTTCCATACAAAGGAGACATCAGAAAATAGTAGAGGAATCCCCTTCTCCAGCTATCAACAAGAAATTGCGTAGAGAAATGGGTGAAGCTGCAATTAAAGCCGCAAAAGCGACAAATTATAGCAATGCAGGAACCGTTGAATTTCTATTCCAAGATGGAAAATTTTACTTTCTCGAAATGAATACTCGTCTTCAAGTTGAACATGGTGTGACAGAGATGGTTTGTGGCATAGATCTAGTAAAATGGCAGATAAGAGTAGCTAATGGCGAGCATTTAGATTTTACACAAAAAGACATAAAGCAGCGAGGTCACGCAATTGAATGTCGTATTTACGCAGAAGACCCTTCACGTAATTTCCTTCCAACACCAGGACGTGTTAGGAAGTTAGTTCTTCCAGAAGGTCCTGGGATTCGAAACGATGTGGGAATTCTAGAAGGACAGGAAGTTACGAGTGCATACGATCCTTTACTTGCAAAACTGGTTGTATGGGATTCTACAAGATTGGATTCTATTAACAAAATGGATTATGCACTTAGCAATTTTGTCATACTAGGATTAATAACTAATCAACCATTCTTGCGAGAAATAATGCAGGATTCTGTATATCGCAAAGCATCCTTTTCAACAAAATATATTGAAGAATACTTTTCGGATTGGGAGCTTGAGGCAGCTTTACCTGAAGCTTTTGCAGCAGGTTTACTGTCTAACCAAACTTCTCAGACAGGTTCTGTTGGTAAACAATCTGATTCCTCTTTTTCACCATGGCATAAATCTAACTGGAGGCAGGGTTTCTAATGTCTGAAAAAATAACACTAGGATCTAATTCACATATTGTTAGTCTTAGAAAGTCAGGAGAAGATTTTACTATACAAGTAGACGACAATAGTTTTGAAGGTAAATTCTCAAAAAATTTAGACGGTAGTTTAGAAATAAAACTTGATGACAAGAGATATGTTTGCTTTTCAGAGAAAAGTGGTGATGAACTTTTTGTATTTGTTAACGGCATTAACTATGTGTTAAAACGTTCGCCACATAGAGAATTTGGTGATGAGGTCGAAGAAGATGATAGTGATTCCATTTTTAGCCCTATAACTGGTAAGCTCCTAGATAAAAAAGTCGAAGATGGTGCGTCAGTTTCTAAAGGTGACGTTATTGTAATTCTTGAAGCAATGAAAATGGAGCATCGCTTGAAATCTCCAAGAGATGGAAAATTAGCAAAATTAACTAATGCTGAAGTAGGTAACCAGATTAAAGAAGGAGATTTAATGTTTGAATTGGAGGCAGAATGAGCGTAATTCAGAGTCAACATAATCCTAACTCAGAAGAATCCTTATCGAATCAAAATTTCAATAAGAAATTAGTTAAAGAGCTACAAAACAGGATTACAGATTCTAGTAAAGGTGGTCGGCCAGAAATGGTTGAGCAACATAAAGAAAGAGGAAAGTTGTTACCTAGGGAGAGAATTGAAGAGTTAATTGATCCAGATACTCCATTTCTAGAATTATCCTCTTTAGCAGCTTTTGATTTATACGATAATCAGGTCCCTTCCGCAGGAATTATTACTGGAATAGGAGTTGTTCATGGTAGGGAAGTGATGATCGTAGCCAATGATGCTACAGTGAAGGGTGGGACATATTACCCAATGACAGTTAAGAAACATTTAAGGGCTCAAGAAATTGCTGAAGAGAATTCTCTTCCTTGTATTTATCTTGTTGATTCAGGTGGAGCTTTTTTGCCAATGCAAGATGAAGTTTTTCCAGATAAAGAACACTTTGGTCGTATATTTTACAACCAAGCTCAGATGTCTGCAAAAGGCATTCCCCAAATCGCAGTTGTAATGGGATCCTGTACTGCAGGTGGTGCTTATGTCCCAGCTATGTCAGATGAAACTATTATTGTTAAGCAGCAAGGTACAATTTTTCTTGGAGGTCCACCATTGGTTAAAGCTGCGACAGGAGAGGAAGTTAACGCAGAAGAGCTTGGTGGTGCAGATGTACATACAAAGAAAAGTGGAGTTGCGGATCACTATGCTCTTAATGATTCACATGCTTTGGAGATTGCAAGAAATATAATCTCTAATTTGAATAGATCACCTAAATCCATACTTGACGTTAGAGAACCTGAAAAACCACTGTATGATCCCAATGAGTTATATCAAATAATCCCTAAAGATACAAAACAACCCTATGATGTAAGAGAAATTATTGCACGACTAGTGGATTCATCTAATTTCGATGAGTTCAAAGAGAATTATGGAAAAACAATTGTGTGTGGTTTTGCAAGGATAATGGGTTATCCGGTAGGTATTATTGCAAACAACGGAGTTTTATTCTCCGAATCCTCATTGAAAGCAACACATTTTATTGAGATGTGCTGTCAAAGAAACATCCCGTTAGTATTCCTGCAAAATATTGTTGGTTTTATGGTCGGTAGAGAGTATGAATCTGGGGGAATTGCTAAGGACGGAGCAAAAATGGTAATGGCAGTTTCCAATGCTAAGGTTCCTAAGTTTACAATAGTTATTGGAGGATCCTTTGGGGCTGGAAATTATGGTATGTGTGGTAGAGCTTATCAGCCTCGTCAGTTATGGATGTGGCCTAATTCAAGAATATCTGTAATGGGTGGTGAGCAAGCTGCAGACGTTTTAACAACTATAAAAACAGATCAATTAGCTAAGAAGGGTAAGTCTATGACATCAAAAGAAATCAAGAATCTAAGAGAACCTATTCTTTCCAAGTATGAAGAAGAAGGTAACCCTTACTATTCTACAGCTAGATTATGGGATGATGGGATAATTGATCCATTAGATACTAGGATGGTTATTGCTTTAGGAATCTCTACATCACTTAATCAAGAATTAGAATCAACTAATTTTGGTGTTTTTAGAATGTAAGTGTTAAATATCACCTTTGTTTATTAATATATTAATGGAAGAGTCAATTTGTCGTATAGAATTAGAGATAGATGATCAGACTTTTATAGCTAAAGTTCAAACAGATATGGGTGGCCCTCGGGAATATCAAAGTAAGCGATTCGATAGATTATTAACACAACTTATGACAGAGCTACAGGCTGAGTTTGAACCTGACTTTGAATGAATCTTTATCCACTTTTGGCACCTATTAGTGTTGGCATAGGTATCGTGCTTGGTTATTTTCTGATGAAATACATTGCTAAGAAGTTAGGTAAACCTTTTCCAGGTATTGGTGAGTTGATGTATCCTATGCATCATTTAGATTCTAAGATAGATAAGAGATACAGAAAAGGCAAGCGTTAAATGCAGTCTTATCCTTAACTCGTTAGGTGTAGTATGCGATTTCACATAATTTTCGCTTTTGCATTTGCCATTTCCTTAGCAGTTATGGTCAATGCTTCAGCAGAGCCAGATGTAACAATGGTCCAAGTTAATCCAAGTCAAGTGGATAATCAAGTAGACGAACAAGTTGATTTTCAAGGTGACTGTTCAATATGTCAAAATGATGAGGATTTTTCATATTTTTATTGGAATTCAAGTATAGATGGTATTCTCAAGGAAGGAATTAGTTCTGGCGAAATTATGTTCTCAAAGATGTCATCAGAATTCACAAAGGGAAGTCATGACATCACACTCCAGGTAAAAGATAATAATGGAGATTGGAGCGCAATTGACAGTGACTCCACAACCGGTTTGCAAGTCGATGGGAAAGACGGAAGCAGTGATATTGACGTTAATTTTCAAATAGATCCACCTCTCGTTAATCTTGGAGAATCAGCAGCATTTAGGGCATGTGAAGAGATGCTTCCAGAGCCACTGCCATGTGTCGATGACCTCAATGCACAGTTATCTTTTGACTGGGATATTATGGTTGAAGGTTCAGATGGCTGGGAAGATTTAGGTAATGAGGAAGCCTTCACAAAATCAGACTTTTCCATTGGTAATCACACAGTTAGACTTGTAATTACTACTTCAGATGGAGATTCTAGTGATCCTGAAACTGCACAATTTACAGTAAACCCTCCATTACCTATAGCTCAGATCTCAGGAGGATCAACTGACTTTGTTGTTAAAGAAGGTCAGAATCTTTCTGTTAAAGGTAAATGTTTTGATAGATTTATGGCAGAAATGAGTGATTGTACTTACTCCTGGTCTCTCAATGAGGCAAATGGTAATAATCCAGTTTCAACATTTTCTACTAAAGATATAGAAGTGACAGATCACTTATATGAGATACAGAGTTATCGTCTCACTTTAAGGGTAACAGACAGTAATGGAACAGATTCTAATCCAGTTATAGCAATGATTATGGTTAATCCACCTAATGTATTACCTGATGGATTTATCACGGTCACTCCAGATCCAGTAGGTAGTCCAATGAATTCTGAATATTATAAGGGGATGAATGTCAATTTTGACGCATCTTCATCCGTCGATTCGGATGGGCAAATTGTATCTAATGAATGGTTTCACATGGTTGGTCAAGATTGGGTTTCAGTATCTCAAGAATCTGTTTGGACTAACTCATTTGATAATCTTGGTTTTCAATACATCAAATTGATTGTTACAGATGATAACGGTGCACAAAGTGTGCCTGCCTCTATAAGTATCAATATTATTGAAAATGCGCATCCAACGGTTGCTCTGATATTATCTTCTGAAAATGGCACACATTACTTCAAGAGTAACGTTAGCGATGACGGCACAATTGCTTCTTTTGCATGGTCAGTGAATGATATTCTTATCTCAGATTCTAGAAACACAACTTGGATTCCAAATGCGAGTGGAGATTACGTAGTGAAATTGGTAGTAACAGATAATGGTGGTGCTGTGACTGAAGTATCTGAGACAATCACAGTTTTAGTTAATGTACCTAAGAGTTTCGTTGCAACCTTTTCTTCTAAGGAGATAGAAGTTGGTGGTTCAGTGGTTATAAATTTCACAGAAACTAATGGTGAAGTAAAATTCTTTAGAATTACTGTGACTGATGTAAACTCTCCATCAGATAAAGTTGAGTATTCAACATCAGATACTACTTATTCTGTTAAATTCACTGAGGCCGGAACTTATACTATGGATGTAGAAGTGTTTTGGGCAGATGGCATTGCTCAGGAAGGTCTTGCAGATTGGTATGGACCTACAATCAAAGTCGGTGGTGGTGGCAGTAGTACTACACCAGATTCTTCTGGTAATAATGAGACTACCTTAACAGAAGATGATTTGCCATCAGTTCCTTTCATAGTAGCTCTATTGGTAACTTCGATAGTTGCAATTGCTAGACGTCAAAGATAGGTTTTTTCTTTCTTTATCTTTTGAGTCCAATAGCCAAGTCCAGCACTCATTATGATTTCTGCACCAGCAATTGCGAAGAATAAAGCTTCATTGTAAACTATTTCTTCTTCGAATGTTTCGACATAATTTACAATTAGTACGAGTTGTTTAATTTCAGTCTTGTCTTCATAATTTGCAGTGAATGTAATATTGTATCTACCAGCAGCATGAACTGTGTGGTTAATACTGGTTAAATTTGAATATCTTGTTCCAGGTCCGTTTATGTCTATTCCAAAATCCCATTCAATAGAAGTGGTATCTTCTATACCAGTAGCATTGAAGAATACAGTTTCTCCGGCGTCAACTGACAGATAGTTCAGCTGTTCATTAGCGCTAACTTGAGCTTCCCCAATTGCGTTGGGAATCAAAAATATAGTTAACAGGAGAAAATTTTTATACTTGAACCTTGCCATACATACTCGAAATTTTACGTGGAACCCGTTCTCTCAGTTCCTCAGACCATAATTCCCCATCTACCAATTTTAGTATGTCATGTGTAGTTCCACATCTAGCAAATACAACACCGTCTTTTTCATCAGCAGTTGATAGTTCTATAGCTGGTTTAGATTTTATTACAGTTGCTTGAATCAAATCATTAATTTGATATATTTCTCTTATGTCTGAGACATATTCTTTTGACATTTTTGCAATATGTAAAGTACCTACAGTATATCTTCCAATTGATCGGTCATTTCCCTTAACTTTTACAATTTCTACGGAAACCATACTGTCCCTAACAGATTGTATTTTTCCGAAAACAACATCTCCATCAAATATTTCTAGAGGTACAGATACGGAAGGTATTATACTTATTTTCATATTTTCATTATCTTCTTTTACAGTGCCACATACTCCAGCAAATAATTCTCCTTTTTTCTCATAGACTCCTTTTCCAGGCATATATTCCATGGCACTTGCAAGTTTGTCCCCAGGTTGCTTCATTGTTCTATTGCAAAGAAGCTATATGATAAAGGATTGCCTTTTCATTTTTACTCTCTTTTGTGTGGAAAGGCATAGATTTCTTGATAGGAAAATCAAATTCATAAGCTGAAATCACTTTACCGTCGTTTTTCTCAACAAAGCTCTCGATGAATTTTTTTGTTTTTCCAATATGTATGGACCAAATATTTTTAGCAATATTTAGAGCATTTTGTAAAAAACTTCTATCAGCTCCAGGTACTTGTGATCCAAATGGGGGATTCATTAATACAGTATCATATTTTTTTTCAATATTTTCGATTGCGGAGTTAACCCATTTTATATTTAATTTTTGAGCATCTGAGTATTTCTTTGCTAAATCTAGTGCCTCCATATCAATTTCATAACCTGTGACTTCAGCCCCTGTTAAAGCAGCCCCAATAGCTAATCTTCCAGTTCCACATCCTAAATCAGCTACAGTACCATCTAAATGACCCAAACTGTAAGCTTGCTTTACAATATCAATAGCAATTTCAGGAGGTGTGGCGTATTGTTCAAGTTCGGGTTTTGGTACCTTAAAATCAGGAGATTGTTGTAATATTCTAAAGTCTATCCTTTTCTCCATTTATCATAGCCATCCTTTAGTAATCTTCCATCATTTCTCAAATTAGATAAGTGCTTATCGACGTCATTTCTAGAGTAGCCTTTTTCTTCCATTAAATCGTATATTTCTTCTTCATCCATACCGCCGCTTGGACCAATAATATCTAGTAAAATCATGGATGGATTTTGTTCTTTCCTCCTTTGCTGTGCGTCCATTCCAGAGAATGCATAATCTACATCTCCTCTGAGAGTTACAGATAAGAAAAGATTCATCATTTCAATAGCATGATCAGCGTGCTTAACATCTACTGTTTTAGAAAGATACATTTTTGCATCAGCTTCAGATAATCTAATTATGGATTCTAGCTGCCTCGGAGTAATAGGCATAGTTTTGTCTTGTTCATCCGTACTGTGATATCTGTTTCGAAGTCCGGTATAATATTCCTTTATTTTGTATTGAGCTTCAGTAGTCATAACTGGTCTAAGCTTCTTTGCATACGAAATATATAATTTCAGCATTCTTGAATCAACAGGAGCCTCTAATGTTCTCATTGCTAATTCGTCTTCTTTACTACTTTCGCCAGGAGTCAAGACTTCTCCCGCAAGATGGCTTTGTATAATTCTATCAGCTAGTAGACTATCCTTGTCAGGATCTGGTTTATCTTCTATTATGAAAAATATGTCGAATCTGCTAAGAAGAGACACTGGCATGTTAACTTGAGGTGGTAATGGCATAGTCATGTCAAATCTGCTCCTTCTGGGATTGGCGGCAGCAAGTACGGAGCATTTGGATTTTAGTTGAGCATTTATTCCAGCTTTAGCAATACTGATAGTTTGTTGTTCCATTGCTTCATGCATTGCAGATCTATCTTCATCAGACATTTTGTCAATTTCATCAATGCATGCAATTCCTCCTGAGGCTAAGACTAGAGTTCCAGCTTCCAAGGTCCAACGCCCTTCCCCAAACTCATCCCTTACTGCAGCTGCAGTTAATCCTGCAGCAGATGTTGATTTACCAGTAGCCATAACTCCTCTTGGAGCAATTCTTGCAGCAGAGCGAAGTAACTGTGATTTTGCAAGACCAGGATCTCCCATCATCAACATGTGTATGTCACCTCGTATTCTAGTTCCATCAGGTAGTTCTTTGTCTACTCCACCGAATTGCTGTAAAGCGATGGCTCTTTTCTCCCATTCCATTCCATATATTGTAGGAGATATAGAGTCCCTGATTCTTTCAGCAATATCTTCTTGCTGAGCTAGCTGCTTTATCTGAATTAATTCTTCTGCACTAGGTTCGACATCATCATCTTCCCCGACACGTTCATCGATACTGTGAGCATACAGATAAATGTCAAATTCACTTTTTTGCCTTCTACCCTGAAATTGTGATTTTGGTTTTATTATTCCAACGATAGCAACCCTGTCCCCAGGTTGTATTTTATGTGCTAATGAACTTTCAAAGTAGGCAGAAAGTCTTTCAGGCTGTGACCCAGGAGGTAATCCTTCTGGAAACTCTTGTATCTCAACTTTTTGAGAATCAATAAATTGAGAGAAGTCATCTCTCAATTTGAAATCAGTACATTTACATCCTTCAGAGGTACATCTAGTTGGTTCTTTTATTGTGAAGAAATCTTGAATATAGGAATTTCGATGTTTCTCCCAATCACACTCAAACAGACCTATTTCCATTCGAGGTCTCACTGGCGTTGTCTTCCTCACTAATCCTTTCAATTTCACTGTACGATAGAGGTGCTCCTTTCTAAGTCCACTAATTTCAACCTCATACAATTCATCGGGAATTCCTACTGGCGCTACATCTAAATCAACTTTAGTTCGATGCTCCTCTCTAACTCTCTTTACAGTTTCTTCAGGTATGAATTCTTGAACAATATTCTTTGCAGCATCTAAAGTTTCATCCAGATTCCATCTCAAATTATTAGATAATCTTGCATTAAAATCAGCTACAGCCTCCCAAGTCACACTGATTGCACGCTCACCGTCAGGATATTTGCTAGATATCTTTTGTATTTCATCAATGTATGTTGGAATTTTACTAGTATCTATTCTATTCCCATTACATTTTTGGCAAACCACTCCCCCTTTACCAGTACCTAGCCCATCACAAGCACTACACATTGGTGCCGAAGCTTCTTTTCCAAACTGATCGACAGGTCGATTTCTGGAGTCTTGGAAGAAGGAGCGCCAGAGCTCCATAAGTTCGTCTAAAGGTATGTCATTTGCCAAGGACCAAGACCATTTGGCAGCCCCTTAAATATTTATCCGAATATTCTTTTCCAAATGCTAGGTTTATTTGCTTCAATTTCAGCCATTAGATTTATACGAGAATCAACGGCAGCCATGAAGTTTGGATTTATCTCTAGAGCTTTGTCAAACGCTCCCAATGCAGCTTCTCTATCTCCTAAGGATTTCCATAATACAGTACCTTTGTTGACCCAAGTATCTACAACATATGGATTGAGATCTAAAGCAGCGTTAAAAGCCTCCAAAGCTTCTTCAGGTTTTTCGAGCGCATACAAAATGTTTCCTTTGTTTCGGTGTAGTGTATCATCATTTTCATGAGATTTTAAGGCAAGATCGCATATCCTTAATGCCGCATTGTGCTTCCCTTTCTTTCTAAGCACTAAGATCAAATCGTTGTGAGCCTCTTTCATCTCACTATTAAATTTAATTGCTCTTTTCAAACAATTTTCAGCATCATCATATTTCTGTACAAGCATTTTTGCATAACCCTTGTTGTACCAAGCTTCAGCATCCTTTGCATTTAATCGTAGTATGGCGTTCCAGCATTTGTCTGCCTTTCCAAATTTTTTAAGTTTCGTCAAAAGAATACCCATTAATTTCCATGTTTCGATGTCTTTAGGATTATTTTGCGTAGCTAAATGATATGATTTGATTGCATCCTCATAATCACCTAATAATTCGCATACCTCAGCTTTACCTTTCAATGCATCTACATTTCTTGGGTTGTTTTTTAGTACTGTATCGAATGTATTACAAGCATTTTCGGGATCTCCTAATTCATATTGGACTTTTCCAAAAGCAATTCTAGCCTTAACATCACCGGAATTTTCTCTTAGTATCCCATCAAGCAGATTGTATGCACCATCTAGGTCTCCATTATAGAGCAAATCATCAAGTGTTTTCTTCCAGTTTGCAGCCATATTCACCTTTTCTTAAATGTAAAGAGTCGACTCTCTTCACCTACCATATCTTCGACCACACTATAAGGCTGTTGCAAGAGTCCCTCAAGCACTCCTGTGAGGCATCCAGAAGTAAAATCGCAGTGGTTTTCAGCTCCAATAATTCCAATTTCAAGAAGATTTTCTAATTTAATTACGATGTTTTCTTTATCAGAGTCTATAACAAAAAGATGGCCTAATCCCGCTTCAGCCCATGCTTGGTTTAGTACCATATCTAAATCCTCAGTACCCATTTCAACATAGTTAATTGATAGGGTAGAACCTACAGTATGTCCACATTTGAACAATATCTCTCTAGACTTTTCTGGACCTATGGTTTGTAATTCAGACCACAAGGTGCCTAAGAACGTACTTGGAAGTATTAGTATATCTGATGTTTGAACGCCTATATCTGAGTCGTAGAAATCATCCATGGGCTTGTTGTTGGCCCTTTTATGACATTCCCTCAACCATGCTTTCAGAAATGCTCTGGAAAGCTTCACCTACATTACGACCGTCTTTTGCAGAAGTCATCATGAATGGTGCGTTGAGTTTCTTGGATACTTCAGACATTTCTTTGTCACCGAACAATGCTTTGTCCATAAGGTCACATTTGTTTGCTAAAAGTACGACAGGTATTTCTCCAGTTACTTGCATCAATGTCTTAATCCAATCAATGGTTGAAAGAAGAGTCTCACGGCGAGTTATATCACAAACAATCATTGCACCTTCGGATCCTCTGTAATATGCTTGCTTAACATTACCTAGTGTTTTCTGTCCTGCAACATCCCATATCATTAAAGTAACATCAATATCTGGCTTTGCACCACCAGATCTTAGTTGTATTTCTTTTTTGACAATCTTTGCTCCAATTGTTGTCAAATATTTGTCATCAAATGCATTGATAACGAAACGTCTAATCAAACTAGTCTTTCCTACGGCGGGATCGCCAAGTACAACAATTTTCTTTGATACCTTTTTAGCTGCCATCATGGTTTTCAACCTCGAGATTTACTTACGCCTGTCACTCTATATAATATTAATCAATAATTTTTGGTATTTTTTGTTTGTTTTCACAAATATGAGTACTTCTTTGCCCAACTATGATTCTAGTAATAGGTCGTTTGCAGTGTGGGCACGGTTCCCCAGTTTTTCTGAAAACCTGTAATTTTTTCCAAAATTCACCCTCTTTTCCCTCAGGACCTTGAAATGTAAGAAAGGTGGTGCCTCCATACGAGATTGACTTTCTTATTATATGTCTGATACTGAGAAAGAGTTCTTTAGTTTCATCAGAGGTCAATGTGTTTGCTTTACGTAAGGGGTGTATCCCTGCCCTGAATAAAATTTCATCAGCTAGATAATTCCCTATTCCAGCTATGAATTGTTGGTTTAACAATAGTGGTTTCATCGTTCCGCTTCTTTTATTTAATAAGCTAGTAAATTTTTTTTGAGTGAAGGTGGTGCTAAGTGGTTCTATTCCTAAATGTCCTACAATATCGTCTATGCTATCTGTAATCCATACCTTTCCAAATTTTCTGTAATCCACTAGACACATTTTTTTACCATTCTCAAAATCAAATTCTACAGTAGTATATTTTGGGGTGGTTTTTGCAATATCTATTTTACCAGTCATCCTTAGATGAATTATGATATTAGTTTTATCTAAATTTATGATAAGATATTTTCCTCTTCGATCAAATCCTTTAATTATTTGATTTTCTACGCTCTTAAAATCGGATTCTGAAGCGTTAGCCCATATTGCTCTTCCACATCTTATTTTCCACCCATTGATTATTTTTGGCAGTCCAGTTCGATATGAATCGACTTCCGGTAGTTCAGGCATGTTTTTAGATAGGCGAGATAGTTTTAATCTCCTGTCCCTGCAAAGTTGTGCTTCGCTTCTATAATACGGCCACCCGAAAAGTTGAAACCTTTGTTCCAATTGAGGAAGGAAAAGTTAGTATGTATGTTTGTGGTTTGACGGTTTATAATGACATGCATTTGGGGCATGCTAGGACTTATATTGCATTTGATACAATACGCCGTTGGTTTGAATATTTAGGCAATGACGTTAAGTTTATTCAGAATCATACAGACATTGATGATAAAATCATAAAACGAGCATTTGAAGAAAAGATTTCTGCAGAAGAAGTTGCTAACAAGTATATTGAAAGGACAACTAAGGATTTGGGTAAGTTACAAGTTAAGCTTCCTACCGAAATGCCTAGGGCTACAGATTATATTGAAGAAATGATAGAGATTATTTCAAACTTGATTTCTAAGGGTCACGCGTACGTAGTAGAACCAATGGAGGGTTCTTTATCTTCAGATGTTTATTTTGATGTTTTATCTGCCTCAGATAAATTTGGCAATCTTACAGGTCAGAGGATTGAGGACATGGAGGCTGGTGCTAGAATTGCAGTTGATAATCGAAAGAGGCACGCTTCAGATTTTGTTTTATGGAAGGGTGCTAAACCTGGTGAGCCTAATTGGGCCAGTCCATGGGGAATAGGAAGGCCAGGATGGCATATTGAATGCTCTGCAATGTCGTTGAGTCACTTAGGATCTAATTTTGATATACACGGGGGTGGAATAGATCTCAAATTTCCACATCATGAATCAGAAATACTACAAACAGAGTGTCATACAGATCATACACCTATGTCGAATTTTTGGATTCATTCAGGACATTTGACTGTGAACAAGGAAAAAATGTCTAAGTCTCTAGATAATTTTTTCTTGGTTAGAGATGTGATGAAAGAATATAGTGCAGAAACTTTGAGATTTTATTTTCTTAACGGACATTATCGTTCGCCTATTGATTTTAGTGATTCAAATCTCAAAGAATCAGAGGCAGCCTATCGTAGGCTAGAGGGCGCTTATAGTAGAGTCAAAGACTTTTCCTCTTTTGGTGCAGTTAATCCTAAGGAACTTGAAACTGCAGTTATCTCCTGTTCAGATTCGTTTGTAGAGGCTATGAATGACGATTTCAATACTAGAGAAGCATTGGCCTCACTCTTCCAATTCTCAAGGGTTGTTAATAGCTGTAATTTGGATAATATCTCTTTAGAACTTCACACTAAAATAATTAGTATGTTTGAGTCATTCGGGCATGAAGTTCTAGGATTATTTACTAGCGATAATTTAGATTTAGAATTCGTAGGCAAAATAGAAGCACTTATTGTATCTAGAGACAAAGCACGTGCCAATAAGAATTGGGCTAAATCAGATTCTATAAGAGATGAATTATCCAAGCTAGGTATCCAGATAGAAGATTCACCTGAAGGCACTACGTGGCGTCAGATTTAGTTTTCGCTAGTTTCTGATTTTCTTCTGTAGTTGTATCCAACAATAAGAAGAACAGATGCAATAGGCATCAATAGCGTTGAGAATTCAGGTATTCCTTGCCAGTCGGTTGCCCCATCATCATTATTTCCGTAGGTAACCAACCTAAGTGCATT
>CESD01049419.1_pt1 | contig 15736 bp, 15 predicted proteins | sample 531191 | NCBI WGS metagenome assembly CESD01 (sample SAMEA2622021, study PRJEB7988) | marine metagenome | biome: marine biome (ENVO:00000447); feature: deep chlorophyll maximum layer (ENVO:xxxxxxxx); material: "saline water (ENVO:00002010), including plankton (ENVO:xxxxxxxx)" | depth 188 m
TTAAAAGCTTATTCATCTTTTTTGAAATCTTTAAACATCATACTTGTTTGAATATCTTTATTTCCCTGATACTTTCCACTTTTATATGGATCCACCTCACCTTCAACGGAGTGATAGAAAATTTGACAAATTTCAACAGACGGATAAATTTTTATTGGCTGAACACAAAAAATTTCTAAAGTCCAAAAACCTTTAAATCCAACATCTCCAAATCCAGCTGTAACGTGAACAAATAAGCCCAATCTTCCAACAGATGATCTTCCCTCCAACATAGGTACTAAATTATGGGTTTCAGTGTATTCTACAGTTCTTCCCAAATATAGTTTTCTACTTTCCAACAATAATCCATCTTCTGGAATAATAATTTTTTGAGCAGCATTATCTTCTTTCATATCCAATGGACTTTTTTCATACACCATAAGTTCGTTGTGTAATTTTAAGTTATAACTGTTTGGATTAACTTGATTTTTATTGAATGGTTCAATAATAATATCTTTATCTTTGCGATTAAGAATTTCTTTTCCTGATAAAATCATAATTTGTATTCGAGGTTATATAATTTTTTTTAGGTTACAAAGTATTTTTTGTATCTTTCTGTATGGATTTACTTACATGGTGGCAAACTTTACCTTCCAAAATGGACCCAGTATTGATTTCAATTGGTCCTCTTACAATTTATTGGTATTCAACAATGTATCTTGTTGCTTTTGGTGTAGTATATATCCTCTGTAGTAGAAAAATTAAACAAAATACATTTAATAAAATTAATCTTGAGCAATTTGAAGACTTACTCTCTTGGTGTTTCATCGGCTTATTGATTGGAGCAAGATTTGGGTATGTCATTTTTTATAATTTTGAATATTATTTATCAAATCCATTAGAAATCCTTATTCCTTTTAAATATTATAATGGCAATTGGATATTTACTGGTATTGCTGGTATGTCATATCACGGAGGAGTTATTGGTGTAGTTACTGCGATATGGCTTTTTAGCAGAAAAGTAAATTTACATTTATTTGAATTAGCAGATTTTTTGACTGCTGCCATACCTTTGGGATATTTTTTTGGCAGAATTGGAAACTTTATTAATGGTGAGCTTTACGGAAGAACAACTGAAGCATCTATAGGTATGTATTTCCCGAATGCAGGGGATCAAATTCTACGCCATCCATCCCAACTCTATGAAGCTTTATTTGAAGGAATCATTCTTTACTATGTAATCAATTCATTTAATAAGCATAATCAACTTGGATTTAATAGCGGTGCGTACGTTTTCGGATACGGATTTGTAAGATTTTTCATAGAATACTTCAGAGAACCTGATGCTCATTTAGGATTTATTCTTTTTAACTTGAGTATGGGTCAATTACTTTGCGTAGCAATGATGTTAGGTGGAATATATATCTGGTATATTGGCAATAAAGAAGTTGCTAAAGCTCAAACTTAAAAGCAGGCTCTTCAATAGTCATTGTTGAAGATTGTACGCTTTTTGTTCCATAGACATTCATAATATTTTGTTGCTTAACATACATATCCATAAAAATTGTATTAAAGACTGCTACATTTGAAGGAGAATTAAATTTATCTATTTCAAGAAAAAATAGAGTAAAGTCTCCATCAATTTTTTTTCCTAGATACCTCCAATAATGATCTTGGATAATAAAGTTATTTGATAAATAGTCGATTAAGAAATCATCTATCTTTTCATCTTCCCGCTCTGAACCTAAGTTTGCTAAATTGAAATCAGCTTTTTTTAATAATGCCTCTACATCATGAGAAAATGTTTGGATAGTAATTTCTAATTTTTTTTGATTATCACTTAATCGCACTTCCGTGGTAGTCAAAAAAAATTGATGACCGAAAACAACTGTATTAAGTAAAATTATTTTAAAAAATAATTTAAACATTATTTAATAATACCAGCTCTACTTTGAATCTCTTTGTTTTGCTCTTTGCATTGGGTTTGAACCGCCATACCAAGATGAACTATCATACTTATAAATATCAAATAGAGTTGGTTCATTTTTTGGAGGCCAATGATTATTATCTCTAAATGTATCAGCAGTTTCTCTAAAAGGATCTAAAGTAAAGCTAACTACTCTCTTTTCAGTTTTAAACACTTTTGATACTTCTGGTCTGTTAAATCTCCAAATTTCTACTGGAATTCTTGTAACATCAGTTGTACCATCTTCGTAAGTCATTTCAATAATTAATGGCATTACTAATCCGCCAATATTTTTAAACTTAATTTTATAAAAATGATCATTACGTTTTGCTAATCTTCTTTCGTTATCAGATAATTCATCTAATAATTGCTCGTACTGACTTTTTCCACTCATTCTCTCCATAATTTTTGCTCTCATCTCATCTGAAATATCAGCATCATTCAGCATTGTTTCATATCTTCTTCTTTCGTTGCCATCTGTAATATCAGCAAACTCATCATAAGAATCATAGAAGTCACGAGTTTTTGGATCTTTATCTGTCACTGTTTGTTTGATATCTTTCTCATCTAACATTGCAGCATAATATTTTTTACCTTCTTTATCTTTCTTCTCTGCTGCTCTCTTCTTTTTAGGATCAATTTCTAACTGAAACCATTCGACCTCTTCAATAGATAAATCTACATGGTCATTAGTAAAAAACCATCCTCTCCAAAACCAATCTAAGTCCACACCAGATGCATTTTCCATTATTCTGAAAAAGTCAGATGGTGTTGGATGCTTAAACATCCACGTTTTGGAATATTCTTTAAATGCAAAATCAAATAACTCTCGCCCCATAATAGTATCTCTTAAGATATTTAATGCCACTGTAGGTTTACCATATGCATTTGCACCAAATTGATAAATTGACTCAGAGTTTGTCATTATAGGCATAATATTTGACTTATCTCCTCGCATATATCTCACAATATAGTCTTGATTATTTCTTGGGTGAAACAGCTCTGAATCCCATGCTCTTCCAGCTAAATCATCCATAAAAGAGTTTAATCCTTCATCCATCCAAGTCCATTGTCTTTCATCAGAATTAACAATCATAGGAAACCAAAAGTGTCCTACTTCATGAATAATTACTCCAATTAATCCTCTTTTTGTTCTTTCAGAATATGTACCATCGTCTTCTGGGCGATATCCATTGAATGTAACCATTGGATATTCCATTCCCATACGATCAATATGAGCTGAAATAGCAACAGGATATGGATAATCAAATGTATACTTTGAATAAAAATCAACAGTATGTGCTACTGCTTTTGTTGAATATTGTCCCCAAAGAGGATTAGCTTCATTTGGATAGTAGGACATAGCCATTACGGTATTATCACCTACCTTAACACCCATAGCATCCCAGATATATCTCCTTGAAGCAGCAAACGCATAGTCTCTTACATTTTCTGCTTTAAAATGCCATGTTTTTTGTCTGCTTGTTTTTGTTTGAAGGTTTTCTAAAGCTTCATCTACTGTAACGATTAATACCGGCTCTTTTGATTTCTTTGCCTTTTCAAGTCTTTCTATTTGAGCCTCAGTAAGTACTTCTTCAGGGTTTTGTAATGCTCCAGTTGCACCAACCACGAAATCTTCAGGTACTGTAATTTTAACGTCATAATCACCGAAAATTAATGTGAATTCACCTCTACCTAAGAATTGTTTATTTTGCCAACCGTAAACATCGTTATACATACACATTCTTGGAAAGAATTGTGCGATAGTATAAATATAGTTATCATCGTCCTCAAAATGTTCATATCCTGATCTTCCACCATCCCTGATATGATCATTAATATTGTACCACCATTTTATTTTGAAGGTATAGGATTCTCCAGGCTGAATTGGCTCTGGTACATCAATACGCATCATTGTTTTATTTATTGTATATGGAACATTTTTATTTTTTTCATCTTTTACATGTTGAATTTTGAAACCACCATCAAAATCACGGTAAAAGTTTTCTAATGTTCTTGATGATACTGTACTTCCAATTACCATTTTCTCATTACCACGCTGTGCTGATAAGTCTCCAGTAGATTGGATTTTGTATGAATCTGAATCTAGGGCTCTAACATTTTGCGTTAGTTCCATCCATAAATAGTTCAGTGCATCTGGTGAATTATTATAAAAGGTAACAGTTTCGTCACCGTAAAGTCTTTGCTTGTTATCATCTATACGTAATTTCATATCATAATCTGCTCTAACTTGCCAATATTCGTGTCCTGGATATCCAGCAGCAGTTCTATACGTATTTGGGGTAGTTATATCTTCATTAAGCTGTTTAAATCGATCTAAATTAATTTGATATGAGTTAAAATGTTTATTTTCCTCAAGCTCGACAGCGTCTTGAGCAAAAATCATTGAAAATAAACAGATAATTATTGCGGTTTTCTTATACATATTTATATCTCCTAAAATTCTTTGAACTAACAATGTAAGTATCAAATAATGATGTTGTAAATAAAAAAAAGATGTTATCTTTATAACGTTAAGGAGACAAATATGGTTAAAAAAATACTTTTTATTCAAAATAGAACTGGAATTAAGCGTTCTAACTTCTTTGATCATTGGGAAAATATCCATTCACCTCATATGGTAAATGTTCTCAAACCTCAAAAATATGTCCTTACTTTTTTTGAAGAAGATATTGAAAATGGATGTTGTGGTATGGCAGAACTTTGGTTTAATTCAGAATCAGAATATCAAGAAGCAATGGAACGAAGAAAAACTGAATACGGTTCCTCAGATAATTGGCATGATGTAGCAAAGGCATGGCCAGACCCTGATCGCTATGAATATTCAGGAAGAGAAATTAAAATAGTTGATAATACTTAGCTAATGTCCGCGAAACATCTTTTTCCCATTGCTATGGGTGGTTTTTTTATTTTTTATGTATCACTCATGTTGCGTCAACCATCATTCACCTTTCAAGAAGGTGATATTTTCTTTCAAGATTTAGATTGTGGTCCGCCATGTGATGCGATTGAAGCAGTAACCCAAGGTTATATGGGATCAAATTTATCTCATTGTGCGATCATAACTGAAGTTGGACCTGATCTCAAAACCACTAAATTAGCTGAAGCAATAGGAGAAACTGTTGCAGAAACAACTTTGGAAGAATTCTTAACCAGAAGCAATAAAGTCCTTGTTGGCAGACTAAAAGAAGAACATACCCAATTAATTCCAATTGCATTGAATCATATAAAAAATAATTTACTTGGGAAGCCTTATGATTTTATTTTTGATATTTCAGATGATACCTATTATTGCTCTGAAATTATCTATGAAGGGTTGCAAGCTGCTGATAGTAATCAAACAATAATGCTACTAAATCCTATGACATTTAATGAGCCTGGTACCAATACTCCATTTGTTCATTGGATTGAATATTACAATGAACTAAATCATGAAATTCCAGAAGGAAAATTAGGCTTAAATCCGGGCGGAATGTCAAGATCTGAAGGATTAGAAATTATTTACATGTTTGAAAAACCTTCAGGATATAATAATTAAAGTTCAGAAACTGTCTTTAGATAAATACAGTCTGGACAATCGGGATTATAATCAGGTGCTTCTTCAAGCTGAAGACAATCATACATGTCTTGAATAAGTGGACTTATCCAATCGGTATCTAATTTAAAAGGCACAAGAGTTCTTCTAAAATGCATTTCTTTTCCTAGATGTGGCTTACTTGCATCTCCATTGTAATACATAAGATACCCCGTGTCTGAAACATCAAAATTATTCTTTTTTAAAAGCCAACTATAAATTTCAAGCTGTCTTTTATAAGACTCTCCATTATTATAAACATCAGTATAAGATAAAATGTCAGCTTTTTTAGCTGTAGCTTTAAAATCAATTACAACTAACTTACCATTTTCATCGATCATAATATCATCAACTCCACCATACAGCAAAAAATCATGTTCTTCATCATGATATTGAATGCCGGTAAAAGTATGTTGCCATTTTTCAATATCTTCATGTTGAAATGGCTTAATATTTAAACCATTTTCTTTGAAAATTCCATGCGGACGGTCTTGTGCTCTGCAAAAATCCATTTCTTTTTTCAATAAATCATCTACTGCACTATTAATTGCCCAACCAGGCATTGGAGGTTTTCTTAAACCAAGCTTTACATCTTTATAAAAACATGTAGCACAATTAAAAAATAGTTCAATTTTTGATCTACTAATTTTAAAAGTTTTATCAGGATTATATCTCCAATTTTCACCTACGATAGGATTATATCCATACCCCATTAATCGACCTCCAAAGGATCAAAATCACCAGACCATGCAAGGCACTTCTGATCACCAATGGCTATATTTGAAATTGAAGTCATATTATCAAGTGAAATTTCGAAATGATCTAAGCTTAAATTTTCTTTAAGTCGATTATATTTGACAGATTTTGGTAAAACAGGATATCCAAGTTGAATCGCCCACTTTAAAAATAATTGTGGAACTGAAACACCATATTGATTTGCAATATCTTGGCAAGGCATTTCTCCACTTTTCATATCGTCCGGTTTTCCATTCCATCTTGAACCTTCTCTCCAATTAGGAATAGGTGCCAATGTAGAGTAGGCAATAGGAAGAATGTTGTGTTCACCCATATAGTCAGCTAGAGACTGATGAACTATGTGCCAGGGATGAATTTCAATCTGATTAGCTGATGGCATTTCAATTCTTGCTTCTTCAATTTCTTTTATGTGATGTACATTATAATTTGAAACACCGATATGTTTGACTTTTCCTTGTTTTTTTAATTCTATCATAGCTTCCCATAGCTCTATTCTATTTTCTTTTGCAAATGGGTTATGAATGAGATATAAATCTATTTCATCAACTTGTAAAAATTTTAAACTTTGTTCACAAGCTTTGATCGCGCCATCAAATGTTTGAAATGGCTCCTCTTGATTAAACATTCCAGGCCACATTTTTGTAGTGATATATATTTCACTTCTTGGAATAGCTAAAGATTTTAGTGCGTTACCAATACCTTCTTCATTTTGATACACTTGAGCAGTATCAATATGTTTATAACCTAAGTTTATAGCATCTTTAGTAATAGATTCAGCTTCAGCATTAGGAATAAGCCATGTTCCAAGTCCAATCATTGGGATATTTATTTTATTCATATGAGTAGTATACGATTTTTTTTCGGATTGATTCCATCTTTTTTGTAGTACCCTAATTAGAAAAATTAAGATAATGCGTAGTCAATGATTTTTCATCTTCTGAAGCGTAATTAAGATGCCAATTTTTTAATCTTGGCTCCATCTTGTTTTTTGCATAACTAGGAGCTAAAGTAAATAGTAAAATGTATGTTAAATAACCTGAAGGTAATAGCACTCCACTACTTTCACATGGAAGAAGCTCCCAAAATTCTTTATTTGCATGAACATGGTGATCTGAGTGTCTTGTCAAATTATATGTTAAATAGCTAGTCATTCGATTATTAGAGTTCCATGAGTGATGATATTTAACCGGATGACCTTTCATTCTAACCAAACCATAATGTTCAATAAAATTTGTAAGCTGAAAAAAATAATTAGCAACTAAACCCAGCGATATATAAACAAACATTGCTTGCCAATTAAATACGTAGCCAATGAAAAGGAATACGAGCGAAGTTCTTATGTACCCATTAATTAATCGATTATTAAAAGACAAAATTTTCTTTTTTCGAATTTGTAATTGTTTTGTCTCAATTTCCCATGCATGAACATGCTCTTTGAAAAAAGCTTTAACTGCAAAAACAATAGGATTCTCGCCATGATTTGCAGTCACAGGGTCTTCTTCAACCACGCCAACATTTTTATGATGTCCATGGATGTGCTCAATAGCAAAAGCTGGATTCCAAGCTGTAGCTAAAGCCCAATTTCCAACTTCACAGTCAAATTTTTTGTTTATTCTATGGACTAATTCATGTCCAATATTTATTAAACTTAAAGCCATCTGCAATCCTAATATTGGAATGTATAGTAAATAATACCATTCAAACGCAGAAGAAATTTTATCAAGATAAATATATAGTACAACCATAAACAAAGGAACGTTCATAAAAAGAGAGAAATCAAGTAAAAAAGGGAATTTGTAATTGGGAGTAGACATGTCATCTCCAAAGAATAATTCTCCAAATACTATAGATATAACAACCAATAGAGCAATTATAAATCCAATCCAACCGTCAACTATTAGTGATATACCCATCAGTAGAATATAAAATGGGTTTAAAAAAAATTTTAAATACGATAACATTTTAAAAATTAAGCACTTTCTTCGACAATTTCAATCCATCCACTTATCCACTTAGAATTATCAAAAAGATCATTAAAAGATACCTCAATTCTTATCTTTTTGTCACAAACAGAAAACATTTCAACCATTTTCTTCTTTTTATTGATGTTTAATACTTCATAATGGCGCCAATTTTCAACTTTTTTAATTGCTGTCCATTTTGAGTTTTCTAAGTGTTTCATGATGTTTTAATTTTAGTTGAATGTATAAAAATATAGTCTGGATGGCTGATTTGCATCATACGCTTTTTCGCTTAGAGTATAATACCCACTTAAATCAGCATTCCAACAAACAGCTTCACCTTGAGGTTCAGTATAATAATTTATTTTAGTATTTTCGTTATTTAGTGATTCAAAAATTGACTGGTTTTCTAATCTTTCAAAATAAAATATGTCTGTGTATGATTTAATTAAAACTTGTTTACCATCGTTTGATATATCTCCAGCAACTATCCATTGCGAAGTTTGAAAATTAGTATTAGGATAAAAATCTTTTGTCATTATTAATTTTGCTGTAAGAACATTTTCTAAATCATGAGGGTACGGTAGTGAATAAATATGCACTGCAGTTTCTTCGCGTTTTGAGATAATTATAATATCTTTTGTTAAAGGATCTACTAATAAAGTTTCAGCATCTCTGTTGCCATCTTCATATTGAAAAGAAATAGATTCAATATTTTCTAATTCAATGGGTTCAGAATTATCAATAGTATTAATTAATGGTTCCTTAAATCTATAAATGTGTTTGATATCATTTTCAGACCTATTATCACCAATATCTCCAATATATAAATATTCAACACCCAGATCAGGTCCAGGACCAATTGCTATATCTTCCCAATCTCGATTATGACTATTTTTTAAAAAAAATTGACCAATATGCTTTCCATTAGTATCCATTGCAAAAATTCTATTTGAATCACCAGAATCATTATGAGTCCAAAGTATATTATTATTTATTCTGCTGGAAACTATACCCGATGCTTCCTGAATATCATCACTTTCAATTTCACCTAAATCAATTCTTCCTGGAAATAAATTTGGATTATCGTTAATAGCTGTATCACTACAAGCGAGAAAAAACAATGAAATGAAATATAGTCTATACATTCTACGAATATTTTGAATTTGTCGGGGTGGCAGGATTTGAACCTGCGACCCCCTGCTCCCAAAGCAGGTGCGCTAACCGGACTACGCTACACCCCGAAAATTTTTCGGGTGACTGATCGGACTCGAACCGACGACCAATCGGACCACAACCGATGGCTCTACCAACTGAGCTACAGTCACCATAAGGCTTAATCAATTTAAGCATGGGAACTTATTATAGTTTAGGTTTTAACACAAGTAGAGTTAAATTTTAAAATCATATGAAAACACTAAATAAATATCTTTTTAACCAGTCTCTAATTCCTTTTGTTTTATCTGTTGGAGTAATTACTACTGTACTTTTTTTACAATTTTTAATTAGAGCAGTTGATCGTTTTTTAGGGAAAGGATTGGATGCTCTAACTATTTTTGAATATTTATATTTAAATCTAGCATGGATAATTGCTTTATCTGTTCCAATGTCATTATTGATATCAAGTGTAATGACTTTTGGAAGAATGTCTCAACAGAATGAAATAACTGCACTTAAATCAGCTGGAGTGAATCTTTACAATATCATAAAACCGGCTTTATGGTTTGGGGCTATAGTGGCAACTGGGTTATGTTTTTTTAATAATTTCATTTTACCTGAAATGAACTACAATGCACGACTTTTAGCTAGGGATATTTATAAGAAAAAACCAGAATTGTCTATTGAGCCAGGATATTTTGTAGATATGATTCCGCAATATACTATGATTGTAAAAGAAATGGATGGTAAAGATTTTAAAGATGTTAAAATTTTTAGCAAAAATCAAAAATCTGAACAAACTACAATTTATGCTAATCAAGGTTCATTATCATCTGATGGTAATATGATTACTATAGATTTACAAGATGGCGAAATTCATGAAATTGATTTATCTGATTATGATTATTATAGAAAAATAAGGTTTAAAACGCACCAAATTATAATTTCTATGGATGATTTAATGTTAAATAGAACCAGTGAGTCAAATAGAACTGATCGTGAAATGAGAGTCCCACAAATGATTAATGAAATTGAGAAAAATAAGATTCTTATTAATCAAATATATGATAGAATTGAAAATGTAAAAAAAGAGATAGGTATAACGAACCCCAATGCTAATTCATTAGAAATTATAGAAAATGAAATTGAGCTTTTAAAAGAAAAGAAAGCAAATATAATTAAAGAAGATAGGGATTATAATGAAGATGTTCCTGTACCTGCATTTGAAAATAAAGAATATATTTTATCTTTAACAAATAATGCTAGGCAGTTTAAAAATGAATTTACCTTGATAGAAAATTATGAAAAAACTAACAATAAATTTAAGGTTGAAATTCATAAAAAATTTACACTTGCTCTTGCCTGTATTTTATTTACAATGGTAGGTGCTCCCCTTGGAATTCTTGTTCGAAATGGTGGAATGACAATAGCTTCAGGACTCAGTATTGCGTTCTTTTTAGTATATTATATCTTATTAATTTGGGGAGAACAGCTAGCTGATAGAAATCTTATAAATCCTGGGCTTGGTTCTTGGCTTCCAAATATTATTCTTTTTGTAAGTGGAATGATTATTCTAAAAATTTCAAATAAGAAAAATTAGATTATTGTGGTACGTTTGACCTTAGGAAATATTCTGTTTCTAAATTTTTTGTTTTACTAGTTGGGAGCTGTTTTGTATCAGAATCAATTTCAACTTCAACTACACCATCAGGAATTTCAAATTTGTCCTTAGGAATATTGAGTTCTTTATGAGCATTTTTCATAAATAATGCCCACGCAGGTAATGCAGCTACACCACCATATTGTCCATCTCCCAAACTAATTGAATATTCATCCACTCCATACCAAACACCAGCTGTAATGTTTGGCGTAAACCCAACAAACCATGCATCACTAAGATTTTGAGTAGTACCAGTTTTACCACCTGCTGGATGTCTGAACTTATGCCTCCATCTTAGGCTTCCTCCAGTACCTTTATCTACAACAGACTGTAAAAGATTTGTGACCATATAAGCAGTTTCAGGGCTTAATACTTCTTTTTGATCAATAGAATACTCTTTAATAATTCTTCCATACTTGTCTTCGATTCTTGTAATTGCTATTGGTTTAGAATAAATACCTTTATTTGCAAACGTTGCATATGAAGAAACAATTTCGATTGGTTTTACTTCCGATGTTCCAAGAGCAATTGAATCAACAGCTCTTATTGGAGAAGTAATTTGCATTCTTTGAGCAATATCTTTTACTTGCCTTGGAGGAACTAATTCTTGAACCATTCTTACTGAAATCAAATTTAAAGATCTCTGTAATCCCTCTCTTAAAGTTGTTAAACCTCCAGTGCTTTTATCATAATTGCTTGGAGTCCACTTTTCTCTTTCGCCTTTAGCATTATTTCTATATAAAGCTACAGGCTGATTTAAAAGTTGCGTGGTTACAGGGTAATTATTATCGATAGCAGCTGTATAAATATAAGGTTTAAAAACAGAGCCTGGTTGCCTCAAAGCTTGTGTAGAGCGATTAAATTCATCAAGATAATCAGATCTACCACCAATCATTGCAAGTATTTCACCTGTTTTGGTATCAAGAGCAATAAATGCACACTGAACTAATAACTCTTTCCTTAATTCGTCATATAATTCCATTTGACCTTTCAACATCATTTTTACAGAGTCTGCTGGAAAAATGGATAGATATCCAAGCCTGGAAAATTTATCTTGATCAGCAAAAAGTTGCCGATTGAACTCATCTTGATTCTTCTTTAAAGTTTGCATAACAGATTCTTCTGCAATCTTTTGAAGTCTATAATCTAAAGTTGTATATATTTTTAATCCATCTTGATAGATATTGATACCAAGTTGCTCATCTTGTTTTTCTAAAATTCTTCTTACATGCTCAGCAAAGTATGGTGCCTTACCTTTAGGTATTTCATAAAAAATATTGTCTGGAATTATACTATTGTTCTCCATGTATTCTTGATAGGAAATAAAATCTTGGTTATACATTAGTTTTAGAACAATTGATCTTCTTCCAATTGCTTTATTTAAATTTCTTAATGGAGAATAATTAGCCGGTGATGGAAGTAAGCCAATTAACATAGCTGATTCACCAATAGTTAGTTCAGATGCCGTTTTATTAAAGAATCTTTTAGCAGCTGACTCAGCACCATAAGTTCCATGTCCAAAATGAACTGTATTCAAGTACATCTCAAGAATCTCATCTTTAGTATAAGTTCTCTCAATTTGAATAGCTGTTATCATCTCTTTAAGTTTTCTAGTAATACTATCTTTGAAGCCAACTTCTTTATACAAATTCCTAGCTAATTGCTGTGAAAGAGTGCTGAAACCTTGTCTAAAACTCATAGATGAAACATTGACAACTACTGCCCTAAAAAAACTTTGTAAATCTACCCCCCAATGATAATAAAATCTTTTATCTTCAGAAGCGATGGCAGCATTTTTTAAATGGTCAGGCATCTCTTCAATATCTACAAAAACTCTTTTTTGAATATAAAATTCTCCAATTACTTCTCCATTTCTATCGTATAAAGTAGACAGCATTGCTGGATCAAAAGTTTCCAAGCGCTCTAATGAAGGTAAATCTCTAGATAAATAAAAAACAGATACTAGGACCAGTATAAATAGATAAAAAATTATTCTTAATGATGAAAAAAATGTTTTAATCATACTTTTTTGGGTGTAACCATTAATTCTGGTTTAACAATTTTATCAAACTCTTGTTCCGATAAATACCCTAAAGCCTTAGCACTTTGTTTCAGTGATATATTTTCCTTTAATGCTTTTTTTGCGATCTCAGCTGATTTTTCATAACCAATTTTTGGAGCAAGTGCGGTAACCAACATTAATGACTTATCTAAATTATCTTTTATTTTTTTCTCGTTAGCTTTTAATCCGTCTAGTGCATTTAGTGTAAAAGATTCAGCTACTTCAGCTAAAAGTGATATTGACTCATGTATAGAAAATGCTATAATTGGTCTGTATGTGTTTAATTGAAAATTGCCATTTGCACCAGAATAACTGATAGTATTGTCATTGCCAATAATTTGTGCATAAACCATATTAACTGCTTCACATTGTGTTGGATTAACCTTTCCTGGCATTATTGAGCTTCCAGGCTCATTTGAAGGTAAAATTAATTCACCAATTCCTGCCATTGGACCACAGGCTAACCATCTGATATCATTAGCAATTTTATTTAAAGATCCTGCGCAAATACGAATTTGTGAGGAGAGATTAGAAATTGCATTTTGTGATGATAATAATTCAAATTTATTTTTACATACTCCAAAGTTTAAACCTGTCTCTTCAGATATAAACGATGTAATTAACTCATCATAACCATTAAGAGTATTTAAACCAGTTCCAACAGCAGTTCCTCCTATTGGAAGATCAAGACATTCTTTTAAAGCTAATTCAATTCTTTTTAAATCATTTTTAATCATTGATTCAAAACCAGAGAACTCTTGCCCTAATGTAATAGGTGTTGCATCCTGTAAATGAGTTCTACCAACTTTAATAATTTTATCAAAATTTTTTGTTTTTCTATTTAAAGATTTTAACAAAATTTTTAAAGCTGGAATCAAATTATCTTCGACGGCTAGAACAGCACCTAGTAGAGTTGCTGTAGGAAAGGTATCATTTGTTGACTGACTCATATTAACATGATCGTTGGGGTGTACATACTCATATTTTCCTAATTCTCCACCCAACTTTTCATTAGCCTTATTAGCAATTACCTCATTAACATTCATATTTGTTTGAGTACCGCTTCCGGTTTGAAAAACAGGTATTGGAAACTCATTAGAATATTTTTTAGGATTATTTAAAATTTCATCGCAAGCAAATATGATTGCATCTGATATTCTTTTTGAAAGATTTTTTTGAGAAAAGTTAGTTTTAGCAGCACATTTTTTGATAATGACATAAGGTAAAATTAGATTAAAGTCGAAAGACCAACCGATTTGAAAATTTTCAATTGCACGCTGAGTCTGGGCTCCAAAGTATGCATTTTTTGGTACAGAAATTTCTCCAAAACTATCTTTTTCTAATCTAAAGCCTTTTACTTTAATTCCCATGTGTCACCAGCATTTAACATATCATCTAAAGTTTGAGGAGGCTGCTCTTTAGCTTTTAACATCTGTTCATTCATCAAATCATCATAAGTTGGCCTTTCATCACAATATATAACCCCTAAAGGTTCTGGAAACTCAGACCTTGCAGTAAAATCAGACAACATATTGGCTAATAGTGAATCTGTTTCATCATGAACCAAAATATCTTCAAGAGAATATTTTCCCCCAATTTCTACTACTTTGGGTTGTGATCCATCTAAAATAATCCCCTTATTTTTTTCATTGCCAAAAATCATTGGTTCTCCATTTTCTAAATAAAGTAATTGATCAGATTTTGTATCTCTGTCGGTTAAATCACCAAAAGCGCCATCATTAAAAATATTACAATTTTGATATATTTCAATAAAAGATGTGCCGTTGTGGTCATGTGCTCTTCGAATCATACTTTGTAAATGTTTTAATTCTTTATCAATTGTTTTTGCAACAAAAGAACCTTGTGCTCCTAGAGCCAATTGAGTTGGCTTAAAAGGATAATCTAAAGAACCCATTGGAGTTGAATAAGTAACTTTTCCTTGTTCTGACGTGGGCGAATATTGCCCTTTAGTTAAACCGTAAATTCTATTATTGAAAAGCATTACATTGATATTAACATTTCTTCTTAAAAGATGAATTAAATGGTTTCCACCAATTGAAAAACCATCTCCATCGCCTGTTACCATCCAAACTGATAGTTCAGGATTAGCTAGCTTTAAACCACTCGCAACGGTGGGAGCTCTTCCATGAATTGTATGAAAACCATAAGTATTCATATAATAAGGAAATCTACTAGAACACCCAATTCCTGAAATAAATACAGTATCTTCTTTCTTGTCAGTTATTTCAGGAAAAACTTTCTGCGTCTGTGCAAGAATAGCGTAATCTCCACAACCTGGACACCATCTAATAGCCTGATCTGATTGAAAATCTGATTTTTTTAGTTGTGGTTTCTCATCCATCAAGAATTTCCTTACATTTTTCTACAATTGTTGATGCTCCAATTGGTTTTCCTTTAATTTCATTTAATCCTATTGCATCAATGAGATATTGAGCTCTTATAAGATAGCGTAATTGTCCTCTATTTATCTCCGGAATAATAACTTTTTTATAGTTTAATAAAATCTTACCTAAATCGCTAGGAAAGGGGTTAATCCATTTTAATGATACATGTCCAACTTTATACTTATCGTCTAAAA